>Ga0209415_10002900_pt1 | contig 32075 bp, 22 predicted proteins | sample PeaSoiSIISIP2007_FD_187696 | JGI IMG/M metagenome (GOLD analysis project Ga0209415, IMG submission 187696) | Peat soil microbial communities from Weissenstadt, Germany - SII-SIP-2007 (SPAdes) (version 2) | ecosystem: Environmental > Terrestrial > Soil > Wetlands > Peat | place: Germany... | reverse complement strand
ATCGGCAACGACCTGCTCTACCGCGTGCTCAAGAGCATCCGCACCGCGCTGGTCATCGGCACGATGACGACCCTGGTCACCTTGCCGTTGTCGGTAGGGCTGGGATTGCTGGCCGGCTTCGTGCGCGGCTGGGTGGACGAGCTCATCCAGTACGTCTACACGGTCATCAATTCGATCCCGTACGTGCTGCTGATCGCCGCCGCGATCTTGCTGCTCATCGTCTTCATCGACAGCCATCCGGATGCGTTTCCGACGTCGGCCGAGCGTACCGACGCGCGGCTGTTCTTTCTTTGCGTGATCCTGGGATTGAGCAGCTGGACCGAGCTGTGCCGCCTGGTGCGTGGCGAGGTGCTCAAGCTGCGCGAACTCGATTTCGTGCAGGCCGCCCAGGCCTTCGGGGTTTCGCGCTGGCGCATCATGCGCGTGCACCTGCTGCCCAACGTGATGCACGTGGTCCTCATCAACGTCGTGATCCGCTTCTCCGAACTGGTGCTGGCCGAAGCCACGCTCTCGTACGTCGGCGTCGGGGTCGACCCGGCGATGGCGAGCTTCGGCACGCTGATCAATACCGCGCGGCTGGAACTGGGGCGCGACCCGGTGATCTGGTGGACGCTCGCGAGCGCCTTCACCTTTCTCTTTGCGCTGGTGCTGGCGGCCAACTACTTTGCCGATGCCGTGCGCGATGCTTTCGATCCGCGGGCCGCCAAGGTCGGCAGCCGCTGACATATCCAGGACATGCCGATGCTGCGCGTCGCGGAGCTGCGAACCGAGATCAACACGGGCGATTCCGTGGTCGTGGCGGTCGACGGGGTCGAATTCTCGATCGCCGCCGGGGAGACGTTCGCGTTGGTTGGCGAGTCCGGCTGCGGCAAGTCGATCACGGCACTCTCCGTGACGCGCCTGCTGCCGGACAATGCGCGCGTGGCGGCCGGCGCAATCGAGATATCGGGAACCGACGTCGTACCGCTGCCCGAAAAGCGCATGCGCGATCTGCGGGGCAGACGCGTGGGCATCATTTTCCAGGAGCCGGCGACCAGCCTCAATCCCGTGCTGCCGGTCGGCACGCAGATCGTCGAGGTAATCGAGCGCCATACGCCGCTGCGCGGCGCGCAGGCGCGGGCGCGCGCGCGGGAGTGGCTCGAGCAGGTTGGCATCCCCGAGGCGGAGCGCCGGATCGACAACTATCCGTTCCAGCTCTCGGGGGGGCAGAAGCAGCGGGTCATGATCGCCATTGCCCTGGCGGCCGAGCCTGAGCTGTTGATCGCCGACGAACCCACCACCGCGCTCGACGTCACCATCCAGGCACAGATCCTGGAGTTGCTCGGCCGGCTGCAGGCGCAGCGGCGCATGGCCATGCTGCTCATCACGCATGATCTGGCGGTGGTGGCCCAGACCGCGCATCGCGTTGCCTTGATGTATGCGGGCCAGGTCGTGGAGATGGCTAGCGCCAAGGATTTCTTTGCCCGACCACTGCACCCCTATGCGCAGGGACTCTTTGGTGCGCTGCCCACGGCGGCTAAGCGCGGCCGCACGCTGGCGGCCATCGCCGGCACCGTCCCGCCGCTCGATCGACATTTCGCCGGTTGCCGGTTTGTCGAGCGCTGCCCGGTGGCGCTCGAGACCTGCGCCGGGTCCCCGCCGCAACTGCGCGCCGTCGCGCCGGACCGGCGCGTGCGTTGCCTGCTCTATGGCCAGGCGCAGGGCGGCGCGGCCGCGACCAGCGTGGCGCAGGTCGCCCGGCAGATCGCCTCCGCGGCAGCCTTGCCGGACGTGCCCGCCGTGCCGGCGACCTGGTCGGCGAGGGCGGACGCGGCGGCCGCCGGCGAAGGGCCGCGAGCGGCCCCGCAATCGCCGCTGCTGCTCGTGGTGCGCGACTTTCACGTTCACTTCCCGATCCGGCGCGGCGCCCTGCTGGGCCCACGTCGAGTGGTCAAGGCGGTCGATGGGATCAGCTTCACCTTGCAGGCCGGGCGCACCTTGGCCCTGGTAGGCGAATCGGGCTGCGGCAAGACCACCACCGGCAAGGCGATCGTGCAGCTGCTGCGGGACTCAGCGCGCATCTCGGGCAGCGTGCTGCTCGATGGCCAGGACCTGGGTTCCTTGCAAGGCGCCGCGCTGCGCGCGGCGCGGCGGGAGATCCAGATCATCTTTCAGGACCCCTACGCCTCGCTCAATCCGCGCATGCGCGTGGCCGAGATCCTCGAGGAAGGCGTGCTTTCGCTGCGGCCCGAGATCAGTGTCGGCGAGCGCCGGCGCAAGATCGCCGAACTGGTCGCCACCGTCGGCCTGCACGCCGAGGCGATGGTGCGCTATCCGCATGAGTTCTCCGGCGGCCAGCGGCAGCGGATCGCCATCGCCCGGGCGCTGGCCGTAGAGCCGCGGCTGATCGTCTGCGACGAACCGACCTCCGCGCTCGACGTGTCGGTCCAGGCGCAGATCCTCAACCTGCTGGCGCGGCTGCAGGCCGAACGCGGCATTGCCTACCTGTTCATAACCCACAACTTTAGCGTGGTGGAATTTCTCGCCCAGGAGGTGGCGGTGATGAACGCCGGCCGAATCGTCGAATTCGGGACTGCCGAAGAGGTTACCGAGCGACCGCGCGATGCCTATACGCGAACCCTGCTGGCGTCGGTGCCACGGCTGGCGACACCGATCGCCTAGCGAGCCTGCGTTAGGCGCTGGAGCCCTTCCGTGTGTGTGCGCGCGCAGTACTCGCGCGGGCACCAGCCTCTTGGCGAGCGCGTAAATGACCCCCGTTCATGCTGCGCCCCAACAATCCCAAAGGCCCAAGCGTTGCCGGGATATTCACCGCGGCAACTGCTATGTCGCCTTGACGACATAGCCACGAGTCCGTGCGAATTTGTTTTGTCGCGGGTGCTCGATTTGGTGATTCCGCAACAGCATGTTCTTGCTAAACGTTACGAATCCTTACGAGAATGGCGCCTTAAACACTGCCGTCCGGTGAACCTGGGCGGATCCCCATGACGGATCCGCGAGACGATCGGCCACATCTGGACGTTCGTCCCAGGGCAAAGTGAACCGAAAAAAGTTCAGCGCCGGTGGTACTTACAGTGGGGTAAAAATGAAGAAATTGATACGGGTCTCCTGCGCGATTGCGCTTGGGGCGGAACTGCTGTCGCCTTTGCACCACGCGTTTGCGCAGCAAGAGGGATCGCAACCCGCAACGCAGCAACCGGTGCTGGCGCAGGCGGCGCCGGAGCAGACGCTGGAGCGAATTGAAATAACGGGATCGAACATCAAGCGTGCCGAGGTTGCGGTCGTCGAAAACGTCCAGGTGATCACGGCCCAGGAGATCAAGGCCAGCGGACAGCAGACGGTTGCCGATTATCTGCGCACCCTATCGTCCACCTTCGGCAACAGTATCAACGAATCGTTTTCCAACAGCTTTGCCCCGGGCGCTGCCATGGTCGGACTGCGCGGCTTGACCCAGAAGGACACGCTGGTCCTGCTCAATGGCCGGCGGATCACCAATTACGGTCTGTTCCAGAACCTCTCGGACTCCTTCGTGGACCTGAACGTGATCCCGTTGGCGGCAATCGACCGGATCGAAGTTCTCAAGAGCGGTGGTTCGGCCATTTACGGTTCGGATGCGATTGCCGGGGTGATAAACATCATTCTTAAGCAAAACACCACCGAGAAGACCGCTACAGCGGGGGGGCGCATTACCACCGATGGCGGTGCGGCCACGCGCGACGCGAACGTCATCCTGGGCTTTGGCGACCTTGCGACCCAGAACTGGAACGTCGTTTCCACGGCAAGCGTCTACAAGCGTGACCAGCTCTTGTTTTCGCAGCGTTCCAATACCGCGTCGCAGGACTACCGCGGCTTGCAGGACGGCGTCCTCCTGTGGCACGTGGCAAATCAATACACGAACACGAGTCAGCCCTTTCCGACCTGCGGTAACAACGGCCTGCCTGGACTGACGCAGAACGGCAACGGCGGACCTGGCTGCTATTACAACGATGCCAACCAGCTGGCCCTGCTTCCAGGAGCGGAGCGAGCCAATCTGACCAGCATGGGAAACCTGCGCCTGAACTCCGATTGGACCGCCTTCGGCGACGTGTTCTATTCCTTCGAGAAGACGACTTCGAATTTCACTCCTACGACCCTTGATTCGAATTCGTTTGTCGTCAACCCTGCCACGGGAGGCGCGAGCGCGATCTCGAACATCTTGCCCGCCGGCAACGCCGCCAGCCAGTTCGGCGCACCGACCCCGATCCGGTACGCCTTCCAGAGCGTCGGTGATCGAAATTATGATGTCATTTCGAATACCTACCGGGTAAGCGGCGGGGTGAAAGGGGACTTTAAGGGATGGGATGTCGACGCCGCATATGGGCACTCGGAGAACCACGTTTCCTTTGACCAACAACACGGCATCAATGCCTCGAACCTGGTCACCGAAATTGCCAACGGAACATTCAATTTCTTGAATCCGCAGGCAACGCCTGGCGCCAATACCGCTCTGGGCCTCGATTATGGATTCGGGTCGGTAGCCAAGCTCGATACCCTCGGCGTCAAGGGCAGCAAGGAAATTTTCAACCTGCCGGGCGGCAAGGCAACTGCCGCCATTGGGGCGGAGTACCGGCACGAATCGGTCGACGATGAGCCCGGCACCGCGATTGCTAGCGGACTTGTGTTGAATGAAGGCTCCACGAAGGTCGTCGCCGGTCGCAGCATTACCGCCGTCTTTGCCGAGATCGACTTGCCGTTCTTGAAGTCGCTCGATGCCGATCTGGCCGCGCGCGAGGAACATTACTCCGATGTTGGCAGCAATCTTCGACCGCAGGCCACGCTGCGCTGGCAACCGGCGCGCGAATTCACCATGCGGGGGGTCTACGCGCTCGGGTTCCGCGCGCCGAGCTTGGCCGAGGCCAGCACCAGCACCTCCCTTGCGCACCAGGCCGTGAACGACCCTCTCGACCCGCTGCACCGGGCGACGGAGAACGTGGGTTACATCACCGGGGGAAACCCGAACGTAAAGCCCGAGACCTCCAAGAACCTTGACCTGGGGATCGTGATCTCGCCTACCAACTACGCCAACCTGTCGGTCGATTATTACAGCATCTACTTGTACAACGTGATAGCACCGAACGCGAGCGCCCAAGCGATCATTCTCGACCCGGCGGCATATCCCCCCGGCTCACTCGTCCGCGGGGCGGACGGTACGGTCATATACGCGAAAGCGTTGTACACGAATCAATTCGAGATCCACACGGCCGGTGTCGATGTCAACGGCGATCTCAGCTTCCCGCTGGCGGACGCAGCCAAGGTCAAGGTTGGGCTCGACGCCACCTACGTCAGCACGTTCATGGTGAATACGGCAGGCCAATGGGCGGAATACGTAGGAAGCAACGGCTGGGATTATCTGTCTCCGATCAGCGGGGGCGGCCCGGTCCCGCGCTGGAGAGCTTCGCTTTTGGGGGCCTGGGAGAACCCCAATTGGCACGGGCAAGTGACGGTTCACTATACCGACAGTTACGCGAACTCGTTGACTCCCATCGGGCTCACGACCCAGACGGAAGTGTCGTCATTTACAACGATCGATCTGTTCGGCGAGTACCGCGGTATCAAGAACTGGAAGTTTTCGGCGGCGGTCGTCAACTTGCTAAACAAACAGCCGCCCTATGACAGTGCCGCCTTGCTCTTTTTCCCGACCAACACACCCTACGACCCAATTACCTATGACGACCTCGGGCGCATGATCGATATACACGTCGCATACTCCTTCTGAGCCGGCGAAGCGTGAAATCAAGCGTCGAGTGATTTTGGGCGGGAACAGGAGAAATCCTGCTTCCGCCCTTTCTTTTTCTGTCTTTCCGGGTTTTCTGGGGAGCAAGAGGGTAGAGAAAATCGGGCCGTCCCCGCCAGCCCTTCTGCCAGGCAGCGCGCTGCCGCGCTCGTCGATGGTCCTGAAAGCAAGGGGTAGTGCCGTTCTTGCGCACTTGGCCGGCAAAGTGCCGTCCTCAGATGCAAATGGTGCGATCCGCGACCGCCAAGAGTCCGAAAGGACCACGAATCTTTGCGGCAATGGTGCCGTAGACGCTGACGTCCGGTGAACATGGATGGACCTCTATGACGGGTCGCAAGGACGATGGGCCAAGTCGGGACGTTCCTCTCCGGGGCAACAACGAACCGAACATAGTTCAACCCAGGCGGAACCGACGGTCGATGAAGCAATGAAGCAATCCCGCAAGGCGACCTGCGCATTTGCGCTCGGGATCGGCGCGATCTTGATCGGCCAACCGGCGTTCGCACAGCAAGATACGTCGCAGCAAGCGCCCGGGCAACCCGCGGTCGCGCAGGCAGCGCCGGAGCAAACGCTCGAAAGAATCGAAATCACCGGTTCGAGCATCAAGCGCATTGAGGGCGAAACCGCGCTTCCCGTGGAAGTGATTACCCATGACGATATCCAGCGCATGGGCATTACCAACGCGGAACAGTTGATGATGAATATCACGTCCACGAGCGGGGTCGGCGGCCTCGTGAACGCGCAAAACGCCGGACAGGCGACCTACGGACAATCGCAGGTTTCGTTGCGCGGCCTGGGAGCGCAACGAACCCTGGTCCTGCTCAATGGCAGGCGCCTGGCGAATTTCGCTGCCGACCTAACGGTCGGCAATTCGGTCGATATCAATGCGATTCCGACCTCGGCGATCGATCGCATCGAGATCCTGCAGGACGGAGCGTCCGGCGTCTACGGCAGCGATGCGGTGGCGGGGGTGATCAATATCATCTTGCGCAAGAATTACCAGGGATTTGAGGGTGATGCCTACCTTGGCACCCCAGCACACCCGGGCGGGGGGCAAATCGAAAAGATCGGGTTCGTCACGGGATTTGGCGACTACGACGCCGATCGGTACAACCTCATGGTTTCGGCCGACGCCGAGCACGACAACGCGCTGTACGGGAGCGGCCGTTCCTTCGCGCAGAACTCGTGGGACCAAAGTGTTTATGACTCCAGCGCGACGCCCAGTGGCGCCGTGCTGGGACCCTGGTCGACCGGCGTACCCTACGGGCTACAGCCTTCCTTGAGCTCGTTTGGAAGTTTTGGCTATGGCAATCCGCTCGATGCCACCAACAACTGTCCATCGGGCGGACCAAACCAAAAAACGGACTCGTCGAATTTCACGCAGTCCTTGGGGATCGTGACCTGCCGCTTCAATGCGGCGCCCTATGTGCCGTTGGTGCCCGACATCGATCGCCAGGATCTGGTCGGGAACCTGTCGTTCAAGCTCAATTCCACCACCAAGCTCTACTCGGAGCTCCTGTACGCCCATACGAGGAGCGTGGTGCAAGAGCAGCCGTCGCCGTACAACCCGTCCTTTGTTTCCAATGACGCGGCGTTCAACGGTTCGGGTGTCACTCCCTCGCTACTGATACTTCCGTCCAATCCGTACTACCCGTCGGCTTGGCTTGCCAGTGTTGCCGGCACCACGTTCGGCGCCGCCGGGACGATCCCGAATATGGTTGGATCACCGATTGCCGTCACCTACCGGGCGTACGAGGGGGGACTGCGGGTTCATACCGACTCGGCCAACCAGACTCGGGTCGTGGCCGGCGTAACGGGCACCGCTTCGCAGTGGGACTACGACGCGGCGGTGGCCTACAACCAGAGCAGGGTCGAGGAAGACACCAACAACGGCTACCAGCTGCAGATGCCGCTGTTCCAGCTGCTCAACGGCGCGCAGAGCGGGCTCAACGCATTCAACCCGTGGGTGTATCCGCAGAACCCGAGCCTTGCGGCGGCGATCGCGGGCACCAACTACAACGGTATGGTTACCAAGGCCACCCGCTCGACGACCGGAGTCGATGGCAAGGCGACGCGACCCGTGGCGCAACTCCCCGGTGGCCCACTGGAGCTTGCGCTCGGCGCGATCTTGGTTCATGAAAACTTTAATGTCGAGGCGCCTGGACCGGCACAGCTGGGGGACATCTCGGGATACGGCACTCCGATCATCCCGTTTAGCCATTCGCGCCTGCAGGACGCTGTCTTTGCCGAGGCCGATGCGCCATTCACGAGGAATTTTGAAGGTGACCTGGCGGTCCGGTTCGACCACTACGAAAACACGGGCTCCAATTCCAGTCCGAAGCTCAGTTTGCGCTTCCAGCCGGTACACGAACTTGTCCTGCGCGCATCGGCGGCCAAGGGGTTCCGCGCCCCGTCGCTGGTCGAGCTCTATGCCCCGCAAATCTTGGCGACGACCGCGATCATTCCAGACCCGGGCAACAACGGCGCGGTGAACCAGTATCCGAATCTGCTCGGCGGCAATGCGAACCTGCAACCGGAGAAGTCATCCCAGGATTCGCTCGGCTTCGTGTTCGAGCCCAGCAATCATCTGACCATGAGCCTGGATTACTTTGACATCCGCGTCAGCAACACGATTGGCACGCTCGCCCCGGGAACGGTTCTTAGCCTTGCCGCCGCAGGCGTTGCGCCGTATACGTCGATGGTGACGCGCAATCCGATCACGCACGAACTGCTGCAAGTGAACACCTTGAATACCAACCTCGGAACGGAGGAAGCCGCTGGCTTTGAGGCCAATTTCCGTTGGCGCAGCGACAACTATTCGTTTGGCCGGATCACGACCATCCTGACCGGAACGTACATGTCGAAGTTCAACGTCGAGCAGCCGGACGGATCGGTCCAGGCCAGCGTGGCGCGGACCGTCGACGATGCCGACAATGCCTTGACCGCTACGCAAAACGGCGGTGTTGTCATGCGCTGGCGCCACAACCTGGAGTTACTGCTCGAGGAACCCGACTGGTCGGCGAACCTTATCCAGCATTTCCAGACCGGATACGCCGATGCGTTCGACAACCTTGGCAATCCGCGCACCATCACGTTCTTTGCAACCTACGATGCGCAGTATGCGTACACGGGCATGAAGAACCTTCGCGTGGAGTTGGGTGTCAAGAACCTGCTGGACACGCCTCCGCCGGTGATTGCCGGTACCGGGGTATATTTCCAGGGCGGATATGACCCGACGTACTACGATCCACGCATGCGCTTTGTCTACGCGAACGTCACCTACAAGTTCCAATAAAGAGCGGTGCGCCGATCGCGACGCACTGGTACGGTGTACCAGCCTGTCGCCGTTGGTAGGTTTGTCCTTCTCGGCGGCGATCCAGCGCGCCCTGGTGGCCGGGCACCGCGCTAGAACAGCCCTGCCTCCCGTCCGGCCGCCGGTCCAAGGATCCCGAAGTGCCGGTACGCCTCTGGCGAAGCAATGCGCCCGCGCGGCGTGCGCTGCAGCAGGCCCTGCTGGATGAGAAAGGGCTCCACCACGTCCTCCAGGGTGTCGCGTTCCTCGCCGATCGCGGCGGCAAGGTTGTCGATCCCGACCGGCCCCCCGGCAAAGCGGTCGATCACGGCCCGCAGCAGCTTGCGGTCCATGATGTCCAGGCCCAGCGCATCGACCTCGAGCATGCCCAGCGCGCGATCGGCCACGAGCTGCGAGATCCGCCCCTGCTCGCGCACCTCGGCAAAGTCGCGCACGCGCCGCAGCAGCCGGTTGGCGATGCGCGGCGTGCCCCGGGCGCGGCGCGCGATCTCCTGTGCCCCGGCGGCTTCGAGCTGCGCCTGCAGCAGGCGCCCGGAGCGCGCGACGATCGCGGCCAGCTCGTCCTCGGTGTAGAACTCCAGGCGCGCGACGATGCCGAAGCGGTCGCGCAGCGGATTGGTGAGCATTCCCGCGCGTGTCGTGGCGCCCACCAGGGTGAAGGGCGGCAAATCGATCTTGATCGAGCGGGCCGCGGGACCTTCGCCGATCATGATGTCGATCTGGAAGTCTTCGAGCGCCGGGTACAGGATTTCCTCCACCACCGGGCTCAGGCGATGGATCTCGTCGATGAACAAGACGTCGTTGCGCTCGAGGTTGGTCAGCAGGGCCGCGAGGTCGCCGGGGCGCTCGAGCACCGGCCCGCTGGTCTGGCGCAGGTTCACCCCCATCTCGTGGGCGACGATGTGCGCCAGCGTCGTCTTGCCCAGCCCCGGGGGACCGAAGAGCAGCACGTGATCGAGCGCCTCGCCGCGATTGCGCGCCGCCGTTATGAAGATCTCGAGCTGCTCGCGGATCTTGGCCTGGCCAACATAGTCCGCGAGGCGCTGCGGGCGCAGGGCGCGCTCCACGGCTTCTTCGTTGGGGGATGCGGGCGTTGCAGTTACCAGGCGGGCGTCTTGCAAAGGGGGGCCCTCGATTGGGCAAGCGGTTGGGGCGGTCAGCCCTTGGCCAGCGATTTTAAGGCCAGCCGGATCCCGTCCGAAACCCCGGTCCCCGGGGGAACCAGCTTTGCCGCAGCTTGCGCCTCGCGCTCCGAGTAGCCCAGCGCGGTAAGCGCCCGCAGGATGTCGGTCAGCGCATCGCCTCCCGCGACAACCGCACCGCCGGCGCCCTCGAGCGCAGCGCCCAGCTTGCCCTTGAGTTCGAGCAGCAGCCGCTCGGCGGTCTTGGTGCCGATGCCGGGTATCCGGGTCAGCAGCGCGCTCTGCTGCCGCGTCACGGCCTGCGCGAGTTCCTCGACGCTCAATCCCGACAGCACCGACAAGGCGGTGCGCGACCCGACCCCCGAAATGCGGATCAGCGCCCGGAAGGCAGTGCGCTCGGCGGCCGTGGCAAACCCAAAGAGCTGGTGCGCGTCCTCGCGCACCGCCAGGTGGGTGAGCAGGGTGACCCGCTCCCCGACCGGGGGCAGGCCGTAGAACGTGCTCATGGGTGCGTCGATCTCGTAGCCCACGCCGGCGACATCGAGCAGCAGCGACGGTGGGCGCTTTTCGATGATCGTTCCCACCAGGCGACCGATCATCGGCAAACCCCAGTGGCCGGCATGCTTGGCCCCGCTCCTACTTGCTGCCGGCAAACGCGCGCCAGGCGCTGCGGCTGCGGCCTTGGCTGCGCACGTCGTGCGGTCGCCGGCGTGCGCCCGCCGCGGCACCGGCGGCGCTTAACTGGGCCGCGACGCTGCGCGGCCGGCTCGAGGCATGGGCATGGCAGATTGCGCAGGCGAGCGCGTCGGCGGCGTCGCTGGGCGGCGCGCGCTCGAGTCCCAGCAGCCGTTGCACCATCTTCTGCATCTGCGCTTTGTCCGCCCGACCGTAGCCGGCGGTGGCCTGCTTGACCTGCAGCGCGGTGTATTCATGCACCGCAAGGCCGGCGCTGACGGCCGCGCAGATCGCGGCGCCGCGCGCCTGGCCCAGCAGCAATGTCGATTTCGGGTTGACGTTGACGAACACCTTTTCCACCGACGCCTCGTCGGGGCCGTTGCGCTCGATCACCACCGCCAGCTCGCGCAAGATCGTTGCCAGCCGCTCGGCCAACTCCGCCGCGGGAACGCGGATCACCCCCGAATCGACCCAGCGCAAAGCGCCCGGGCTCACCTCGATGACGCCGTAGCCGGTGCGGTTCAGTCCAGGGTCGATACCCAGTATGCGACGCGATCTCGTCAAGGCAAGAATCAGTGCCGAAAGTGCCGCATGCCGGTGAAGACCATCGCGACCCCGTGCTCGTCGGCGGCGGCGATCACCTCGGCGTCGCGCACGCTGCCCCCGGGTTGGATGATGCAGCGGGCCCCGGCCTCGACGATGGCGTCGAGCCCGTCACGAAACGGGAAGAACGCGTCCGATGCAGCGCAGGAACCCTGGAGCGAGAGCCCCGCCGCCTGGGCCTTGATCCCGGCAATGCGGGCCGAATCGAGCCGGCTCATCTGGCCGGCCCCGACGCCCAGGGTCGTGCCCTGGCCGGCAAAGACGATGGCGTTGGACTTGACGAAGCGCACGACCTTCCACGCGAACAAAAGGTCTTCCATTTGCTCTTCGGAGGGCGCATTGCGCGTCACCACCTTTAGTTCGGAGCGTGGCAAGGACGCCACGTCGGGCGTCTGCGCCAGCAGGCCGCCACCGACGCGCTTTAGATCGAGATCGTTTTGCGCATCCCCGGAGGCAAGCTCCAGAACCCGCAAATTGGCCTTGCTGGCAAAGGCCTTCAGGGCGCCCTCGTCGAATCCGGGAGCAATCACCACCTCGGCGAATTTCTCGTTGACGGCCTGGGCGGTTGCCGCGTCGATCGGCCGATTGAAGGCAAGGATGCCGCCGAAGGCCGAGGTCGGATCGGTCGCAAACGCGCGTCGGTACGCCTGTTCGGTCGTGCGGCCGGTGGCCACGCCGCAGGGATTGGCGTGCTTGACGATGACGCACGTGGGTACGGAAAAGGCGCGCACACACTCCCAGGCCGCGTCGGCGTCGACCACGTTGTTGTAGGACAGCTCCTTGCCCTGGACCTGGCGGTACGCGGCGAGCAGGCCGGGGCCGACGATGGCATCGCGGTAAAAGGCGGCGTGCTGATGCGGATTCTCGCCGTAGCGCATGTCCTGCAACTGATGCCACTGGCGCGTGAGAATGCGCGGAAACCGGCTGCGCGAGCCATCGGCGCCAATGCTCGAGAGGTAGCCGCTGATGGCCCCATCGTAGGCGGCGGTGTGGGCGAATGCCTTGGTGGCGAGTTCGAACCGGGTCGCGTCCGAAACGGTGCCGCCGGAGCGCAGCTGCTCCAGTACGCGCGCGTAGTCGCGCGGATCCACCAGCACGGTCACCGCCGCATGGTTCTTGGCCGCCGAGCGCAGCATGGCCGGACCGCCGATATCGATGTTTTCGATCGCCTGCTTGAGCGTGCAGTCGGGCCGCGCGATGGTCGCGGCAAACGGGTACAGGTTGATCGCAACGATGTCGATGGGCGCAATGGCGTGCTGTGCCAGGGTTGCCATGTGTGCCGGGTCGTCACGCCGGGCGAGCAATCCGCCGTGAATGTTCGGGTGCAGGGTCTTCACCCGCCCGTCGAGCATCTCCGGAAAACCGGTCACCTGCGAGACCTCGGTGACCGCAAGTCCCGCGTCGGCCAACAGCTTGGCGGTACCGCCGGTCGAGAGCAGGCGAAAGCCCAACTGCGCCAGGGAGCGCGCGAACTCCACCGCCCCCGACTTGTCGGAAAGACTGATCAGCGCCGTGCGCGGGTTGGGCATCGCGGGCCTGCCTCACTGCAAGCCGTAGTCCTGCAGTTTGCGCCGCAGGGTATTGCGATTGATCCCCAGCAGGTCGGCCGCTGCGGACTGGTTGCCATCGCAACGCTGCAGGGCGAACAGCAGCAAGGGTTTTTCAATCGCGCCCAGGACCATCTCGTGCAGGGCGTGCGGCTTGGCACCGCCCAGATCGGCGAAGTACTGATCGAGGTTGCGAAATACGCATTGCTCCAGTGACTCGGCGTCTTGTTGCGCGGGTCGCCGTGCCGCTGGTCGCACAGAGCCCGTCACGGCCAACGAGGCCGTGCCAATGCGCGCGGGGCTTGCCCCGGCCGCCGGGGGCGTCTTGCCCGAAGATGCGGCTTCCTTGCGTGTGGCCAAGCGGTTCACACCTAGCTCCTCCTCCGAGGATTGCTCCAACGCCAAACTACCCGTCAATGCGGGCGCAGCTGCGATGGGAATTTTTGCTTTTCTGACAATGCACGGTCGTGCAAATATGTTCGCGAAGCCTGTTCCACGTCCAACGACTCCGCTGCATCAATGTACTCAAAAAACGGATGGCGTGCAGCCGATTCCAGCAAAAATTCATCCAACGCGCGACGCTGGTTCGCGCAATCCTCCGTCTGGTTGACGCGCTCGCATAGCCGCGCACCGCCGAGCAGGCCGCGCGCCAGGAAATGGATGCGCTTGCGCGCACTGCGCGCGCCGATCAGCTCGCCATGATGCGAATAATGCGCATCTAAGTACCGCAGCAGCAAGGGCCGCGCCTCGGCGATCGTTATCGGCGGTTTTTTGGTGCCGTTGCGCAGGAAATGGTCGATTTCCCGGAAGATCCACGGCCGCATCTGCGCGGCGCGGCCGATCATCACGGCGTCGGCACCCGTATGGGTTAGCACGTATTGTGCTTTCTCCGGCGTGTCGATATCGCCGTTGGCGATCACGGGGATCCGTACGCGGGTCTTGACCTCGGCGATCGTGTCATATTCCGCGTTGCCCCGAAAGCCGCAAGCCCGCGTGCGGCCGTGCAAAGCCAGCATCTGAATCCCGCCCGATTCCGCCATATGGCAAATGCGCACCGCGTTGCGCAGCTGCGGCGACCAGCCGGTGCGCAGCTTGAGCGTGACCGGTACCGCAACGGCGCTCACCACGGATTCGATGATCCGGGCCACAAGCGCCTCATCGCGCAGCAAGGCCGACCCGCACGCCGCGTTGCAGACCTTTTTGGCGGGGCATCCCATGTTGATATCGATAATTTGCGCACCGCTATCCACGGCGTGGCGGGCCGCATCGGCCAGAACCAGGGGGTCCGCACCGGCAAGCTGGACCGCAATCGGTCCTTGCTCGCCGTCGGTACACAGCCGCCGGGAGGTCTTGCGGCTGGCGCGCAGGCGCGGATCGGCCGTCGTCATCTCGCCCACCGCATACCCCGCACCGAGTTCGCGGCATAGCTGGCGAAACGGGCGGTCCGCGATTCCAGCCATGGGTGCTGCAAATACGCGGTTGGGCAAGTCGAAGCGGCCGATCTTCATGCTCACCCGGGGACCCCGAACATCAGCAGGCGCGTGAATCCCCGGCGCAGACCGGGCACGAGGTCGAGCGCGAGCAGGGCCGCCGAGCGTGCGACGACCACCGGCGCAAGGGTCGAGGAGAACACCCGCGGCAAGGCGCTGGTCAAGGCAGGAACAATGGCGCGGTCGAGCCGGCGGCGCGCGCTGTATTTCGTCAGCGCCGCAAGCGGATCGCCCGGATCGGTCGTGGCGGACTCGATTAGGCATTCCACCAGACACACGCAATCGCGGATCCCGAGGTTAAATCCCTGGCCGGCAACCGGGTGCAGGCTTTGCGCAGCATTGCCCAGGTGAACCAGCCGGTGCTCGCACACGCGATCCAGGCGATGCGCGAGCAGTGGAAACATGCTGCGCTCGCCGATTGCCGTGGCGCGGCCGATGCGCGGCCCCAGGGCACGGCAGATGAGCTCGAGCAGTTGCGCGTCGGCCAGAGCCATGCGCGCCCGTGCTAGGCTCGCCGGCAGGCACCAGATCATCGACATCCGGGCCGTCCCGCGGCGCTGCACGCCCGCATCCTGCGGCCCGCCCGGGCTCGGCGCGCCGTCACCAAATGCTGCACCTGGCAAGGGCAGCAGCGCCAAGGGCCCCTCCCGGGTGAAACGCTCGATGGCGTCGCCAGGCCGGCCCTGCGTCACATCCAGATCGGCGAGCAATGCGTAATCCTCGGGCTCGCGCAGGCGCGGCGGGCTGCCTTCGGCGTCGATGGCCAGGGCCGCCTCCAGGGCGCAGCCGTCGTCGAGCACGACCCGGACGCGATCGGGCCTCTGCAGGGTCTGCAGGGCGCGGTGCGGCCGCGCTATGTCGATGCGCGCCTGCTCTTGCGCCGCGCGCGACAAGGCGTCGACCAGATCGGCGTACCAGACCGTCGCGCCAAGGGCAACGCCGCCGAAATCCCGCGCGCGCAAATGCGTGGCGCCCGGGTCCCCGCGCGAGCTCACATGGACGTGCTCGATCGGTGCCGTCGGCGCGAAGCCCCGGCCAAGCAAGGACTCGAGAACGCCAATGGTGCCACGCGACAGCGCGAGCAGGCGACGGTCGCGCCGCAGCGCTTCGAGCGGACGGGCATCGACGAGCTGGATGGCAAACCCCTGCCGCGCCAGCAGCAGCGCGCACACCAGGCCGATGGGTCCACCGCCGAGAATCACCGCCGTTGCGCCTTCTTTGGCGGACGCGCCCGCGCTGCCGGCAGCGTCTGTGCGCGCGAGCGATTGCGAACTAGCGCCGGCCGGGGAAGTGGCGGGGCGCGAATCAGTGGCCATCATCGCCAGATTCTATCGACGATCGCCAGGTCCTGCGGCGTGCCGACATTGCACCAGCGACCTCGCCACAGCTGTGTACTCACCCGGCCTCGCTCCACCGCCTCGAAAAGCCAGGGAAAGAGCGGCGCGCGCACCGGAGCGAGTTCGCGGAAAAGACGCGGCGCCAGAACGCCGATGTTGGCGTAGGTGTACCTGGGGCCGGTGCAGGTGGCGACGTCCCCGCCGGGACGCGCTGCGATCCCCATGTCGCCTAGCGGATGGTAGGGAGGATTCTCCACCAGCACGAGGTGGGCGTCGAATTGCCCGCGTTCGATGGCCGCGGCCGCCGGGAGCAACTGCCGATAGTCGAAGTCGGTCAAGATATCGCTGCTCACCGCCAGGAACGGCTGCGGCCCCAGCTGCACCAGCGCCTTGACGATGCCGCCCAGCGTTTCGAGCGCATCGGCCGCGGTTGTTCCTTCCCGCGAATAGCCGATGCGTGCGCCGTAACGGCTGCCATCTCCCAGCGCCGCCTCGATCTGCTCGGCCAGGTGCGCGGTGTTGACCACCAGGTCGAGGATGCCGGCACGTACCAGCGCCTCGATCTGCCATTCGATGAGACGGCGCCCTGCGGCCGGCAACAGGGGTTTGGCCACGGTGTCGGTCAGGGGCCGCATGCGCTCGCCGCGGCCGGCGGCCAGGATCAGAGCGTGCATCAGAAGCTGTACCCCGTCTGCGGCGCTCGCTCGTGCACGCGCTCGAGCACCCGTGCCAGCCCGCGGAAGGTGTCGTAGCGATCGACGACGCGCTGGGTGTGGCGCAGGACCAGGGGGATGTCGGCCAGGTAGGCGGGCTTGCCGTCGCGATGACACAGGCGCGCAAAGATACCCAGTACCTTGAGGCTGCGCTGCAATCCCATCCACTCCAAATCACGCCAGAGGAGGTCAAAGCTCGCCGGGACCGGCAGGCGCGCGTCGCGGGCCTGCTCCCAGTAGCGCGCGGCCCAGTCCAGTTGCTGCGCCTCGGGCCATTCGACGTAGGCGTCGCGCAGCAGCGAGACAAGGTCATACGTGACCGGGCCCACCACGGCATCCTGGAAGTCGAGCACGCCCGGGTTGCGCTGCGGGGGATCGAGGACCATCAGGTTGCGGCAATGGTAGTCGCGATGCACGAGCACCTGGGCTTGCGCCGTGGCCGCACCGAGCAAAACATCGAATGTAGCCTGAAGGACTTCACGCTCGCGCGCCGTCAGCTCCTGGCCCAGCTGGCGCGCTACGTACCAGTCGGCAAACAGGCGCATTTCGGCCAGCAGGCGCTCGCCGTCGTACGCGGGCAGGGTGCTGCCGGGCTGGGCCCCCTGCATGCGAACCAGCGCCGCCAGGGCGTCGGCATACAGCGCATCCGCGTCGACGCCTGGCTGGAGCAGCGCGCTGGCATAGGTCGTGACGCCGAAGTCCGAGAGCAGCAACAGGCCCCGGTCGATGTCGCAGGCGAGGATCTGCGGGGTACTGACCCCTTGCTGCGCCAGCAGGCCGGCAACATGGACAAATGGCCGGCAATCTTCGTGCGCCGGCGGGGCGTCCATCGCTACGTAGGAGCCGGCCGCAGTGCCGGCGTCGATGCGGAAGTAGCGACGGAAGCTGGCATCGCTCGACGCCGGTCGCAAGGACTCGAGCCGCAGTTCAAAGGTTGCGGCCAGCTCCTGCAGCCACGATCGAAGAAGCTCTAGGCGCTCGTCGAAAGGGCGTTCGCGGGTCACGGATCTTCCCAATAATGGTGCGCCGGGCGGCGTTGGCATCGGCCCAGGCGCGGGTTGCACGGTGTCCCCGGGCGCAAGGCGGCGCCACCGGGACCCAGTCGAGCAATCCATCATAATGGCGCGCCGCCGGTTTCCGGCGGACGAGATCCTTGCGGACGGGGGAAAGCCATTACGGCCGAGGCAATGCACTTGCGGAGACAGCCGTGTGCCGGCGCACGGGCGCGAGGGCGCCCGCACTTGCCCGCGAGGACTGTTTCCGGGCGTTTTGCGCTGGTTGCCGTTGCCGCCATCGTGCTGCAACTCGGGGCAACGTCGAGCGCGCGCGCCCAGGCGGCCGCCTCGCCGCCGCCGGCCGCCGCCCAGACGCCGCCGCCCGCTCCGGGGCCGTCCCAACCCGGGGCGGGCGGGGTTGCTCCGGCGCCCCCGGCGACCTCGGTGGCGGCGCCAAAGCCCTTGTCGCTGCGCGTCGAGCGCATTCTGGGTGGCGGTCGCGCTCGCACGCCCGCGTCGGGCCCGGTGTACGTGCGCGCGGATCGGGTCGAGGGCGAATTTGACGAAAATACGATCCTCGAAGGGGCCGTCGAGGTGCGCCACGACGGCTTGGTGCTGCGCGGGGAGCGCGCGGTGTACCGGTTTGAGGACGACGAGCTCAAGGTGCGCGGCAAGGTGCACCTCGTGGAACGCGGCGCGACCTTCGACGGCCCTGCGTTGGACTTCAAGCTGGAGGCGCAGACCGGGCAAATGCCCACCGCCAATTACACCTACGCCGCCAAAGGGGGGCGTGGCGAATCGCGCCTGATCGAGTTCTTGAGCGACGACGATATCCGCATGCATGACGCGACTTACACGACATGCCAGCCCGACAATCCCTCGTGGTGGATCCGCGCCGAGACCATCGACATCAACCGCGCCGACCAGGATGCGATCGCGCACTCCACCACCTTGTACTTCCAGGGCGTGCCGATATTTGCCTCGCCGTACTTCGATCTGCCGCTGGGCGACCAGCGCCGAAGCGGCGTGCTGACGCCCGGCTTTTACCAGAACAGCCACCTGGGCCAGGAATTCATCGTCCCGGTCTACTGGAACATCGCCCCCAATCGCGACTACACGCTCACCACCGATCTTATGCCGCGGCGGGGCGTGTCGCTGGGCAACGAATTCCGCTTTCTCGAACCGCAGACCAAGGGTCAGCTCGATTTCGACGTGATGCCCAACGACCGCCAGACCGGCATCATGCGCGATCACATCGTGCTCCAAAGCCAATACGCGAATTTCAACGGGCTGCGCGTGGATATGAACTACAACCGCGTGTCGGACGACAACTACTTCATCGATTTTTCGCACAATATCGTTAACGCCTCGCCCGAAGTGCTGCCGCAGGAACTCAATATCACCTACACGAGGCCGTACTGGAACGCGGCGTTTCGCGTCGACAAGAGCCAGACGCTGGTCTCGCTCTTGGCTACTAGCGACCCGGGACCGTACGAAAGGGTGCCGGACGTGGCGTTTAACGTGCTGCGCGCCGACTGGAACGGCTTTGACCTGGCAAGCGTCTTCGATGCCACGCGGTTTCAACATCCGGCAATCAATCCGCTGTTTACGCCGAGCGTGACGACCTATTCGCCGGCCTGGTACTCGCAGGACGGGTCGCGTTTTATCGCCAATCCGAGCATCAGCTACCCGTTCCTGGCTCCCGGCTGGTTCATAGTCCCCAAGGCGCAATGGCACTACACTGACTACGAGCTCGATCCCACCTTTCACTCGGGCAGCTCGTCGGCGCAGCGCAGCCTGCCCATCGCGTCGGTCGATTCCGGGCTGGTTTTCCAACGCCCATCCACTTGGCTGGGCAGCAGCATGACCCAGACGCTCGAGCCGCGCCTGTACTACGCCTTCATCCCTTTCCGCGATCAGAGCCAGCTGCCCAACTTCGATAGCGCCGATTCCGATTTCAATTTCGCGCAGCTATTCACGGAGAACTCCTTTACCGGCAGCGATCGGATTTCCGAGGCCAACCAGATCACCACCGCCGTTGTTACCCGGATGATCGATGAGGAGAGCGGCGCCGAGCGGCTGCGGCTGGCGCTGGGCCAGCGGTTCTATTTTGGTTCGCAGCTTGTTACGCTGCCGGGTGACGTGCCCCGCACCACCAAGGAATCCGATACCTTGTTCGTGGGCAATGCGTCCATGGGCCGGAAGTGGAGCGTTGACGTCGGGCTGGACTATTCGACGTTTTCGAGCCAGATCGTGCTGGCAACCATGGGATTTCACTGGCAACCGCGCGCGGCCTCGGTGATCAATTTCAGCTATCGCTACGAAACAGCCGCATTGGAGGGATCGCTGATCGATCAATTCCGCGTGTCCGCCCAGTGGCCGTTGAGCCCGCGCTGGTATGGTGTAGGGGCGCTGAACTACTCGGTTGCAGATGGAGCATGGGTCGAAACCGTCGGTGGCGTGGAGTACAAGGCCGACTGCTGGGTCGGCCGCTTCGTGTTGTCGCGGTACGCGGTGACGCTGCCAAGTTCGGTGGCCTTCAGCGGCAACTACACAACGACCTTCTTTATGCAGATCGAGCTCAACGGCCTGACGAGCGTGGGCACCAATCCACTGGACCAATTGCAGCGTAGTATCACGGGGTTTCAGCGCATCAATCCGCTCTCCAGTCCCGTGGGTCCATTCGATCATTACGAGTAAGGCGATGTTGTTTCCCGACCCCAAAATGTATTCCGAATCAGTGTCCCCTCGTCGCGCCGCGTCGCTTCTGGCCGCACTGATGTTGTCGTTGCTCTTGCTGCCCGGCGCATGGGGCCAGGAGAGCACGGCGGGCCCGGCCACGCCCGCGACCGCTCCCGCGATCCCCGCCGCCACCGATGCTGCCGCCACACCCGCCGCTTCGCCCGCGAGCGTCCCAGCGGTCCCCGCTGCGTCGACACCCGCCGCTTCGCCCCCGACCGCCCCCGCGATCCCCGCTGCCACCGATGCTGCAGCGAAGCCCGCTGCGTCGCCCCCGACCGCTCCCGCGATCCCCGCCGGCACCGATGCTGCAGCGACGCCCGCTGCGTCGCCCCCGACCGCTCCCGCGATCCCCGCCGCCACCGATGCTGCGGCGACGCCCGCTGCGTCGCCTCCGAACGCCCCCGCGGGTCCGACCGCCACCGACGCCGCATCGACACCCCTGGCGGCTCCCGCTGGGGCACCGGCGCCTGCGCCGGCGGTGACGGCCATTCCGGCGGCCGCCCCCGCCAAGCCTGTCGCGGGATCCTCCGCCTCCGCGTTCTCGTCCACCCGGCTGCTGGATCGGATCGTTGCCGTCGTCAACGATGAGGTGATCACCTACGGCGAACTGGGCTATCGCATCCACCTTGCCGAAACACAGCTCTCGCGCCAACGCATCGCGATGCCGCCGGCCGACGTGCTGCGCAAGCAAATCCTCGAGCGGCTCATTCTGGACCGGGCGCAGCTGCAGCTGGCCAAGGAGACTGGCGTGCGCGTCGACGACGGCACGGTCAACGCTGCCGTGGGCCGCATGGCCGAGCAAAACGGCATGAACATCCAGACCATGCGCGCCAAGGTCGAAGCAGACGGGGTTGCTTTCAACCAGTTTCGCGAGGACATGCGCGACGAGATCACGATGGTGCGGGTGCGCGATCGCGAGGTCGATGCCAGGATCCAGATCTCGGAGGGGGAGATCGACAACTTCCTGCAAGAGCAAAGCTCCATGTCCGCCGGCACGGTGGAGTACGACCTGGCGCAGATCCTGATCGGCGTTCCGGAAATAGCCAGCCCGGAATTTGTCGATCGGGCGCGCCGCCGTGCAGAGGATCTGTACACGCAGTTGCGCTCGGGAGCGGACTTCGCCCGCCTGGCTGCGGGATACTCGGCCGCGCCCGAGGCGCTGCAGGGCGGCGATCTGGGCTGGCGCAGCATCGACCGCCTCCCCGGGCTGTTTGCCGATGCGGTCCGCAAGCTCAAGCCCGGGGAGCTGGCGCTCGTGCGCAGCCCGGTCGGTTTTCACATACTGAAGCTGCTGGGTCAGCGGGACTCCACGAACGCGCGCATCTCCAACAAGCCGATCGCGCAGACGCACGCGCGCCACATCCTTTTGCGTGTGACCGATGCCCTGCCGGAAGCCGAGGTCAAGCACCGCTTGTTGGATCTGCGCGATCGGATCATCACGGGGGGGCAGGATTTTGGCCAGCTCGCGCGCCTGTATTCGGTCGACCCAAGCAGCACGCGTGGTGGCGACCTGGGTTGGCTCTACCCCAACGATACGGTTCCCGCCTTCGAGACGGCGATGAATGCGCTCAAGGTCAACGAGATCAGCGAACCCGTGCAATCGCCGTTCGGCTGGCACCTGATCCAGGTGCTGGAGCGGCGCACCGAGGAGTCGTCGATCGAACGCAAGCGCCTGGAAGCGCGCCAAGCACTGCGGGACCGCAAGTCGGAGGAAGCCCTCCAGGAATGGCTGCGCCAGCTGCGCGATCGCACCTACGTTGAATACCGCCTCGAGGACAACCGCTAACGGCCCGTTAGCGCTTGCCGGTGGACCGCCTTGAGCGCCTTGCGCATCGCCATTACGACCGGGGAGCCCGCGGGCATCGGACCGGAGGTGGCACTGCGGGCCGCGGTCGACAGCGCCATCGCCTGCGACCTGCTGGGCGATGCACGCCTTCTGGAGCAGAACGCGCGCGGCTTGGGACTACCCTGGCCGCTTCCGGACCATGTGCGGATCGTCCATGAACCCCTAGGGGCGCCGGCGCAGGCGGGCGTGCTGGACGTGCGCAACGCGCGCTACGTGCTGCGTCTGCTCGATCGCGCCCTGGAGGGCTGGCGCAGTGGCGTGTACGGCGCCATTGCCACGGCGCCGGTGCACAAGGCCGTGATCAACGATGCCGGCATCGCGTTTAGCGGCCACACCGAGTACCTTGCTGCGGCGACCGCGACAAAGCACGTGGTCATGCTGCTCGTTGGCGGCGGACTGCGCGTTGCGCTCGCTACGACGCACCTTCCTCTGGCCGCGGTGCCGCGCGCGATCACCCGCGAGCTGCTCGATGCCTGTCTCGACGTGCTGCAACGCGACCTGGTGCAGCGGTTCGGGATCAATGCGCCGCGCATCGCGGTGATCGGACTCAATCCCCATGCCGGAGAGGGCGGCCACCTGGGGCGCGAAGAGATCGAGATCATCGCGCCCGCAGTCATCGCCGCGCGCCAGCGCGGCATCGAGGCCTCGGGTCCCTGGCCGGCCGATACGATCTTCGTGGCGCGCAACGCGATGCGCGCTGACGCGATTCTGGCGATGTATCACGACCAGGGCCTGGCCACGCTGAAGTACGCGAGCTTTGGCAAGGGCGTCAACGTCACCCTCGGTCTGCCGCTGGTGCGTACCTCCGCCGACCACGGCACCGCGCTCGATCTGGCCGGCAAGGCCCAGGCCGATGCCGGCAGCATGAAGGAGGCGCTCGTGCTGGCGGCCGAGCTGGCGCAGCGCTCGGCACAGGCCGAAGGCGCGCGACGGGAACCTCATGGAGGGGCATAGGGCGCGCAAGCGCTTTAGCCAGAACTTTCTCCACGATCCGGGCGTCATCGAGCGCATTGTCGATGCGATCGATCCTCGTCCTGGCCAGCACCTGGTGGAGATCGGCCCCGGCCTGGGCGCATTGACCGGGCAGCTGGTGCAGCGTGCCGGCCGCATTACTGGCATCGAGATCGATCGCGACCTGGCCGAGCGCCTGCGCGGGCGTTTCACCGCGGGGGAACTGGAACTGGTCGTCGCCGACGCGCTGCAGCTCGACTGGCCGCAGCTGGCGCGGTCCCTGGGCGGGGCGCTGCGCGTCGTCGGCAACCTGCCCTATCACGTATCGACGCCGCTGCTGTTTGGTCTGCTGCCCATCGCCGACCAGGTGCAGGACCAGCATTTCATGCTGCAGCGCGAGGTCGTCGAGCGCATGGCCGCGGCGCCGGGCGGCAAGGATTACGGCCGGCTGTCGGTGATGCTGCAGGCTCGCTACCGGGTCGAGCGCCTCTTCCATGTTGCGGCCGGTTCGTTTCATCCGGCGCCGAAGGTGCAGTCGAGCATCGTGCGCATGAGGCCGCTTGCCGCCGGGGACCTGCCGCGCATTGCGCCGCAGGTATTTGCCCAGGTGGTGACCGCGGCCTTTTCCCAGCGCCGCAAGACCCTGCGCAATTCCCTGGGGCGGCTGCTCAGCGAAGCGCAGATCGAGCAGGCGAATGTCGATCCGGGGGCCCGTGCCGAGGCGCTCGATGTTGCCGCGTTCGCGCGGTTGGCAGAGCGCGTTGTCCACGTCGGCGCGAGCCAGTAACGCGCCGTTGCTAGCTGCAACGAGCAATCGCGCCGCCGCGGCCGCGGCGGTAGCGGCGCAACCAGGGCGTGCGCGATCGATGCGGCCGGCTGCCTAGAGCGGCGGGGTCGACGGATCCTCGTTGCGGATGTGATCGCGCGCGACCTCGAAGCCCGGCAGCAGGCGTGCCACCTGGCGCCAGAATTTGGGCCCGTGATTGAGTTCCTTGAGGTGAGCCAGTTCGTGGGCCACGACGTAGTCGATCACGGGCAGCGCAAAGTGGATCAGGCGCCAGTTCAGGCGGATGCGGCCGTCGGCGCCGCACGAGCCCCACTGCGAGCGCGCCGAGGAGAGCGCCCACGAAGAGTAGGAGAGCGCGTTGCGCGAGCTCAGTTCGAGCATCCGCTCATCGAGAACGCGACGCGCCTGCTCCTTGAGCCAGGACTGCACCGCGTCGCGCACCTGGGCCTCGTCGGCCTCTGGCGGCAGGGCAAGGCGCAGTTCATCACCATCGGGCCCGCTGGCCAGCGCCGAGGCGCGCAGGTCGGCGCGCAGCCGCAAGGTGATCTCGGTTCCGAGGTAGGACAACTTGCCGCCGTCGGCAAAGTGCACTTGCGGCAGGCGGCGCTTGGCGCGCCAGATGCGCCATTGCTCAAGGCGCGAGCGGATCCAGCGTTCCTTCTCGACGATGGCTGCTTCCACGTCGCGCAGGGAGACCCACCGCGGCGCGCTGACCGTCAGGCCGCGGTCGTCGATCTGAAAGCCAATCGTGCGCCGGCGCGCGCGCCGCAGCCGGTAGTCGCAGGGATCGCCCGAGAGCACGATGTGCCGATCCGGTCCGCCGCGCGCTCTCGGTGGCGGTACCGTTGCCGGCGCCGGCGCCGGTGCCGGTGCATCAAAGACCAGGCTAAGCTGCACGGTCTCGACGGCTTTGGATGCCGTCATGGGGTCGACCGCAAGGCCGACGCCGCGCCGTGACGCCGTTGCCCTAGCCATGGGCATTACGCGTGGACCGTGCCCACGCGGGCGCGGTCCGTGCGATCCGCATAGCGATGGGGCGCGAGTCGGTGCATCTCGTTTTCAATCCAGCTTTCCACCAGTTCTGCCACGTCCTCGGCGGTTTTGCCCGCCGGATCGATCGGCGGGCCGATCGACACCGTAATCGTACCTGGAGTCTTCAAGAGCGCCCGGCGCGGCCAAAGCTCGCCGGAGTTGAGCGCGATGGGGATCACCTGGGCACCGGTGCGCACGGCAAGCCGCGGCCCGCCGGTCTTGTAGCGCGGCGCTGCGCCGGGCGCGGTGCGCGTGCCTTCGGGAAAGATCACGATCCACCAGCCTTGCGCGAGGTGCTCGCTGCCGCGCTCCACGACCTGCTCAAAGGCGTTGCTGCCGCGGGAGCGGTCGATGTTGATCATTCCGAGCGTGGCCATTGCCCAGCCGACAAAGGGCAGGTAATGGAGTTCGCGCTTGTAGACGAACGTGAGCGGGCGCGGCATGGCAGTCGTGAGCCAGAGGGTCTCCCAGGCCGACTGGTGCTTGGACAGGATAATCGCCGGCCCATCGGGCAGGTTCTCCAAGCCCAAAACCTGGTAGCGCATGCCGCATACTGCACGGCCGCTGAGGATGGCAAAGCGGGTCCAGCCGGTTGCCATCCAGTAGCGTCGCGTAGGAGGCAGCCACGACCACAGCAGCGTGCCGATCGAATAGGGCGCCACCGTGACAATCAGCAGGGCCAGGTACAGCGCCGAGCGCAGCGCAGCGCCTAGCGTGGCGATCGGGCGCGTCATCCAGCGGCCAGCAGGGATATGTCGGCGATGCGGTTCATGAGGGCGCGCAATCGCCCCAGCAGGGCAAGCCGGTTGGCCCGCAACTCCGGTTCGTCGACCATCACCATGACTTCGTCGAAGAAGCGGTCGACCGGCTGCTTGAGGGGCGTGAGCGCACGCAGCAGGCCGGCATCGTCGCCCGCGGCCAGCGCGGCATCGATCTTGGGCGCCACGGCCTCATATGCCGCCGCCAGTTCCCGCTCCGCCGGCTCTAGCAGCAGTTCCGGCCTGAGATCGCCAGCCACGCTTGCCGGAGCGCTCTTACGGAGCAAGTTGGCGATCCGCTTGTTGGCCGCCGCCAGGTTCTCGGCCTGGGGCAACTGCATGAAGGCGCGTACCGCGGCCATGCGCGCGCCGATGCGGTCGATGCGTCCGGGCCGCAGCGACAGCACCGCGTCGACCTCGCGCACACCGTAGCCCTGTTCCTGCAGCATGCCGCGCAGCCGTTCGAAGAGGAATTGCTCGAGCTCGTCGGGGCAGCGTTCAAAGCCACGCGGGAAATCCGTCGGCGCAAAGGCGTCGAACGCGAGTGCAATGAGCCGCTGCAGTGGGAGGGGCAGGGACTTCTCCCCCAGGATGCGCAACACGCCCAGTGCGTTGCGCCGCAGGGCATAGGGGTCGCGGTCGCCGCTGGGACGCTCCCCGGCGCCGAACAGGCCCGCGAGCGCCTCCATCTTGTCGCCCAGCGCCACGCAGGCGCCAATGATGGTTTGCGGTATCGCGTCCCCGGCAAATCGCGGGCGGTAGTGCTCCTCGATCGCGGTGGCCACGGCCTCGTCCTCGCCTTCGCCGCGCGCGTAGATCGCACCCATCTCGCCCTGCAATTGGGGAAACTCTCCCACCATCAAGGTGCCCAGGTCGGCCTTGGCGAGCAGGGCCGCGCGCGTCACGGCGTTTTGATCGGCGCCCAAGGCGGCGGGCAATTCGCCAGCGATGCGCCCGGCAATGGCGATCAGGCGCTCGATGCGCTGCAGTTGCGAGCCCAGCGCATGGTGGTACACCACGTTGGCGGCGCCGCCGAGCCGCGTCTCGAGGCGGTGCTGGCGGTCCTGGTCGAAGAAGAACCTGGCGTCGGCCAGGCGGGCGCGGACCACGCGGGCGTTGCCCGCGACGATCGCCGCGGGGTCCGCCGTTTCGATATTGCTCACGAGCAAGAAGCGATTGCGCAGTCGCCCCGCTTCGTCCTGCAGCGCGAAGTACTTCTGGTTTTGCTGCATCGTCAGGATCAGGCAGCTTTGCGGCACCTGCAGAAACGCCGAGTCGAAACCCGACTCGTACACCGCCGGCCACTCCACCAGGGCCGTGACCTCTTCGACCAGCGCTTCGGGCATGACGGCACGCGCACCCAGGCCGGCGGCGGCCGCTTGCAGCTGCTCGACAATGCGCGCCCGACGCTGCTCGAAGGAGGCAATCACCTTGCCCTGCTGGTACAGCTGCTGCTCGTACGTGAGCGCGTGATCGATCAGCAGCTCGCCCGGGGCGTGGAACCGGTGACCGGCGGTTTGACGCCCGGCCGCCAGGCCAAGCGCGTGCACTGCGACGGTCTGCGCGCCGTGCAAGGCGATCAACCGGTGCACCGGCCGCACGAACTGGACGCTGGTCTGGCCGTCGGCGAGCTGGTAGCGCATCATCTTGGGGATTGGCAGGCGGTCGATGGCCTCCTGCAGTGCCGCTTGCAGCCCTTCGGCCAGCGTGATGCCGGGGCGCACGCCGCGGTACAGCAGGATCTGCTGGCGGCCGTCCTGCTGACGGACGATGCGCGCCGGATCGTGCGCCAGCCCCAGGGCGTCGAGCTTCTTGTGCAGCGCCGCGGTTGGCTCTCCCTGGGCATCGAGGCCGACGCTGGCGGGCACCAGCTTTTGCTCGTAGCTGCGCTCGGGCGCGACCGGTTCGACGCCGGCCACGAGCACCCCCAGACGCCGTGGCGAGGCGAAGACTTGGCGTGCCTGCGGATCGCTCGGGGCCAGTTGCCGGGTCGCGAGCCCCTCGTGGATGCCTTGGGCAAAGGCACGCCCTAGCATCGGCAGTGCCTTGGGCGGCAACTCCTCGGTCAGTAGCTCGACCAGTAGCGGCGCGCTGCTTGCGCTCATTGCGGCGCTCCGGCCGGTCGCAGCATGGGAAATCCCAGGCGCTCGCGGGCCGCCAAATAGCTCTGCGCCACAGCGCGCGCGAGCGTGCGGATGCGGGCGATGTAGGTCGCACGCTCGGTAACGCTGATGGCCCCGCGCGCATCGAGCAGGTTGAAGGTGTGCGCGGCCTTGAGCAGCATTTCGTAGGCTGGCAGCGCGAGGTCGGCAGCCATGAGGCGGGCGGACTCGGCCTCGAACAGGACGAACTGGTCGAGCAGGATCTTCGGATCGGAGAACTCGAAATTGAATTTCGACTGCTCCACTTCGTTTTGGTGAAACACATCGCCGTAGCGCAGTACGCGCTCCTGACCGCGGTCGCGCCAGCGCGTGTAGACCAGATCAAAAACGTTGTCGATGTCCTGCAGGTACATCGTCAGTCGCTCAAGTCCGTAGGTGATCTCTCCGGTGATGGGCTTGCACTCGAGCCCGCCGACCTGCTGGAAGTACGTGAACTGGGTTATCTCCATGCCGTTCATCCAGACTTCCCAGCCCAGGCCCCAGGCGCCCAGCGTCGGATTCTCCCAGTTGTCCTCGACGAAACGAATATCGTTGTGCAGGGTATCGATGCCCAGCGCCGTCAGCGATCCGAGGTACCGGTCCAGGATGTCGGTCGGCGAGGGCTTGAGCACCACCTGGAACTGGTGGTGCTGGTGCAGGCGGTTGGGGTTTTCCCCGTAGCGCGCATCCCTGGGGCGGCGTGACGGTTGCACGTACGCGGCTCTCCAAGGCTCGGGGCCGATCGCGCGCAGAAAGGTGGCGGTGTGCGATGTGCCGGCGCCGACTTCGATGTCGATCGGCTGCAGCAGCGCACAGCCTTGTTCGTTCCAATACGCCTGAAGGCGCAGGATGGTTTCTTGGAAGGTGATCATTGCCCGATGCCGCCGCGAAAGGGAAGGGGGTGGCGGCCCGGGGCGAATTCTACTTGCCTGCGGGGCTGGCGCCGATGCGGTCGATCGCCGCGGGCGCCGCAGGACGCAACGCGGCCGGCCAAGCGCGCAGCTCAGCCCAGCAATTCATCGACCGGAGCGGTCAACTCCTCGTAGCCAGGCGCCTTGGCTTGCAGCCAAGGAACGTCGAGCCGTAGGTGATCGAGCAGCGGCCGATTGGCCTGCTCGAGTGCTTGGCCTGGATCGATGCCCATGGTGCCGGCATCGGCCATGACGGCTGCCAGGTTCAGGACCGCCGCTAGCAGGGAAAAAGGCCGTGCATCCAGCGGCTCGGCCGTATGGGCAAATCCGTCGATGAGACGTTGCGGCAGCTGCCAGCGCCTTGCCAGCTCGGCCGTGACCTGCGCGTGGGTGCAGCCCAGCAAGCGCTGCTCCAGAGCCAGGCGAAGTCCGGGCACGGTGCAGCCGGATTCGACCGCGGCAATGGCATCGGGAACGACCCGCGCCATTAGGAGCTGTCCGCTGCGCAGCATGAAACCGGCGAGGTAGCCGCTGTCGGCATCGACGCCCAGGATGACGCCGAGCCAGCGCGCATAGCCGCCGGTGGCGATCGCGTGCTTCCAGAATCGGATGCGGTCGAATCCGGCAACGCGCGGGAACGCGCCGGCGATGGATGCGGCCAGCACCAGGTTGCGCAGGCGCTCCATGCCCAGCAGGCCGGCGGCATCGTTGAGGCTCGTTACGCTGCGGGAGCGGGCATAGCGGGCCGAATTGGCCAGGCGCAGCACCTTCAGCGCAAGCGACTGCTCGTGTTCGGTCAAGTCGACGATCGTTCGCAGGTCGACATTTTCGTCGTCGAAGCTGGCGATGAGCTGACGCGCCACCTCGGGCATCGCGGGCAAGGTATTGCCGCCGAGGAAGAACTGTTCGATGCCGCCCATTTTGCCCATATCTCCTGCTTCGCCCGGCCGTTCGTTGTTGATTGGCAATTCCTGGCAAGCGTAGCGAGTACATGGTTCGGATATGCGCCGATTTGCGGGCGCAAAGCCCATGCTTCTTTCGCTCAAGTTTGGGCGCCTAGCGCCAGCAATGGAGGGCACCGGCGCAGAGCTGGGGCCGCAGACCGCGGTCGGCTCAGGGCAGCGGCGCCGGGTCCGCGAGGGAATGCTCGCCAGGGCCCGCGGTCCGGGCGTCGTGGCGCTTGCGCAGCAAGAAACAGGCGAGCAGGGCAAGTGCCGATGCAATCAATATCGGCCGATTTCCGGCCCGGATAAAGGGCGTCGTGCCCTGCGTTGCCTGTACCACACCGTCCAGGACGCCCTGCGCTTGGATCGGCAGTTGCGCGGCAACGCGGCCGCGCGCGTCGATGATTGCCGTAATGCCGGTATTGGTTGCCCGCAGCAGCGGGCGTGCGGTCTCCATTGCCCGCATGCGCGAGATCTGCAGGTGCTGGGGCAGGGCGATGGAGTCGTCGAACCACGCTAGGTTGGATAGATTTAAGAGCATCGTCGGCGTGCGCTGCGCATCGTGCCAGGCATCGAGAATCTGGCCGCCGAAGAGGTCTTCAAAACAGATATTGACCGCGATCTGCTGCCCGGCAAGGGACATGGGCGGCTGGAAATCGTCCCCGCGCTGCTGGTCGCCGATCGGAATACGCATCAGGTCGACGAACCAGCGAAAGCCAAACGGGATGAACTCGCCAAACGGCACGAGGTGCCGCTTGCTGTAGCGCTGGGGCTCGATGGTTTCGGTACCCAGGCCGATTGCACTGTTGAAGTAGCGCTCGCCCGGTTCCACGATGAAGGCGCCGAAGATCAGTGCCGCGCCGTCGCGCCGGCGCGCGTCGGCCAGGGTATCGAGCACTTCCTGCGTCAGATCGTTGATGGCGACGGGAAAGGCCGATTCGGGTAACACGATGAGGTCCGGGCGCCCGGCATACGGATCGGTGTCGCGCCGCGCGGTATCTGTTTGCAAGGCTGGTAAATAACGCGCGATGGCCTGGTCCAGCCCCCCTTCGGCAAACTTGATGTCCTGCGCGATGTTGCCCTGGACAAGGCGCACGCGGATCGGCGCACCGTGGGCCTGGCTCCATGAGTGCTCGCGCAAGGCCGCACCAAGGCCTAGCAGCACCAGGGATGCGATGCCTGCAAGGAGCAGCATCGGCATCGTGCGCGGCGTGCGCACCCACGCCCAGATCGGCATTGCGACCACCAGTGCGGCCGCTGCACCCACCCCGTAGACCCCGACGATAGGCGCGAATCCGGCCAGTGGGCTGTCGGTGTGGGCGTAGCCGGTCGAAAGCCAGGGAAATCCGCCCAACACAACGCCACGCGACCATTCGGCCAGGGTCCACGCCGCCACCATCGCCAATGCGCGGCGGTTGCTTGCCGGTCCACCAAGGGCGCCTGCCACGGTCAAGGCGAGCGCTGGAAAAACTGCCAGAAGGAGCGCCAGGGCGGCCGTCGCTGCCGCCGCCAGCCCGGCCCAGAGTCCGCCGTAGTGGTGCAGGCTGATGTAGATCCACGAGATGCCGATGCCGAACCAGCCAAAACCGAAGGCAAGGCCGACGTGCAACGCCGCCCGCGGACCGCTTGCGCCCAGCGCGAGCCAAAATGCCACCCCCAGCGCTGCTAGCTCCAGCCAGGGCAGGTTGGCCGGCGCGAAGGACAGCGCATGGGCCACGCCCGCCACGGCGGCGATTGCGACGCGCAGCCACGCAGCGTGGCGTCGACGCCCCTGCCCCCCAGCGGCGGACAACGGTGATGAGGCGCTAGCCGGCCCGGCGAACGCCGAGCGCGGCGCTGCGTGGGCCTTAGTTGGCGTTTGCGGGGAAGAGCGTCCGTCGTTGGCGGTGGCAGCGGTGTCGGGGCCGTCGGCCTCAGGCATGCTGACCGGCTTCCCGATCGGCGAATTCGCGCGCCAGCGTGCGCGGCACGCGCGCGATATGAAACAGCTGTGCCTGGCGGGCATCGGCACGCAGGACCTCGAAGCGGATCCCATCGATGTCGATGGCGTCGCCCCGGCGGGGCACCCGGCCAAAGGCATCGGTCACCAGACCGCCGATCGTGTTGAAGTCCGATTCCGGGTAACTCGTGCCGAAGCTGGCGTTGAACTGCTCGATCCCGGTCAGCGCCTTGACGCGGAAGCTGCCGTCGGCCTCGGCGATGATGTTTTCGTCCTGTTCGTCGAAATCGTATTCGTCGTCGATGTCGCCGACGATCTGCTCGAGCACGTCCTCGATCGTGATCATTCCGGCGACGCCGCCGTACTCGTCGACCACGATCGCGATGTGATTGCGCTTGGAGCGGAAATCGCGCAGCAGCACGTTGAGCGGCTTGGATTC
>Ga0209415_10002899_pt1 | contig 32082 bp, 28 predicted proteins | sample PeaSoiSIISIP2007_FD_187696 | JGI IMG/M metagenome (GOLD analysis project Ga0209415, IMG submission 187696) | Peat soil microbial communities from Weissenstadt, Germany - SII-SIP-2007 (SPAdes) (version 2) | ecosystem: Environmental > Terrestrial > Soil > Wetlands > Peat | place: Germany... | reverse complement strand
TTAGCGCCTCGGGGTTGCCCTGGTAGTCTAGTGGTCTAGGATGTAGGTCTGTCGAGCCTGCGACTCGGGTTCGAAGGAGCTGGGGGTCCAACGCCCCCGGACCGGAACTCCCGACCAGGGCGCTCCCCGCCCCGGGCCGACCACGGGCCCGGGGCCTTTCGTCCCACACCCCCCACCGCTTATCCTCGGTCACGGTCTCATGCTTCCGTGGCCGACGCCAAACCCCCCAAAGGAGGCCGTTCGTCTCCCTACCTCTCGCACGCGGTCGGCGACGCGATCCGTGACCTCACCGAGAAGCGGCTGCTCGAACTGGTCCGTTCGGAGCCGGTACCGAATCACCTCGCGATCATCATGGATGGCAACCGTCGATTCGCCGCCGCCCAGGGGCTCGACGTATCGAAAGGGCACGCGAAGGGCCGCGACACGGCGGAACTCTTGCTCGACTGGTGCCTCGAGGTCGGCGTCAACATTCTGACGATCTACGCCCTCTCCACCGAGAACTTCTCCCGCTCTCCGGAGGAGCTCGAGGCGCTGATGGACCTCTACGAGAAAGCGCTGCGCGACATCGCGGTCGACGAGCGGGTCCATCGCCATGAGATCCGGGTCCGCGTGATCGGGAACCGGCTGCTCCTCCCGCAGCGGGTCCAGGACGCCATCGACGTGGCGGAGAAGGCTACGGCCAAGTACTCGCGCTACCGGTTCAATGTGGCCCTCGCCTACGGCGGCCGCGACGAGATCGTCGAAGCGATACGGATCCTCGCCCGGGAAGTCCGGGACGGACGAATCACCCCTGAGCAGATCGATTCGGAGGCGGTATCTCGCCGTCTCTACACCGCCGACCTTCCGGACCCCGACCTCATCTTCCGTACGAGCGGAGAGGAACGGATCTCGAACTTCCTGCTCTGGCAGGCCGCCTACAGCGAGCTCTACTTTTCGGACGTTCTCTGGCCCGGCCTCACGAAGGTCGACTTCCTTCGGGCGATCCGCTCGTACCAGCTACGGCGCCGTCGCTACGGAGAGTGACCGCCGGGACCGTGCGCGGGGGGTAACCGAGGGTGGCGAGTGCCTTCGGAATGAGAAAGATTAATCCGGCCGCGACCCAGAGAACTGCCGTTCCGACGTAAGTCGCCTGGACCCCGTAGCCCTCGATCAGGAGCGCCCCGCCGATCTGCGCTGCCGGAATGATGGCGATGCTCCCGAGGGCGTCGATCCCGAAGTAACGGCCCTGCATCTCGGTCGGCACAAGAAGCTGGGCCGCGGTCAACCACGCGGTCCCCGCGAACCCCGAAAAGAGTCCGATCGCGAAGAGGCCGATGGCCGCCGCGGGGACCGAGGGAAACAGTGCGAGGAGGAGGGCCATTACCCCCGAGGCGGCACCGGCCCCGATGGTCCACGCCCGCCCCGCGTGCCGGACCGCCCGCAACCGACTTACGAGCAGGGAACCGATCCCGGTTCCCGCCACTTCCAAGGCGAGGAGCAGGGCGAACGTGAGCGCCGACCCATGGAGCAGTATCGTAACGAATACTACAATGAACGTCGCCACCAAGTTATAGCAGAAGTTGAAGAACGTCGCCGAGATGGTCAGTTCGAGAAACCCCGTCGCCTTCCCCAGCCAGCGAAATCCTTCGCGCACGTCGGCGAGGTAGCTCGATTTAGGACGCTTCTCCGCCTCGGCCGCGGGGCGAATGGTCATGCCGAAAAGGAGGAGAGCCGAGAGGGCGAACGTGGCCGCGTTCGCTACGAGCCCCCACTCTGCTCCGAGACTCACAATCAGGACGCCCCCTATCGAAACTCCCACGAACGAAAGGGCCGAACGACTCGAGCGGACCAGGCCGTTCGCGTCCGCGACGAGCGGGTGGTCGACCAACGCCGGGATAATCGCTTGTTCGGCCGGGTTGAAGATCGTGCTGAACGCCCCGACGACAAAGTACGCTGCGAGGATCGTCACCAGCTCGAATCCGTGCCACGCAAGGACGATCACGACTCCGCTCATCGCGAGCGCTCGCGCCACGTCCGCGCTGATCATGAGACGCCGACGGTCGTATCGGTCGACAAGCGTGCCCCCGAAAACGGCGAAGAGAATTCCGGCGACGAGTCCGGCCGTCCCGAGGAGACCTACATCGAGCGGCGACCCCGTATCGACGAACACAATCCAGACGAGGCAGACCGACGCGATCGCGGAACCGGCGGTCGACCCGAGTCCCGCGAAGAAAACTCGGGCGTACGCCGGGTTGGTCAGCAGGCGTCGATAGACGCTGCGAGAGGGGACCGGTGGATCCATGTTCGGAAGCCACCGAGGGGAGAACACCGGGCATAAGTACGCGGCGGACGAGACGGCCGCGCCCATCCGCACTATCGGAGCGAGTGGATTGTTTTAAATAGAACCGCTTTTCTACCAAACTCGACAGCCGAGAGTAATCTCGGAGGGAAGAACGATGCTGACGGGACAGACACCAATCCTGGTGCTACGAGAAGGAACGAAGCGCGAGAAGGGCAAGAGTGCCCTCGGCAACAACATCGCCGCCGCGAAGGCGATCGCGGACGCCGTGCGGTCGACGCTCGGCCCGCGCGGTCTCGACAAGATGCTGGTCGACTCCATGGGCGACGTCGTCGTCACCAATGACGGGGTCACTATTCTCAAGGAGATGGACGTCGACCATCCCGCGGCGAAGATGCTGGTCGAGGTCGCGAAGACCCAGGACCAGGAAGCCGGGGACGGAACGACCACCGCGGTGGTCCTCGCGGGCGAGCTCCTGAAGCGAGCCGAGGGCCTCATCGACCAGAACATCCACCCGACGATCATCTCGCAGGGATTCCGTCTGGCTTCTCAGAAGGCGCTCGAAGTCCTCCAAGAAGTCAGCCAGCCGGTCACGATCAACGACCACGAGCTGCTCACCCGAATCGCGGTGACTTCCATGGCCTCGAAGTCGGTTTCCTTCGACCGCGACCACATGGGCGAGATCGCCGTGAAGGCCGTGACGGCCGTCGCTCAGCCGAAGACGGGGGGTGGTTTCGACGTCGACCTCGACAACATCCAACTCATCAAGAAGCAGGGCGGGTCCATGTCCGACACTCAGCTCATCGAGGGGGTCATCGTCGACAAGGAGAAGGTCCACTCGGGGATGCCGACCCGAGTCGAGAATCCCAAGATTGCGCTCCTCGACGCAGCGCTCGAGATCAAGAAGACCGAGATCGACGCTAAGATCGAGATCAACGACCCCTCTCAGTTGAACGCGTTCCTCCAGGAGGAGGAGAACATGCTCCGACGGATGGTCGAGCAGGTCAAGAAGTCCGGCGCGAACGTGGTGCTCTGCCAGAAGGGGATCGACGACCTGGCTCAGCACTTCCTCGCGAAGGAAGGGATCTACGCCGTTCGGCGCGTGAAGAAATCCGACATGGAGAAGCTCGCGAAGGCAACCGGGGCGAACATCGTCTCCAAGGTCAGCGAGCTCACCCCCGAGGACGTCGGGCACGCGGGCATGGTCGAGGAGCGGAAGATCGGGGAGGATTCCCTGACGTTCGTCACCGGCGCCAAGAAGGCAAAAGCCGTCTCGATCCTCATCCGCGGCGGGACCGAGCACGTGATCGACGAGATCGAACGATCTCTCGATGACGCGCTCAACGTGGTCGCGGTCGCGGTGGAAGACGGTCGTTACGTCTTCGGCGGCGGAGCGACCGCCGAAGAGCTAGCGATGCGTCTGCGGGACCACGCCGCCAAGATTGGCGGACGGGAACAGATCGCCTTCGAGAGCTTTGCCGACGCACTCGAGACGATCCCGAGGACCCTCGCCGAGAACGCGGGACTCGACCCGATCGACATGCTGATTGAACTGCGCAAGGCCCACAAGGGCGGCCAGACGCGAGCCGGAGTCAACCTCACCACGGGCAAGACCGTGGACATGGGCGAGCTCCACGTCATCGAGCCGATCCGTGTCGGACGCCAGGCGATCGAGAGCGCGACTGACGCCGCGGTCATGATCCTGCGGATCGACGACGTCATCGCTTCGAAGTCGAGCCCGCCCCCCTCCGGCGGCCCGGGCGGCGGTGGCGGCGGCATGGGTGGGATGGGCGGCATGGGCGGAATGGGCGGCGGCGATTTCGGCGAAGACTGAAGCCGACCTCCCCTCGAACCAACCCTTTCTCTCGGTCCCCGGGATCACCCGGGGACCGGACGATTCTATTTCCCGATCCCGGTTGGCGGATTTTCGATTCGATCTATTGTCGCGGCGTCCCGAGTAGTTCGCCCACTTGGCGGATGGCGCGCGCCCGGTGCGACAATTCGTTCTTGCTTTCGGGAGGAGTCTCCCCGAACGTTCGAGAGCTCCCGTCCGGAATGAAGATCGGGTCGTAGCCGAACCCCTGGCGACCGCGCGGTTTCTCGGCGATGCGCCCGTGGACCTCTCCGACGAACGTCCAATGGCGGCGGCCGCGCTGGAGGCCCGCTACCGTTCGGAAGTAGGCACGGCGGTTCCTTCGTCGGAGGAGTTCGAGGACCGGACCGAATCCCCACACCCTCAGAAAGTGGGCCGAATAGACCCCGGGAAATCCGCGAAGAGAAGGGATGAAGAGACCGGAATCCTCGACCAACACGTACCCTGATATGTCTCGGACTCCGGCGAGCTTCGAGACGACCACCTCTTCGAGCGTCTCGGCCTGGGGTTCGGGGAGCGTGCGGCGCCGCCAACGAGTCCGGACCCCGAACGGGTCCAGAAGGCCTCGCACCTCCCGGAACTTTCCGGGATTGGTGCTGACGAAAGTTACGTCGGTCACGCCTACCAGGGGTATTCGTTGTAGGCGATAATCTCGTCCGGACTCTTCCGCCCGTCACCGGACGGCTTGGCCGCGCCGTTCCCTTCGACGGGGTAACCGATCGGGATGACCGCGATCGGGTGGATTCCCTCAGGAACGTGCAGAACGGAACGGATCTTCTCGTCGTTGAACTCGATGATCCAGTTGGTACCGAGACCCTCCGCGGTCGCGGCGAGCTGAATGTGGGCGATGGCGACCGCCACATCGAGCGGATAGGCAGAGATGTATCCGCCGATCGTCACCGGAATGTCCTCTTCGACCGCGAACGCGACGATGACGGCGGGGGCTTCGGCGATCAACTTCCCCCGATTCGAAGCCTGCGCCAGGAGCCGCTTGCGCTCGTCGTCCTGAACGACCACGAATCGCCACGGTTGCATGTTGTGCTGACTCGGGGCCAGTCGCGCGGCGGCGAGGACCGCCTTCAGCTTCTCCGGCGCGACGGGGCGCGGGTTGTACTGAGTGCAGGGGCGGAAGGAGCGGATTGCGTCGAGGACGTCCATGACGACCGACCGAGAAAGATTCAAGCGGGGTGCGTCAAAGGAGGTCTACGCCTCCGACGGAAAGCAGGCCATTCAAACCGAAGAGGCGACTACCCGTTAAAAGCATTTTCGAACCGCGTCCCGAACCGCGCGGAAGTTCGAGCGACTCGAATCTCCGCGTCGTCAGCCCTTTTCTCCCGACTCCCCAGTCGTTGGAGCAGGAGGAAACCTCCGTTCCTGGGCGCTCCACTCGAACGTTCGAACGAACCCCTGCTTCGCGTTAATGGCCCACATGGGCCGGTTGAGCGAATCGTTCACGGTCCGCAGGGAGCGCACACCCCGAGCTCGAGCGTACTCCAGTGCCCGGCGTTTCAACTCGGAAGCAACCCCTCGACCTCGATACGCAGACCGGGTGCCCGTGAAATCGACTCGCAAGGAGTCCGGTTCCGCCAGGCTTCGCTCCAGACTGGAGATCGCGACGTACTCGTCCCCGACGGCGGCCAGGAAGCACGCCTCCGGGAGGAACGAGGGCGACTCGAATTCCTTCACGAATTGTTCGTAGGTCATCGGCGCGAATTTGCCGACGCGGGGGACATCCCGGGATGTCTCGTTGAGAAGTTCCAGGAGTTTGCGGCGGGTCTCCTCTCGAGCGGGCCCTTCTTCCGAGAGCGTGGTGAATCGCATTCCATCTCGCTCGAGGGCCTTTCCCCTCTCCGCCCCCGGTTCGGGTCGTTCCTGGGTGAGGTCCAACGTGCTCATCCAGACCCGACGCAGTTCGCGAAATCCGTGCCGTTGGGCAAAGTCGAAGCTCCGAGGATCGTCAGTGCGAACGTTGGTCCACAGACAGACTGCACCGTGAGACCCGGCTTCGGACTCGATCAGGGCCGCGAGGGTCCGACCGATCCCGCGGCCGCGATGTGCCGGGTCCACTTCGACTGCCGACCAGAACTTGCGGGGTTCGAAGGCGTGCGGGGCGTGGGACATCGATCCCCAGGCGACGACCGTGGAGGTGGATCGTTCTTCGACGATCCACCGCTCGTTGATCCGGTCCGAGGTCATGAACCGGGCGACCCACTGGCGCTCTTCCTCCGGCGAGAAAGGGAATTCCGGAGTCACCTTCCGCCCGATCCGGCTGACCGCCTCGTAGTCTAGGTCCGTGAACGGCCGTACGAGGTACTCTTCCCGGTCCATTGTCGGAGCGGTCGGCTCAGCTCTCAACTCCGCATAGTCCCTTGGGCTCCCTGGGAAAGACCCAAAAGCATGCCGCGCCCTTGCTGCGCCAGACCAGGACGCACCGTGAAGATACTCTCGGAACGCCTCCCCATCAAGTATCTGTTCTCCGACCACGGGGTGTGCCTCGGGATCGACACGGTTCGCTGCTCCTTCCTCTTCCTACTTCACCGGGGGGGCGTCGTCCTCCAGCGACGCCCGGTAGGGGACCGGATCGTGGAGGACCTCGATTACTTCATTCCCGACATCGCGATTGCGCTCCGCAAGGATGCTCGGAAGACCGCGATGCGGTAGTCTCGCTCGGCCCCCGGTCGTTAACACGGCCGGATCGGAGCTTCGGTCTCCCCATCAAGCATTAACGAGGCGATTTACCAGTGCGGAGATAGTGAGGGCCGGGGAATGGTCCAGCCAGTAAGCAAGAACTACCACGTAATGCAGGACCGGGTTCCTGCGGCGGTTTCAATCGTGGCCGCGTCCGCCGTTGCCAGCGCGATTCTCGCGTTAGCCTTCTCTCCAGCGTTCGTGACGGCGACCAGCGCCCCCCTTCCGGCCAAGATCTCCGACGAGACCCGGGCGCTGGGGCCGGTGTTCCAGCCCGGAGTCATGCTTTCGGGCGGGTCTAACGCCACCACCACCCTCCTTGGAGGGATTGGAGTGTATTCCCAGGTCTCCGGCTTTTCGTTGCCGGTCTTCGCGGCCCTCTCGCCCGGCCCCTCCGGCCCAACGGTCGTGAATGAGACATCCTTGGTCCAGAGCTACTTCTTCGAAGGGGGTGTGTACGCCATCGCCTGGAACGGTTCCAGTTGGTTGATCGGGGGCCAGCGTTCGCCCGGAGGTGCCGATCAAGGGGTCCTGATCGCGCTGAGCGGCGGCACGGTAACCAACCTCACGGGACGGGTCGCGGACCATTTCGCTGGCGGGGGGGTTTGGTCCGTGGGATGGAATGGGACATCGTGGTTAATCGGAGGGAATTCCTCGAAGGCAGCGACTCTAGTTGCTTGGAACAACGGGTCTTTCACCGACCTCTCTTCCCGGGTCGTGGGCCACGGCTCGCAACCCTGGGTCCAGATGCTCGTCTGGAATGGTGGCGAGTGGATGGTCGGTGGGCACGGCGTGTTCGGACTTTGGACCAGTACGGGGTACGTGGACCTATTCCCGAGGTCGCCGTTCCAGAACGGCGGTGTCTACTCGGCGGCTTGGAATGGGACGTCCTGGCTAGCTGGAGGAGACGGAATCGAGCTCGTGTGGGTGCGCGGGGAGGCAGCCACGGCGGCGACAATGCTTCCGTCGGGGTTCGACCGGCTGGCCCTGATGATCGTTTCGGCCGACCATGGTTGGTTCGTTGCGGGTAAGGGTCAGACTGCCGAAGATGCATTCGTTCCGGAGCTCGCGTTCTGGACCGGAAGCGCAACGTCCTCTGCGACCGACTATTCGACGGCACTTCCCTCTGCGTTTGACACCGGAGACATACAGGGCGGGATTCCGGCTCCCGAGTTCGGAACGGAAGCGGTCCTGATGGTCGGAGTGGGATCCTACAACGCCGCTTCGGGACACGGTACCGGGGCGATGGCACTGCTGGAGCCTTCCGAACAAGGATCGTGAAACTCTAGAAGGTTCCCATTCACTAGTTCCAGTCGGAGACGAAAAACCATGACCTCCAGAGCCGGAAGTCGTTCGATGTTTTCGCTCCCGGGGGAAGACTCCGGTTCGTCCGCGGCAAAGGTACCACCGATAGACGTCCTCATGGCCACCTATGAGTCGGCGGCGACCCTCGCAGCGGCGCTCACCTCCGTTCGCGCATTCGTTCCGGTGCACCACCTGATCATAATAGACCGGGCGAGCCGAGACGGTTCGGCCGAGATCGCGAGCGATTATGGGGCGAAGGTGTTCGAGGATCAAACCGGGCTCGGACGCGCGCGGAACTTGGCCCTCGCCACCGCCGATACTGACCCCGTCCTCTTCGTCGACAGTGACGTCCAGATCGATCGGCCCGACTTCTACACTCGCGCGCTCGCAGAGTACGCGCGCCCGGGGACGGCTGCGGTCGTCGGGATGAATGTCGGTCACCGGTTCCGTTACGGCCTCCCTTTGGGGTTGACGATGCTCGGTCGGCGCTGGGCTCTCGATGCGGGAATCCCGGATAGTGCCCAAGGTCGGGAGACCTACTACCTCCAGCGAGCCGCCCGTCAGCAAGGTCTGAAGACCCGCTACGTTCCGGACGCGATGCGTCACTACGGGACCTACCGGGCGTCGCCCCATTGGCCCGAGTTCCAGGGGGCTGCCATCCGTCGCTCTTCCGGATGGAACCCACGTGAGCTCGCCTACGCGGCGGCGGTGGTCCTCCTGATGCACCTCAACAGCCGGCGGGTGCGGAACGTCGCCTACAGTCCGATCTTCTACCTCAAACTCCTGCGGGGATTCACCGACCCGGTGCATTGGTCTCGACTGGACCGCACCACGAACCCCGCCGGAACGGTTCCTAACCGGCCCTGACCGAAACGGTAGGCGAAGGCGGAACCATGAGTTCGGCACGACGCATGGTCATCAGAAAGTGGTCCCCGAGGTATCGGAACGGCCAACGCGCGGACAAGAACCGGTCCCATCGGTCAAGGCGGTTGAAACCGTGATCAAATTTCTCGGCGTACCCCACGAGGTCGGAGGGAGGGAGAAGGACAGGAACGCCCACGATGCGCTCCGGAAGGAACCACGGGGCGAACGTCCGGGCAAAGGTCGGTTCTGAGTGCGCGTAAATGTCCACGCAAAACCGGGACGAGCCGACTCGGACCGGACGATCGAAGCGCCCGAATGCCCGGCCGAATTGACCGGTGAGCGAGTACCCTAACAGCTCGAACGCGCACCATCGATTGTACACTCCGGCCACGAACTTTCCTCCGGAGCGGACCAGTCCGTGGAGTGCCGGTGGAATTGACGCGAGCTCCGCCTCGCAGTTCAACGCCCCGTAGGTCGAATACGCTCCGTCGAACGCCCCCGGCCCGAGTTCCTCTAAGAGTCGGGGGATCGAGGCCGCGGCTAATCGCTCGGTCCGCAGACGTTCGGAGACTCCGTCCCGGCGGGCTTTCTGCCGGACCACCTCGAGCATCCGTTCGGAGAGGTCGACGCAAAAGACCTCGTGTCCCTCCCCTAGCAAGGGGAGGGTCTCCATTCCGGAGCCACAGCCTATCTCGAGAAGCCGAGGGGAGCGTACGAAGGTCCTGCGGAGTTCCGCGAGGGAGCGGTCCCGGAGCAGTCGGTTGATCCGGTTTCCCAGGATGTGCCGATCGTAGTCCTCGGCGACGTTGTCAAACTCGGCGGAGAGCCAACCGTGATATTGTTCGTCGCCCCCCGAGGGCGGCCCCGCCGCACCGAGGTGGACGCGCAGGACGCGCGCCGGATCTCCGTACCAACGGGCGAATCGCCGAGGGCCATACTTTTCCTGAAACAGTTCGAGGACCCGTTGTTTTTCGACCGGATCCGAGATCAGCTCGGTGGAACCCAGTTCGGTTCGGCCCGAGATCTTCAGCCGGGCCGCGCCGGTGCGGAGAATCTCCACGGGCCATCGGGCGGATCGTTCTCGTCCCACCAGGAAGACGAGGTCCGCTTCGCGAACGAAGCCGAGCGGGACCAATCCGCTCAAGAGGATCAGCTCGAGACTACCGTCTTCGACCGGTGCGGATGAGGACTCCGCGTCGAAGGACGATGCGGTCTCCGTACTTCCCGACCTCGCCGACGACACGCTCTACCCCGAGGCAGTCGACCGTAATGTCGCCTGCGTTCAATCGCTGGTCGAAGGTGCGGCCATCGTTCCGGCGTATCGACGACGTGAGGTCGGGCCATTCGGATTCGACGACCGGCTCTCGGAGACGGCGGTTGGGGGGAAGGGGCTCGGCGCGCGGTAGCTCTCGCGCAGCCGCTCGAATTTCCGCGAGGCGAACGCGAGCCGCCGCCAGCGAGTTTCGGTCCGGAACCGGTGGTCCGGCATCGATGCCTGACGGAATCCACGGTCCCGGCGGAGTCCCGCGAGCTGGAGATAGGCGGCCAACCACGGAAAGACTGCCGCGCTGAGTAGGCGCACGAGAATCGGAGCGGGGCGCGCGAGGGAACCCGACTCGACCGGCCCCTGGTTCTTTTCGGAGTAGAGACGCGGGATCTCCTCCTTCATCCAGCCCGCCTTCGACAAGAGCCCGCGGTAGTACTCGTCCCCGTGGATCGGTTGTGCGGTGAGCGCCTCCCGCGCGAAGAGGAACCCTTGGCTGCGAGCGAACTCACCGAGCGCTGCTCCGTCTTCCAGAACGAGGTTGAAGCAAGGCGTCGCTTCGGCCCCGCCCGTACGTCGCCTGCGAGCGATCCGAATGCAGAGGTAGGAGTAGGCGAGGAACCACCACAGACCGCCGGTCCGGGTCACGACGAACAGGTCGAGGTCGTCCCCCTGCTGAGGCATACCGTACGCGGCGGATCCGGTGACGCAAACGCAGTGAGAGACCGCGCGGGCGCCGCGCAGCGGACCAGCTAAGAGCGCCTTCGCCAAATCGAGGTAATGCCGGCCGCGTTCGAGCCGCTCCTGCTCCGCGGTTGGCAGGGTTTCGGGGGCGAACGCTGACTCCCCCTCTACCCGGGCAAGATGCGGCCGAGTTTCGAGCCAGTCTCGGACTTCGGGAACGGTGGCAGGCGCGTCGTTGGGCAAGAGACGGAGGAGCTCCGGCAGGAGTATGCCCGTCCCGAATTGCGAGGCCGCCCCGACGACCGCCGTGATGCGATGCTCAAGTGGGACTGCGAAATCGGCAATTGCTTGAGTGTCTAAGCAGGAGAGAGCCTGCGGACCCACAAGCTCTAGCGGGCCGGTCGATCGGGCGCGATGCCATCGAACGTGGTCCCTCTGAGGAGGCAGTCGATCCCAGGCCGCGAGTACGTAGGAAGTGAGCTCCCACGCAGCGAGTCGCCCGAAATGGACGACTCCTCCCTCTCGAGCGATCATCTTCCTAAGGAGCCGGGCGGTGTCCACCGGCCTCTCGATCAACTGGCGGGGGATTGTGGAGGGGGGCTCCCGCAAAACCGAAGTTACCTGGGCGTTGCCGACGTGGATTCTTCGGCGTTGGCGTAGGTGGTCGCCTACGGTACCTGGAACTTCGATGGAGACCCGGGCGTCGGCGGCGTACCATCGTCCTCCCGAGTGCTGTGCCAGCCAGACTGCGAGGTACGAACCATCGTTGATTATCCCATCAGGAATCGGCGGGACGCTCGGGAGACTGACGAGCAAGAGTTCGTCCGAAAGGTGTCCGCCAGTCCCGGTCGAGAGCAGTTGCGCGTGAAATTCGTGATGGAGGTGCCACATCCATCGAAAAGTGGGGGCCCAAGGGCCAGTAGCCTCCCGAGGAACGACGGGTCGGGCCATGACCGCAAACGGCGCCTCTTTGCCTTCGGCGACGCGCACCAGTTGCTCGACGGCTCCGGGTTCGGCGCGGGCGTCGGAGTTCAGGAGAACGAGGGCGTCGCCCGACGCCCGCTGAAACACTTGCCGAAGGGCGCGCGCCTTCCCTCCCCGGTCCGGTTCCACCACCACACGGACGCGAGGTTCCTCCTCAGCTAGCGCGTGAGCGATTTCGACGGTACGGTCGGTACACCCGCTAGCTACTACCCATATCTCCCCCCAATCCACTCCCTCCGGCAGTTTCTGATCGATGAGCGATCGGACCGCCGTGCGCAGGTGGGGCTCCTCGTTGTAGGCAACGATGCCCGCGGCGAGCGTGAGGGGACCCGAGGAAAGCGAGGTTCCGATGCCGGGCGAACTTCCTGCCATCGTCCCTCTCCTCGGAATGGTTCTGTTCGCTCACCTGTCCGCAACAAAGTTCTCGCAGAGAACGGTCCGAGCCATCAGCGGTTGGCCACTCCTCGAAAGATCGAAAGGGGAAACTCAGAGACGGTCAGGGATAGGCCGGGAGTCTCGATCCCGCGGCAGGAGAGTCGATGCTGCACGAGACCCGCGGCCAGCGCGGGCGCTCCGACCCCGAGCGGCACTTCAATCTGGTGGCCGCAGTCGAGTTGCAGAGTTCGACACGAAATGACGGGTTCCAGAATCGGGTCCGGGATCACGGTTCCTCCTCGTCGACATACGTGAGGTCCGAGGGCCGGCGGCGCGCGTAACGGGTGCCGGCCGCTACGAGGAGGGCGACGAGCGTTGCGACTCCGCCGACCACGACCAAGTCCACCGTGGGGATGCCGGCGACCGTGGCCGGGAACAAAACCTGAACGTTGGCGGTATAGCTGACAGAGGTGAACTCTCCGGCGCCCGCTCCGAACGTCACCGCAACGGTTCCGAGCGAGGAATTTCCCGACGCGGAGGGTGTCGCCGGAATGCTGGTAGCGGAAGGTAGGCCGGTATTGGCGACCGCGCTCGTTGCGGCGGACATCTGCTCGAACGTCGATCCGCTCGTAGTGGAAACGCCCGACATGAGGGACCCGGGCGAGGTTCCGAGGAGCAGGTGTTCCTCGCTGGCGAACGACGGCCACAGCGTGAGCGTCACCGCGAGATGGTCACCGGCCGCTTGCCAGGACCAGTTCGACACCTGAATCTCGATCGCGACCGTGTCGGTCGGCCCCGATGAAGATCCGGCATAGATCGGCAGGACGAAATCGACCCGAGCATCGGCGAAACCGAGAACGGGGAACGGGGCCGACGGAGCGGTCACCGGCGCGTGAACCGTGTAGCCAAGGTCGTAGGCGTCATCGCTCGAGAAGTTGGTTGCCGCCCAGGAGTTCGACGGGAGGGCCGCGGTCGCGACAAGACTTCCCGCTGCGGTGACTTCCGAAATCGATCCTAGCGTGGCGGACATTCCCGTGTCCGCCCGGGAAAGGGCCGACACTCCGACCGTGGGCACGCCCGGCGAAAACTGGCAGAGGACGATTCCGTTCGACCAAGACGACGGCGCGATTCCCCAAGAAGTCGTCGGGGTCGCGGCTGACGCTACCGGAGATAGGAGGAGAAGCAGGCCGACCGCGAGGGACAGGGAGCCCACCCCTACCGCCGCGCGGGGCGGGCGAGTCGATATGTCCCCGCAATTGGCCCTCGTCCACGTCATCGGATGCCTCATGGGTCGGTGAGCGTCACCCTCTTTTTGGTCCAAGGACGAAATCGATTGGTCCAAAGACGCGAGGTCAGGGCCGAAACAGGTCGGACCAGGTTTCGAGGAGTCGCTCGATCCACTGATCACCGAACCCGCCTCGGTAGGTTACGAGCAATCGGATCACTCGGTCCCGTTCGGTCACGTCGAACGTACGCCATCGTCCCCGTCGACCCGTCCTCACAACTCCCGTCTCGATCAACCGCCGGAGATGGACGGACAGCCGGCCCTCACTGAGGTTCGTCCGCTCGGTCAATTCCGGCACGGTCGCTTCGCCCTTGTCGAGCAACGCGACCAGAAGCAGGCGAGCCGAAGCAGAACGGGTCAAGCCCAAGAGGCGGCGGTCGCCAAGTGGGACTTCGGCGACGAAGTAGTGGTCCTGGATCGTGCTGCGTTCTCGATGGACCAGTCCTGACTCCGTCAGGCGGTCAAGGTGATAGGTAGTTTCGCCCCATCCCGTCGCGGCGGCCCGTTGGACCTCGCGCGCCCCTACGCCCGGGGCCCGGCGAACGGCGTCGTAGATTCGGCGCCGCGTGGCGAGGGCAAGCGGATCCTCCTCCATCGCTCAAACATGTCGGGGCCACAGGGTGGTGGCAAGAAGGAGTAGGGCAACGAGTAAGGTCAGGGCGAGGACCGGGAGGTTCGGAACTGCCCACGAGGGGGGGCTGAGAGGAAGCTCGCCCCACGTCCAGAGGCCGCCGAGCAATGCCAACAACGCGTTCGCTCCGGCGAGAGCGAGAAAACGACCATCCCGTGAGCGGAAGAAGGCCCCGGTGGGGACGCCCGCGTTGATGCACGAAATCCCGGTGACCAGGACCGCTACGAAGAGCTCGACGAGTCCCACGACCGCGGAGAGTCCGTTCGACGGTTTAAGGAATTGGTCCAAAGGCGAAAGAGACCTCGGGCCTGGAGACCGGTGGGTCGTCTCGGGTCCCTCCTCGAGGCTCGCACAGGACCAGACTTATCCCGAAGGCAGGAATCCAGACTGACCCAAGGTTGTCACCAAGGCGAAACGGCTCGACGCGGCGAATCAGGAACGGGCCGAAGCCGCGGTTCGGTGGGAAGATACGGCGAATACGGCGAATGAGACCGGCCGCGCCTCGGACCAGACCGAGTCCGAGCAGGAAGGTCGTGTCTTGGATGCCGTGGATCGCAAGACAAAGAGAATCGAGGCCGAACCCTAACCCGCCTTGTAAGCGGGGTTTCGTCGGCGGAAAAAGCCCGGTCCGGAAGGTGACCAATGGCCCGGCCCGACCACGAACCCCTTCCCGAACGGAATGACCCTACCCGTTCAGCCCAATGATTAAATATGGCTGACACGGCTCGGAGAGCGCTGCTGACAACCGTCCGACAAACGGACGGATTTCGGCGACGGTGGACGCGGGTCGAAGGATCGGAGGAAGCGCCCGATGTACCTGAAACGTCTCAAGCTGAGGAACTTCAAATCGTTCGCCGGGGCGACCGAGATACCATTCCAGCCGGGGTTCACCGGCGTGGCCGGCCCGAACGGGATGGGCAAGTCGAACATCTCGGACGCGATCCTGTTCGTTCTCGGCCCGACGAGCTCGAAAGCGTTGCGCGCGGAACGGCTGACGCATCTCTTCTTCAACGGAGGCTCCTCGAAGAAGGCCGCGACGGAGTGCGAGGTCTCCCTCGTCTTCGACAACACCGACAAGCTGCTTCCGGTCGAGACGGCCGAGGTTGAAATCACCCGGTACGTGAAGTTGGCGCCCAGCGACCCGGACGGCTACTACTCCTACTTCTACGTCAACGGCAAGAGGACGACCCAGACGGAGATCGACTCCCTTCTCTCCCATGCCCGCCTCTCGGGAGACGGTTACAACCTCGTCCAGCAGGGGGACATCAACAAGATCGTCACCATGGGACAGATCCCTCGCCGTGGCCTCGTGGAACGGCTGGCCGGGATCAGTCAGTACGACGACGAGCTCGAGCGCGCGGCGACCAAGCGGACCGACCTCGACGCGAACCTCGACCGGATCCAGACTCTGCTGACCGACATCAAATCCCGCCTTTCTGGCCTAGAGGGTCAACGACTCCTCGCGATCCAGTATAAGCAACTCCAGGACGACAAGAAGCGCTCGGAGGCTCGGCTCGCGCGGGCCGGCCGCCGCCTGGCCGAGCACGAGCTCGCCACCTGCCGAAAGCAAGTGGACACGGTCCGGGCCGAGCTCGAAGAGCTCGACAAGTCGCGTACTCAACTGAGCGCTCGGCAGGCGGAGCTCGCCGCCGCGATCGATGCGATCGACCGGGAGATCGCCGAGGCGGGCGGTACTGCCGCCGTGAAGTTCAAGCAAGAGGTCGACGAGAAGAAGATGGCCTACGCCCGACTCGACCAGAGCCTCGGCCATCTCCGGGAAGGCCTCGAAGCGATCGCGACCCAGGCGGACGAGCTGGCTAAGTCGGTTCGGGCCGATGAGACCCAAGAGTCGAACCTTCAGGCCCAGGAATCCAAGCTCGCGGAGCGTCTCGCTGCGCTGGCCAAGACCGCGGACGACAACGCGCGAGAGATCCAGACGGCGACCGGGACCCCGGGAAAGGCGCACGACAAGCTCGCTGCGGCGCGCAAGCAGCAGCTCGAACTCACCCGGCAGACTGAATCGAAGCAGAACGCCTGGACGGAAGCCGTCCAACAGCGGGAGACCTCGAGCGCTTCTCTGCGCAATGCCGAACGTACTCAGGCGCAGGCTGAGGATGACCTTCGCGAACGTGAGGTCGAGGTAAAGGACCTCGAGCTACGCATCAAGGAGGCATCACCCGGCAAGAACGGTTCCGGACCGGCGACGGGTGATCTCCAAAAGGAGCTCTTCTCCCTCAAGACGAAGGAGAAGAATCTCGGGTCGGAACGCGACCGGCTCGCCCAAGAGGTTCTCGAGCTCAACCGCCGCTACCTCTCGCTCGACGCTCGTCTGAAGGCTCGGGCCGACGGGGGCGGACGGCCTACGGCCCTCGCCGCCGTCGATTATCTTCTCTCTCAACGCAACCTCGGCAAGATCCCGGGGATCCGCGGCACCGTGGAAGAACTGGCCGAGTTCGACCCGAAGCTCAAGACTGCACTCCAGGTCGCCGGCGGGGGCCGCTTCCAGGCCCTCGTCGTCGAGACCGACCAGGTCGCGGAGGAGTGCATCAAGCTCCTTCGGGAGGAGAAGCGCGGTCGCGCCACGTTCCTCCCGCTCAACAAGATGTTGCCGGGCCGCGCGCACGGAAAGTCGCTCGTCGTATCGAAAGCCCCCGGGGCGGCCGGCTTCGCGCTCGACCTCGTGAAGTTCGACGAAGCCCTTCGACCCGCCTTCTGGTACGTGTTCGGGGAAACGGTCGTCATGGACGACCTGGGCCGCGCCCGAGCCCAAATGGGCGGAGTTCGGTTGGTCACCCTCAACGGGGACCTTATCGAGGCGACCGGCGCGATCTCGGGGGGATATCTCGACCCTACCAACCAGGGTCGGGGCAGCGATTCCGCCGTCGAATTGAAGCGGCTCGGCGAAGAGCTCCGGGCGAAGGGCGCTGCCGAGACCGCATCCCGGTCCGAGCTCGCCAAGGTGAGCGAGCGGATCCGAGCCGTCGCCGAAGAACTCTCCACCCGGTCCATCCAGGACCAGGCGCATCAATCCGCTCGGGAGGTCTTCGACAAGGACCTCGAGACCGCGCGGGAGAAGCTCTCCGCCGCCCGGGCTCGGATCGAGGCGGCTCGTGTCGAGCAGAAGAAGGTCGAGACGGCCCTTGCGACCGCCGAGGCCTCCGTCGACCGACTCGCCGCCGAGATCGCCGCCCTGAAGACGCAGACCCAGAGGGCCCAGGAGCAATACCTGAGCCAGCTGCCCGAGGCGGTTTCGGTTCACCTTAGGTCCCTCCAGCAGACCGCTCAGAAGACGGCCGAAGAGCGGGTTCAGGTCAACGGAGAGCTCGAATCGATCCGAGCTTCCCTCGCCGCGCTCTCGACGAATCTCGAGACCCGTCGCGCAGAGCTGGCGAAAGCGCAGAAGGACATCTCCGCGAAGAAGAAGGAGATCGCCGAGACGGAGCGTTCGCTCCGCGACTCCCGCGCCGCACTCGAGGCCCTGAAGGGAGTCGAGTCCAAGCAGAGCGAGTCGGCCCGGGCACAGACGGAGAAGAAGAAGAAGCTCGACTCCGAGCGCCTCGACGTCACCGCGAAGCTCGCGCAGGCGCAAGCGAACCTCGAAACCCGGCACAGCATGCTCACTCAGGAAGAGACCCGTCTCGCCCAAGCCGAGGTCCGGGTGAAGGAACTCGACGAAGCCCTCAAGCAGTTCCCCGAGGCCGAGCCGGACGAAAAACCGGTCTCGGTCGAGGAACTGAAGCGGAAGATCTCGGCGCTCGAACAGCAGCTCCAGTCGATGGGCGATGTCAACCTGCGCGCGGTCGAGGAGTACGACCAGGAGAAATCCCGGTCGGAGGACTTCCAGCTGGAGGTCCAGCGACTCACCAGCGAGAAGACGGAGCTCCTCTCGCTCGTCGGCGAGATCGAGAAGAAGAAGCGAGAGAAGATCACCGACGTCGTGGCCCAGGTAGGCACGCACTTCAAGCAGATCTACGGGGAGCTCTCGGCCGGCGGCGAAGGAGAGATCTCGCTCGAGAACCCAGAGGACCCGCTCGCCGGGGGCCTTCTCATCAAGGCGCGGCCGATTGGGAAAACTGTCGGTCGGCTCGAGCAATTGTCCGGCGGGGAGAAATCGCTCGCGAGCCTCGCGTTCATCTTCTCGATGCAGCGCTACGACCCGAGCCCGCTCTACGTCTTTGACGAGGTCGACATGTCGCTCGATGGGCTCAACGCGGAGTTCGTCGGACGGATGCTGCGCCGCAACGCGGAACGCGCGCAGTTCATCGTCATCTCGTTGCGCAAAGTGACCCTCAAGTTCGGCCACCATCTCTTGGGAGTGACGATGCGCGGGGACGGCTGCTCCCGCGTCGTCGGCATCGACCTCGACGACATCCATGATGTCGAGGGCCGCGAGAACGCCCGGGCCCCCGAGGCCGTGACCCCGTTGGAGGCCCGTTGACGATCTCCGAAACCGAGGTCACCGAGCTGGTTCCCTCGGCAACGGTCCCGCGCGAGGCGGCGGAGAAGGTGCTCCGCTACCTCGTGTTCCACCGGTCTCTGATCGGCGAGAGCGAGACCACCGCCCCCTTGCTCGAGCGTTATCTTTCGCTTGTCGAGAACCTGAAAGAAGGCGTGCATATCGTCATCCCCGACCCGTTCCAGAAGGCGATCGCGCTCCTCTTCGAGCTCGTGATGGAGGAAGAGTTCGACCCCTGGGAGATCGACCTGGTGAAGTTCACCGAGTCGTACCTCGAGCGCGTTCGCGAGGACGGAGCGGTCAACTTCGCGATCGCCGGCCGACTCGTCTACATGGCCTGGAACATCCTCTATCTGCAGTCGGAGGAGATCCTCAAGCTGCGTGCCGTGCCCGACACCCCCGTGGACGGTGGGGCCAATTTCCCGGACGGAGCCGACGAAAGTTACCTGCCGCTCATGGACACCCCCGAAGCGGTCGACGTCACCAGCTCGGTCCTCGGGTCGACCGACCCCCCGCCTCTCCTCGAGATGGTCCGCCATCCCGAGACGCGACCGGTGTCGCTGCTCGAGCTGGTCCGGGCCTTCGGTGAGGCCGAGGCGGATGCGCGTCGCGCGCTCCGTATCGAGGAACTGCGCGACCGCCTTCGGGAGGAGCAACGCGCACCGCCCGAGGTCCTCGTACACGGAGAAATCCCCGAACGGGACCTCGAAGACACCTGGACCGCGACCCTCTCCCACCCCCTCGGGGAAGAGTTCCCCCTCCTCGACCTCTGGAACCCGCTTTCCGGACGCGACCGCCTGGTCGCGATCTTCCTTGCTTTACTGTTCCTCGCCCGCGAGCGGTCGGTGGAGCTGCGCCAGGAGGTACTCGGGTCGTCCCCGGTCCTCGTCGTGCGCACCGCCGAGTCCCGCAAGGTCGTGGTCGAGGAGCCGTAAGGAGGGTCCATGCCGTCGAAGCTCGATGACCTTGTGTTCCAAGTCGAAGCGGTGCTGTTCGCCAGCGGAAAGCCTCTCGCCGTGAAGGAGATCGCCGACGCGCTCGGCCTCGACGATTACCGGCCGGTGCAACGAGCGGTCCGCACGCTCGAGCAGACGTACGGGAACCGTCAGTCGGCGCTCGAAGTGCGCCGCGTCGGGGACCGCTACGCCCTCCAGCTCCAGGAAAAGTACGTACCGACCGTCCACTCGGTCACCCCGGTCGAGATGACCCCCCGAACGCTCCGGACCTTGACGCTGATCGCCTACCACCAACCGATCCTGCAGAGCCACATTGTCCGAATGATCGGAGACGTGACCTACGAGGAAGTGCAACGACTGCGGGGCATCGGGCTCGTCCACACCGAGCCGAAGGGCTCGACCCTCGAATTGGTCACGACCCGGCGGTTCGCCGAGTACTTCGGCATCGCCTCGACCCGGCCCGAGGAGATCCGACGCTTCCTCGAGCAGAAGCTCGGCGTAGCACCGTCCATTCCGACTCCCAGCGGCGCGGGAACCGACGAGGTAACCGCCGCACCGCCGCCCACGCCCGAGGTGCCCTCCGATGGATCCCCGGGAACGACAGCCCCCGACGAGGTCCCCCCGGCCGAGCCGCCGCTCGCTTCCTAGTACGCCCCGCACTGCGGACATCGGACCGGGTCGGAGGGGCGCAAGGCCCCACAGTACGGGCAGAGGAAGGTCGCTCCCGGCAGAGCTCCGGGCGGCCCGAGCGAAGGGGACCCGATCGGTCCGCCCATCTGCGCCCCCCACGGGACCACCGCAGACCGGGGCGGGCGTCGGGAGGAGCGGGCCACGAGGACTACGAGCAGAACCGCCACCACGAACCCGACCCCGAAGATCGCGAAGATGACCGCCCACGGAACCGGAGCTCCGGCCGTGGAAGACTCGGGCGGGAGGCTCGGCGTCGAACCGTTATACCGGTAGTTGAGCAGCGTCGTGTTCCGGTCGGCGGCGAGGAACGCGGGCGCGCTGACCTCGCCCCAGCCCGTCGTCGCGTCCCACCCGGCGGCGGCCGAGAAGACGTAGTTGCTCCCCACGGTGACGTCGGTGAACGGGTCCGTTGGACCGGGATGGGCCGCGAAAAAGCTCGCGAACCGATAGATCTCGGGGTCGAGGTACCCGAGCCCGGCCCAGGGACCGACTGACCGGTTGTTCTCGACGGCGACCACGTCGGCCAACAATCCGGCCAGCAAGGGAGCCGCGATGCTCGTTCCTTCGAGGATGTAGAAGAAGATCGCCCCGGTGGCGTTCGCTAAGACGGTGACCAAGGTGGAATTCGCGGGCATCGCCACGTCCGGTCCCGACCGTCCGAGGGTCAAGGCGCCCTGGACGAGCGTCGCGTTGACGATGGCCGGTTGCGCGGCGGAGTGGAATTGCCAGTACGGTTCCGGGATGACCGTGCTCGCCCCTCCTTCGGAGCCGGCGTAAGCCCCCGGACCGCCCAGCGTGTCGTACCACGTCGACGCGCTCGAGACCTGCCCTGCCGAGGGATCGTAAGAAAGGTTGAGCGAGGACCCGTTGAAGTAGGCGCTCGGAGAGCCGGAAAGAGTGATCGAGACCCCCCCGACCGAAACGGAGCCGGAGGTGTTCCACGCCGCGGTGGCCGGCCAGACCGGCCATTGGCCGTCGCCCCGGTGGGTGAGCGAGTCGGGCGCGTTGCCTTGGTCACCACTCGCGGATAGCACGGTCACGCCGGTCGCCGCGGCTGTGAGCAGCTCGGCGTTCCAGGCCGAGTTATTCAGGTCCGGGAGACCGAACGAACAGCTCACCACCGCGAGGTGAGCCGGTCCGTAGTTGTAGGCGAGGGCCCGGGCGAGGTCGTCCGCAATGTAATTCGCCGCGTCACCGACCGTCGCGCTGCCCTGGAGAAGACTGCCTGCGAAGTAGAAGTTGTAGAGCGACGACCCCGGAGCGAGACTCCCGGCCATCTCGAGGTCGAGGGAGTTCTCCACCTCGTAGAGGGTCGAGTCATTTTGCGACCCGAAGGACCCGGGCGGAGGCGGCGTGACACCGTTTACGTCGACGGGAATGCCGGTGACGTTCGGCATCGGCCAGGCCGGGTCGAGGGTCCCGTTGAAGTAGGCTTGCAGGACGGCCGGATCCCAGGGGGGCAGATCGGTCTGCGTGGTCAGGTTGTAGGCGCTCCCGAGGAGGGTCGCGATCGCGACGGAACGCGGGTAGGTCGCGTTCGGGACGCTGTGGCCTCCGGGGAAGAGCGCGGTCGCTCCGTACGCTTGCGTATAGTCCGAGCCCACGAACCAGTCTTCGCCGCTTGTGTTGTCGTGAACGAACTGGACGCCATCGCTGGACCACGGTCGAGGTGAAACGTCGAGCGATCGGGACGCTTGGGCCAGAGCCACCGTAGCCGAATCCGACAAGCCATCGATTCCGGTGACGAGGCCTTCCCACGAACGAGGAAGTGAGACCACTCCCACGGCGGTGTACAGAGGAATTCGGCCGTCCGACCCATAGGAGACAAGTTGAACCCCCAAAAGCCGGTCGACGGAGGCCGCTGGGAGGACGACGGTCATGGAGGACCGGTCGGGCGCGACCGCGAGGTCCCGTGCGCCCGAACTTTCGAGAGACGCCTCCACCTGCACGACGGTCGCGGCAGGCGGCGCGAACTCGTTGACAAACTCCGGGTAGGAAAGGAAGTGACGATAGTAGGAGGACGCGGGATCCTCGACCTGGTTCAGGTAACGGTCGAGTTCACCCGACCTGGGGTTGGCGAGAGTCAGCGTGAGGGACACAAGAGTCGTGGCAGGAAGATTCCGTTGGGGGGCGGAGGTTGGGAGGGGGAGTATATCGGTCGTCAACAGAGTGGCTGCCGATCCCGACGGAGCCGCCGACGGGGCCGGTGCCACGGCCACCGCTGCCGGGCCTGCCAGCATGAGAATCGAGAGCAAAATGCCGAACACCGCCGCCGGCCCGAGCATCCCGCGAACCCAGGCCCTTTCGCCTAATGAGGTCGTCATCGGACCGGGTCCGGCAATCCTTTAGTCCGCCTCGGAATCTCGGCGGTCGATGCCCCGCGCAGCGAGCGACGGAGGTCGGCGCTGCGTATTCTGCGATATCGTGGAACGTCGGGCGCCCGCGTACGTCGTCTATGAGGACGCCTCGACGCTCGCTTTTCTCGATATCTTCCCTTTCACACGGGGCCATCTTCTCGTGGTCCCAAAGCGACACGGAGCACGTCTGACGGACCTCCCATGGGACGACCAAATGGCGCTGATCCGGACCCTGGATGAGCTGTGTCGGCGCGCCGAGCGCCTCGCCCCGGATTACAACCTCGCCCTGAACGCCGGAGCGAGGGCCGGCCAGGTGGTCTTCCATGTTCACTTCCACATCATTCCCCGCTATGGGGAGGCCAATCCGTTCCGGGCGAGCGCGCGGCCGGCGTTGACCGAATCCGACGCAAAGGCTCTTGTCGCCGAGCTCTCGTCCCCCTGAGGACAGATGCCGACCACGCCCCGCCCTCCCGCCGTCGCCGGACAGTTCTACGAGAGCGACGGGGCAGCGCTCGCGCACCAGCTCGAGAGTTGCTTCACGGACGCGCGGGGACCGGGGACGCTTCCTACGCGGCAGAGGTCCGCCGACCGAACCGTGCGAGCGGCGGTGGTTCCGCACGCGGGCTACGTGTTCTCCGGCCCGATCGCGGCGCACGCGTACCGGTTGATCGCGGCGGATCGACCGCCCGAGAGCGTGCTCGTACTCGGCGTCGACCATTACGGAGCGAGTCGGGGGGCATCGTTGTCCGAACGACCGTGGCTCACCCCGCTCGGACCGACCCCGGTCGACCCGAAGCTTTTGGCGGCACTTCGAAAATCTCCGGTGAACGTCGACGAGGAGGCGCACCGGCGGGAACATTCGATCGAAGTGCAACTACCGTTCCTCGAGTACGTCCTGCCGCACCCTCTTTTCGTCCCGCTCGAAGTGGGCTATGGGCCGTACGAGTTCTTGGAAGAGGTCGCGGGAGTGGTCCGGGCAGCGATCCAGGATCGGGACGTGCTGGTGATCGCCTCGACGGATTTCTCCCATTACGTGCCCGCGGCGACCGCGGAACGCCTCGACCGTCTGGCGATCGACCAGATCCTGGCACGCGACCCTCGGGGTCTCTACGACACGGTCCGGCGGAACGACATCTCCATGTGCGGGATCGCCCCCACGACGGTCCTGCTCGCCGCGCTCGAAGGGCTCGACGTACGTCCCCGGCTCCTTCGGTGGGGACATTCCGGTGAGGTCGAGAAGATGCGCGACGTGGTAGGCTACGCGTCGATCGTCTTCGAAAGGCCCGCCGAGCGCTCCCCTGTTAAATAGGATGGGAGGCTCCGCGCGCCCGGCCCCCGATGATCCTGTCGGACGTCAAGATCCGGGAAGCTCTGCGCGACCGGCGCATCGTCATCCGACCGTTCCGCCCGGAGTGTCTTGGGACCAATTCCTACGACGTGCACCTCGGGCCCTACCTTTCGGTCTACCGGGACGCCGCGCTCGACGCGCGCGAGAACAACCCGGTCACCGAGTTTCGGATCCCGCGCGACGGATACGTCCTCATCCCCGGACAACTCTATCTCGGAGTGACCGAGGAGTACACCGAGACCCACGGGTACGTCCCGTTCCTCGAAGGCAAATCGAGCGTGGGGCGCCTTGGCATCGACATCCACTCCACAGCCGGCAAGGGCGACGAAGGATTCTGCAACTATTGGACCCTCGAAATGAGCGTCAAGGTCCCGGTTCGGATCTATTCGGGGATGCCGGTCGGTCAGCTGATCTACTTCGAGATCTCGGGTCGGGTCGCGCACAGCTATTCGAAAAAGAAGTCGGCCAAGTACCGCACGGTTTCGGCCCATCCGACGCCGTCCCGCATGTTCCTCAATTTTCCCCCGAAGCGCGTCCCCCGGCGGCGTCGGAGCTGACGGGTTGACCCGGCGTCCAAGCTCGCCGGGCCGCCGGATCGCTCGACTTCGGTTCCCTCTTCGAGGACGACGGGTCGAGCTGACCTTTCCCGTCGCCGGTCAGATTCCCGCGTTCGTTCGACTCCTCAACGAACCCTCGGTCTCCCGTTGGACGCTCCACATGCCCTATCCCTACCGGGCCCGCGACGCGAGGTGGTGGGTCCGAAGGACGAAGAAGAATCGACGGAAGGGTCGGGACCTCAATCTCACGATCGTTCGACGCGCAGATGGCACCCTCTTGGGGGGCGTGGGATTGCACCACCTTGAGGAGGGCGGTTCGTCGGCGGAAGTGGGATATTGGATCGGCCGGGAACATCGGGGTCAGGGATATGCGACCGAGGCCGTGAACCTTCTCGTGCGCACGGGATTCAGTCGCCTTGGGCTCCACCGGATCGAGGCCCGGATCTTTCCCGGGAATCTCGCGTCGCGCCGGCTCGCGAAGCGCTGCGGGTTTCGCTACGAAGGGAGGCTGCGCGACGAGGTGAAGAAGAACGGACGTTGGCGGTCCACGTTGCTTTACTCGCGACTTTCGAGCGATTCCCGGGTCGATCGTTAGCCGCCGGGGACCGTCTCGGGCCGACTAGGCGTTTCTCCGCCGAAGGTAGAACGCGGGTCGGCCGGGTCGTGCCCGGTCCCGCCGACCGAGCGGGTCGAATTCGGCCGCCTCACTTTCCCGGGTCACTCGGATCGAGCCGAGGGCGAGCCGGCGCACCAGATAGCCCTCCGCTCCCCGAAGCGCGCCTTCCTCGTCCACGGACGGCCCCGCTGCTGGCGGCTCGGACCGGATCAGGGGGCCGACGCGCTGAACGTACTTCGCCACCTCGGCTTTGTGAGCGGCGACCGTAGGGTCGGACCCTGCGCGTGCCATCACGTCCCGGATGCTCGGTTCCTCGCCGCGTTCGACCGCCTCGCGCAACCATCGTTCGACGGTCGCCTTCCACGGCTCGGCCACATAGAAGATCGCTTCCTCCACCGGCGCCTCTCCGTGATCCTGGGCGGGACGAAGAACAGCGCGCAGGTCGGCCTCGACGCGGTCAAGGAACGCCTCGTGGGCATCGGCCGATTCCGAACGAGGGAATCCCTCGACCCGGGGAAACCGGTCGGCCGAAACGAGGTGCGAGGGATCGGTCTGGCCCAATTCTTCCGCGAGGTGGGGAGTGAGAGGGACAAGCATGCGGACCCAGGCCCGGGAGACTCGTGAGGTGGCCTCGCAGGGGGCGCCACCTCGCGCATAATATCGGCGGAGCAGGGCCGGAAGGTCCACGTAGGTGACCTGGGCCGCAGCGCGAATATCGGTCGCTTCGTAGGCGGACCGCACCTCGTGGACCGCACGGTGCATGGCCGAGTAGAGCCAGGCATCGAGCTCGGGGGGCCCGGAGGAGTCTCCGGCCGCCTCGCGGATCAGCCGTTCCACCTCGGAGAGGCGGCTCGCTGCGGACTCGACCAGCGACGGCTCCCAGACAATGTCCTGTGCCGGAGAGGCCGCGATGGCGTAGAAGAGTCGCAGTGCGTCCGGACCCCACGTCTCGAGCGCCTGACCGATCGGCGGGATGCTCCCTCCCTGCCTCGAGACGTCCTTCTTCGAGACCTTGCCGCCCCCGGGGCCAGTGATCCAGCCGTTGACATAGATCCCGTGGGGCCACAGGGGAGGAGGCAGGAGTCTAGCGTGAGTGTACAGGAAGACGGGAAAGTGAACCCGCTTGTGCTCCTTGCCGCCGAGGTTGAAGTCGACCGGATACCAGTAGAGGAACTCCGCCCGAACCTCTTCGAGAAGCAGGCGCTCGACGGTGGATTCGCCGGGACCTTCTCCCAAGAAGACGTAATCGAAGAAGGCGGGGGTCAACTGGGGGAGCGTTAGCCGCCCCGCCGAAACGAATCGACGGACAATGAAGTAGGCCATGTAAAACGTCGAATCCGCGATGGGCTCGATGAGCCACTGGGGGTCGAGCGGGAACGGCGTGCCGAGCCACCGACCTTTTCGCGTGCACGGTCGGTCGCCGAACCAGTCGAGGATGCCGGGGAGCTCGCGGCCGTAGTCGCTGGGCCAAGTGACGAGCCCCGTCAGCGATTCGCGAGTGAGGGCCTTCCACTCGGGGTCTCCGTAGGCGAGGAACCATTGGTCCGGCACTTTTCGAATGACGACCTCGTGGCCGTTCCGGCAGATGACCGGCTTCGAAAATTCCTGCAGCTCGAACGTGGGTCCTTCCCGGGCCAGCGTTTCCACGACTCGAATTCGGGCCTCTCGGACCGGCACCCCCGCGAGAGCGGGGATCGTCATCTGGCCCCGGACGAACTCGAGTCGATAGAGGCGCTCGGTCGCTTCTTCCAAGGCGGAGGCGTCCGAAGGGCCCTTCGCGCCGGTGGCTCGGAGGGCGCGTTCGGCCGGAGTTCCGCTCCCGGCTTGGAGCTGCGTCTCGGAGGCGGTCAACGCCACGTTCGCGCGGACCTCCAGCAGGACCGGCGGTGGCCCCAGGGAAACGCGTGTGGATTCAGGGAGAGTAGTCAGGGCCATGGCGTCTGCCGGGGCGTGGGCGGGAACGCTCATGACGACCCCCGTTCCCACCGAGGGATTGACGAACGCGCTCTCCAAAATGGGGACCTTCGTCCCGGCCAAGGGTACGGCGACGTTCCGCCCCAGAAGCTCGCTTCCGGGCACCTCGTGGCCGAGGTGACCTCCGTGCTGCTCCACGAGTCGTTCCGCCCCCGGTCGAGCGGCCAGGAAGGATTGACCGTCAAGGTGCCAAACGACCAGTTTTGCTCCCGGAGCTAACCACAGATTGGTGACCCCGTAGACCGTCTCGGGCCGCAGGGTGGCAGCGAGGAGAATGCGTCCGTCGCCCAGTCGGAAAGGGACGGTGTTGAACCGGAGAACCTCAGCGTCACCGCCGGCTGAGAGGTCGGTCTCCGACGGGTCGACGGCGACCGGCCCGCACACGGGGCAGACCGAAGCAGTGTACGTTCCCCGGACGAGAGCATGGGATCGCTCGAGCGCGCGGAACTGCCAGCGAATGAAGGCGCGGTAATCTTCGTCGACCGTCGTGAGATAGGTGGTCTCATCGAACAGGACGCCGATCGAACGCAGGACGGCTCGGTAGATCTCTCCCAGAAACCGAGCGGCAGTTTCCGGGTCCTCGAGCCGGGCGAGTTCGGCGGCCGGGACTCCGGATTCCTCGAGCTGCTGGAGGATGAGGGGGTCGCGGTCCTTGACGCGCTGGGCCCAGGTCACGGCGGGAAGACCAGAGGCGTGAATCCCGAAGGGCAGAAGGACCGATTCGCCCAACATGCGGTGATATCGGTGGAGCGCGTCGACGTACAGGTAGGCACGAAGGTGGCCGACGTGCAGGAACCCGCTCGGCCCGGGGTAAGCGTTCAGGGCGTAGAACTTGCCTCGACCGGGCACTCGCTGGCCGGTCGCGATGCCCGCTCGGGCCCAGGCGTCTTGCCAGTAACGGACCCGGGTGGCATCCATACGCGGCCATCGACACGAGCTCCGTATTTGAGGGGTTTCCCGACCGGGGCGCTCCTCGCCTCCCACCGGAGTCGCTTTAGGCCCTCGGACCTCCTAGCGACGGCCGTGCAGATTATCGAGGTATTCCACTCGCTGCAGGGCGAGGGGCCGCTCACCGGTCTCCGCACCACGTTCATCCGGACCGCACGGTGCAATTTGCGCTGCTCCTGGTGCGACACACCATACTCGTTCGGACCCGGAAAGACACGATCGATCGATTCGCTTCTCGCGGAGGTACGACGAAACCGAACTCGTCACGTTTGTCTCACCGGGGGCGAGCCGCTACTTCAAGGCGAGTCGGTCGAGCTCGTCGAACGACTAGCGAAACGAGGGGTCTCGACCGTCATCGAAACAGGGGGGTCCCTCGACATCTCCCCGTACCTCAAAATTCCCGAAGTCATCCTGAGCGTCGACGTAAAGTGCCTGTCGTCGAAGATGCAGAGCCACAACCGCTGGACGAATCTTCCCAAACTCCGGTCCCGCGACGTCCTCAAGTTTGTCATCGCCGACCGAAAGGACTACCTCTACGCGCGCCGGGTCGTTCGGCGCTACCGGGGGCCCGCGAACCTCCTCTTCCAGCCGGTGTGGGGTTCCGACGCCGGCCGATTGGCGGACTGGGTCCTCGACGACCATCTGGACGTTCGCGTGATGCTCCAAGAGCACAAGGTCCTCTGGGGCGACGTCCCCGGCCGCTAAGGCGCCCCCTCGGACGCGCCGGCAGTTAGGCTAAAGAGGCACGCGCCGTCGTTCGGACGCCGACCTATGGCAACCCCGGAACCGTCCTCTCGCACCGTGATGCCGGGGTATGAATCGGTGTTCGGCAAGGCGAAGGGGATGGTCTTCCCCCGGATCGTACTGGTCGGACACGGGGTCCTCGACGAGCTGGCGACCACCTGCCGGCAGTTCGGATTCCCTCACCGCGGCGCTGTGGTGACGGGCCCGAAGACCGCCGAGATCGCCGGCCGGCGGGCCGCGACCATCCTCGGGGAAGGGGGATTCCAGGTCACTACGATCATCGCCCACGAAGCGACCGAGCCCGAGGTCGACCGAGTGGCCCAGGAAGTGCGCTCCGCCGGGGCCGAATTCCTGGTCGGGGCCGGAGGCGGGAGCAAAATCGACATCACCAAGGTCATCGCCGCTCGGTATCACATCCCGTTCCTGAGCCTTCCGACGTCCGCCGCCCACGACGGGATCTCTTCGCCCCGAGCTTCGCTTCATGGCACCACGAGCATTACGAGCACCGAGGGCGCGGTTCCGATCGGAGTTATCGCCGACACTCAATTGATCGTCCAGGCCCCGTTCCGACTGCTCGCCTCCGGGTGCGCCGACGTCATCTCGAACCTGACGGCCACGCTCGACTGGAGGCTCGCGGTCCGACTGAGGAACGAGGAATACTCGAGCACCGCGGCGACCCTGAGCGAGTACGCGGCCCAGGAGATCATGGACCACGCGTCCTCTATCAAACCGAACCTCGAGGAATCGGTGTGGATCGCGATCCGGCCGATCCTCGTGGCCGGGATCGCGATGAGCGTCGCCGGTTCTTCCCGCCCGTGCTCTGGGAGCGAGCACCTCTTCAGCCACGCGCTCGACCGGGTGAGCGAGCACCCGAGCCTCCACGGGGAACAATGCGGCGTGGGCGCGATCATGATGATGTACCTGCACGGCGGCGATTGGAGACGCCTCAAGAACTCGTTGCTCACGATCGGCGCTCCCACCACCGCGCGCGAGCTCGGGGTCCGCAACGAGGAGGTCGTGAAGGCGCTCGTCATGGCCCACACGATCCGCCCGGACCGCTACACGATCCTCGGAGACAATGGGCTCACCCGCGAGGCCGCGGAGCGCCTCGCGACCGTCACCGGGGTGATCGGTTAGGATGGCGGAGATCACCCTTCTCGCCACCGCCGAGGCCCACGAAGGCTACCAATTCGTCTATCAGGGCGGGGCTCCGATCTGCCGGACCTGCCCGTATCGGCACGCCTGCCTCACCCTCGACCCGGGCCGGCAGTACTCCGTGACCCGGGTTCGGCCGGTGACCCACCCGTGCGCCCTGCAGGAAAGCGAGGCCCACGTGGTCGAAGTTCGACCGGCGGCGAGGCCGCTGGTGGTGGATGCACGGAGTGCCGTGGTGGGAAGCTCGGTCGAAACGGGTCGGTATCCGTGCCGTCGTCTTGACTGCCCGAACTGGTCGATCTGCGCCGGGCCATCGTTGCCTCAAAAGCAGCGTTACCGGATTGAACGGGTCGACGACGAACCGGCGGAGTGCCTGATCGGCCGAACGTTGAAACGGGTAGACGCGGTATAGTTGTCGATGCGGGGCTGTGGGGTAGCTACGGACATGAGGCAGACACCTCGGTCCGCTCTACTGGTCCATCCTTCGAGCTTTGGGAGCTCGGGACCCCGATTCAAATTCGGGCAGCCCCATTCGCCGAGCCGAGCCGTACCCTGGGAGAGGACCGGGGGGAGTTTCCCGCGCATCGCGCTCCCCCGCGGGCCCTTCGTGGGCCGGTGCAGAATCGAAGAGAGCGATACGAGGGGGAGCACGTTGTGAGTGGGTCGGAGCGGGATCCGACCGAGGCCGTCGCATCGACGAGCGCGTCGGCGGCGGACCTTCCCGTCTCCCCGGGACACGGCCCATCTGCCGCAACGAAAGTCCTGCCGGCCCGGCCCGCCCTTCGCACCCGACTTTCGTGGCTCTTCGAGGACCTCCATCTGCAAGCGACCGGGTCCGAGAACCCGCAGGTCCTCTGGAAAATCCGCCGATTCGGGGGTCGTTCCCAAATTCGATTCCCGGGGGGATTCACCCTTCCGGTGGACCGATCCAACTACGCCACCATCCGCAAACTCGTTGACCTTGCCGCGTACGGAGTAACGCTGGGTCCCCTCGACCGGAGTGACCCGCATCGCTGGGGCGTTTCCCTGGACTCGGGACTCATCGAGACTCCGACCCGGATCCGATTCACCCTAGAATCCCTGCACCCGTACGTCTTCGCGGAGACGTTCCTCTACGACATCCACTTTCCGGGTTTCGACGTTCGAAATCGCAACGTGGTCGACGCGGGCGCGTTCGTCGGGGACACGGCGCTCTATTTCGCAGCGCTCGGGGCGCGAGTCCACTCCTACGAACCCGAGCCCGGTAACGTGCTCCGGCTTCGCCAGAACCTCCAATTGAACCCGGAACTTGCCGCACTGGTCACGGTCCATCCTGAGGCTGTGGGGCTCGACGGAACGGTGCATTTCGGAGTGGGCGAGGGCGGGGGCGGAAGTACGTTCCGAGCTCGGGCCGCTTCGGTCCCCACCCCCGCCGTGAGCCTCCGGACCATCCTCAATCGGATCGACGGCGCTCCGTACCTATTGAAGTTGGACTGCAAGGGAGCCGAATTCGACCTCGTACGCCAACCGGCCTTGGGAGAGTTCTCCGTCGTCCACATCGAGTATGCCGCCGATTTCCGGCCGGGACGCACTGTCGGCGAGTTGCTCCAAGCCTTGCAGAACGCAGGCTTCTCCCGCATCCGCCGGTTCAAGCACAACTGGGGAGGTTACGATTTCAAAATCTGTGGAATGATCCAGGCGGAACGCTAAACCCCGGAGGTCTCCCGCCCCGAGGAGACTCTCGGAAAAGCTCGTTGAATCGAGCGATAGACCTCGAGGTTCTTCTCGACCATCCGGTCGGCAGAATACTCTCGGACGGCGGAGCGTCCCGCTTGAGCCATCTCGTCGGACCGTTCCGGCAACGCGAGCAAGGCCCGTGTCATCTCGCCCTCTGATTGCACGCAGACGCCGGCCCCCGTTCGACTCAGTTCTCGGGCGGCTCCGGCATCGAACGCGATGAACGGCCGACCCGCCGCCATTGCTTCCAGAAGACTGATGCCGAATCCCTCGAACATGCTGCCTTGAACATAGGCATCGGCGGCGAAGTACGCATCCCGCAGCAGCGGCCTCG
>Ga0209415_10002898_pt1 | contig 32086 bp, 27 predicted proteins | sample PeaSoiSIISIP2007_FD_187696 | JGI IMG/M metagenome (GOLD analysis project Ga0209415, IMG submission 187696) | Peat soil microbial communities from Weissenstadt, Germany - SII-SIP-2007 (SPAdes) (version 2) | ecosystem: Environmental > Terrestrial > Soil > Wetlands > Peat | place: Germany... | reverse complement strand
GGGCTCGACGGCACGTCCACACAGCGCACGCTGACCCAGAAGCGCCGTCCTTCTCGGGCCACGGTGATGGCCTTGGGGGTGCCGTGAATCGCCCGGTGAAGACGGACCTTGACCTCTCCGATGCCGAGCAGGCGCAGTCGGCGCTGCTCGGTGTCGAGACGCCAGCCACTGCTGTCCTCCCACTGCGCCGAGTCCCAGCGACAGGAGGACTTGAACCTGGGGGAAGCCCGGGGCCTGCCCGGCCTGGCACCGGCGGTAGAAGGCGGCAAAGGCCCGGTCCAGGCGCTTGAGGGTCCCCCGACAGACCACCACCCCGTGCTCCAAGACCTGGGGGCGCAGTCTCGCAGTGTGGTGAGGGTCCGGCACTGGTCGACGTAGGACACCGAGCGCCGTTCCCAGCTCCACGCCCCGCGGCGTTCCTCTAAGGCGGCGTTGTAGAGTTCGCACTGGTTGCGAAGCAGCTGCTCGAGACGCCCGCGCTGGGAGACGGTGGGCTGAAGGCGGTAGCGATAGGTACGGCACCGACGCATCGCCTTCGAAGCTAGGCCCAGGCTGTATCGGCGAACGGGGGGGAGAGTTCAAACTGACCCACTACCGAAAGAGGCCACGTCGGCGTGGGCCCAGGAGGGTGGTGAGCCATGTTGGTTCTCGTGACCGGGGCCACGGGATTCGTGGGCTCGCATGCCGTGGCGGCGCTGCGGCGCGATGGCCACGATGTGCGGATCCTCGTCCGCAACCCGGACCGTGTGGCGCCGGCGCTCGAACCCCACCGGGTCACGGCAACGGTCTGCCGGGGCGACATGACCGATCCTGTGGCGGTGGCCGCCGCCGCGAAGGGCTGTGACGCCGTCATCCATGCCGCCGGCGAGGTGGGAGTGGAAGGCGGTTCGGGGCCCAAGACCACCGCCAACGTGGACGGTGTCCGCACCGTTGTCGGCGCCGCACTGGACGCCGGAGCGGACCCAGTGCTCTACACGTCGACGATCACGGTGCACCTTCCCACCGAGGAACCGATCATCACCCCGGCCAGCCCTCTGGCGCAGCCTCTCTCGACCTACGGCGCGTCGAAACGGGAGGCGGAGCTGCTGATCCGTCGTTGGCAGGGCGACGGTGCCCCGGTCACCAGCTTCACCATCGGCGGAGTGTACGGGCCCGTGTCGCCGCATCTCGACGGGAGCTTCGGGGCCGTGCTCGGCGCCTTGGAGACCTTCATGTTGGTCCCGCCGGGAGGCCTCGGCGTCGTCGACGTCCGCGACCTGGCCACGATGTTGTCGCGCGCCGTGCAGCCCGGGTGCGGGCCGCGTCGCTTCCTGGCGGGAGGGCGATTCGTCACGTGGGCACAGTGGACCGAGGCCCTGGGGGTCGCCGCCGGCGTCGAGGTGGCCCACAAGGAGGTGACGGCGACGGAGATGATCGACCTCGGTCGGCACTTCGACCGGCTGCGCGCCGAGGGGAGGAGCTCGGCTCCTCTCTCCGAAGAGGCGGCCATCATCATGACCAGCGGAGTGCCCACCGACGATCGTGCCACGCTCGCCGATCTCGGCTGTCGCTATCGGCCCCTGGCGGACACCTTCACCGACACCGTCACCTATCTCCGCTCCCAGGGGCGACTTCCCCCGGCGCCGTCGGAGTGAGGCGGCCTCAGGCTCGGCGCCGACCTCCGGCGAGGTAGTTGTGCACTTCGAAGAACCGAATCTCGGGTGGGTAGGGCACCCCCACCCGATACGACACCTTGCGAATCTTGGCCGCCAGAAACCGCTCGAACGCCTCGCGCGACTCCCACACGTCGATCACGCGAAAACCGTCGTCGGTCTTCGTCACCCAGTGGAACAGTTCCTCAGGGGCGCTAGGCCCTCTGGGCAACAACCCCATCCGTTCGATGGCCTGGTCGTACTGCTCGAGCGTGGAGCCCTTGAAGTCGATCTGCACCGCAATGTCCATCGGATACCCCTGTGCCGCCAGCGATAGGTGAGCCCGTGGTTGATGCGTAGCCGATGGTAATCCTCTGGAGTTCCGGCGTCACCCGGTACTACCCGCTCCCGGCGGCGAAGTGCAGTGTGGTGCCCACCGCGCTCTGGACGTAGGCCTCGGGCATGGCCCTAGCCAGCTCATGGGTCGCCCGCCACCCCGTGCAGTGCCCGGGCACAACGACAGTGGGGCCGATGGCGCTCAGCTCGGCGATCGTGTCGGGGATGATCGGCTCGAAGAGCACCCCCGAGAGGTGCAGTCCCCCCACGAAGGCGTGCACCTTCTCCTGGGTCGTGACCTTGCGGGCGTTGCGGATGACGTTGATGGCGCCGGAGTGGCTGCAGCTCGACAGCACGACCAGGCCCAGGCCCCGGACGTCCACGATGAGGGACTGGTCGTCCCACACCCACGGGTCGGGCTCCCAGCTCCCGGTCCCGGTGCGGGCTTCTTGGACTGGGAAGCCGCGTTCGAAGGCGGTCACGCGCTCGGTTTGCCCGCTCACGAGCACCGTGCCGTCGACGAGCAGCGAGGGGCCACGCTCCTCCACCACCTCGACGCCCTCGGCCTCGAGGTCCGCTCGGCTCGGAGGCGGCAGTCGCAGCTCGCCCCCGGTGGGGAACACCACCCGGCGGTGACGCCAGGCATCGGGATGCAGCACCAGCGGCAGACCGGGCCGACCCAGCCGGCGGACGATGCCTTCCAGACCGGCGTGGTGATCGGCGTGGCCGTGCGACAGCACCACGGCTCGCAGGTCGCCGGGACGCAATTCGAGGACGTCCAGGTTGTGCACGGCCGTGTCGCGCCCCAGACCGGCGTCGTAGAGCACGGACCGGCGCCGGCCGCCTTCGACCACCGTGAGGACGATGGCGTAGCCGTGCTCGGCGCGCAGCTGCTCGCGCTCGAAGAGGTCCGGGACGAGGGGAGCCCGCCGCACGACGTCGGTCCCCGTCATCAAGACGTCGACGAACCCGTCCACGAGGATGGTGACGTCGGCGCAGTCCACGGGCCGCAGCGTGGCGCGCTCCATCGTCGTCATAGCCCTACGTCGTGAGGTCGAGAGCCCTGGCCACGTCTCCGAGGACTCGCAAGTGGTCGTGGACGGTTTCCAAGCCCGATCCCATGGTGTTCACCGACAGGTGCGACGCACCGGCGGCGCGCCACCGGCCCACCTGCTCGACCAGCTTGTCGAGGGTCTTGTCACCCCAGCTCACGCGGCCCTCCATGCCGAGGGAGGAGGGGTCGCGCCCGGCGTCGAGGGCGGCGCGCTCGACGATGGCCCGGGCTTCGTCGAGCTTGGGACCTGGAGTCGTCATGGGCAGCCAGCCGTCCCCGAGACGACCGGCGCGACGATAGGCGGGCGGCGACTGCCCGCCGAACCACACCGGGATGGGTCGCTGCACCGGGAGCGGTGCCAGTCCGGCGCCGGTGACGTGCTCATAGGTGCCGTCGAAGGTGACCGACCGCTCCGTCCACAGCCGGCGCAGGAGCTCGACCTGTTCCTCGACCCTCTTGCCCCGATCGGAGAACGCCATCCCCAGCGCCTCGTACTCCACCGCGTTCCAGCCCAGGCCGACACCCAGTCGTAGCCGCCCCTGGCAGAGCAGGTCGACCTCGGCGGCCTGCTTGGCCACCAGAGCCGTCTGGCGCTGGGGCAGGATGACGATCCCCGTGGTGAACTCGAGCGAGGTGAACCCGGCCAGGTAGCCGAACAGCACGAAGGGCTCGCGGAAGGTGGAGTCCACGTCGTACGGTCCCGCCCAGCCGCGATGCACGGTGGGGTCGGCCCCGAGGACGTGGTCGTAGGCCAGGACGTGGGTGAAGCCGAAGCCCTCGACCTGCTCGGCGTAGGCGCGCACCGCGCCCGTGTCACCACCGATCTCGGTCTGGGGGAACACGACACCGATCCGCATGGCCATTGTCTAGCCCCTCTCCCGTGGCGGGCGTGCGGTCGCGCCCGTCACATCCAGGTGATGGAATGGGGCCTGATGCTCGCTCCCGATTCCTCGGCTGACCCCGCCCGCCCGACCGGGCTGGAGGGGTTCCACCCCGCCGTGGCCACGTGGTTCGCCCGGCGCTTCCCCGCCGGTCCCTCCGCCCCCCAGGAGCAGGGCTGGCCCTTCATCGCCGGGGGCACCGACACGCTGATCGCCGCCCCCACCGGCTCGGGAAAGACCCTGGCCGGGTTCCTGGTGGCCATCGACGCCGCCTACCGGGCCGCCGAGGAGGGCGACGACCTCGGCGGGGCGGTGCGCGTCGTCTACGTCTCGCCTCTCAAGGCCCTGGCCGTCGACATCCACCAGAACCTCGAGCGCCCCCTGGCCGAGATCGCCGAGGTGGCGCGTGAGCTCGGCCACCGCGTCCCGGCCATCACGGTGGCGGTGCGCACCGGTGACACCACCGCCGGGGAGCGCACCGCCATGGTGAAGACGCCGCCCACTTTCCTGGTCACGACCCCGGAGAGCCTGTACCTGCTGGTCACGGCGGAGCGCAGCCGGGCCGTGCTCGGGTCCGTGGCGACGGTCATCGTCGACGAGATCCACGCCCTGGCCCGCGACAAGCGGGGATCACACCTGGCCATCACGCTCGAACGCCTCGAACAACTCCAGCTCGGCCGTCGACGACCCCAACGCATCGGATTGTCGGCGACGCAGCGCCCGATCGAGCAGACCGCCCGCCTGCTCAGCGGGGCCGGGGCGGCCGAACCGACCGCCATCGTGGACTGCGGCCATGCCCGGCGCCTCCAGGTCCGCATCGAGCTTCCCGAGACCGAGCTCTCGGCGGTGTCGTCCACTGAGCAATTCGGCGAGGTGATCGACCGCATCGCCGCCCACGTGCTCGAGCACCGCACCACCCTGGTGTTCGTCAACACCCGTCGGATGTCGGAGCGCCTGGCCCATCTCCTGGGCGAGCGCCTCGGGCCCGAACAGGTCTCCGCCCACCACGGCAGCCTGTCCAAGGACCGCCGTCTTCGCGTCGAGGATCGCCTCCGGGCCGGGGATCTCCGGGCCCTCGTGGCCACGGCGTCGCTCGAGCTCGGCATCGACATCGGGCCGGTGGAGCTGGTGTGCCAGGTGGGGTCACCGCGCGCCATCGCCACCTTCCTGCAGCGGGTGGGGCGCTCCAACCACTCCCGAGGCGGCACCCCCGAGGGGATCCTCTACCCGATGACGCGCGATGAATTGGTGGAGTGCGCGGCGCTGCTGGCGGCGGTGCGCGCCGGCCGGCTGGATGCCACCTGCCCGCCCGTCGCCCCTCTCGACATCCTGGCCCAGCAGATCGTGGCCGAGGTCGCCGCCGCGCAGGAATGCACCGAGGACGCGCTGTTCGAGCTCGTCCGCCGATCGGCGCCGTACGCGGGCCTCGAGCGCGCCGACTTCGACGCCGTGGTCGAGCTCGTGTCCGAGGGCATCACCACCGGTCGGGGAAAGCGCATGGCCTACGTGCACCGAGACGAGGTCCACGGCGTGCTGCGCCCCCGACGCGGGGCCCGCCTCGCCGCGCTCACCAGTGGCGGGGCCATCGCCGAGGTGGGCGACTACCGTGTCGTCGCCGAGCCCGACGACACGCCGGTGGGCTCGGTCAACGAGGACTTCGCCATCGAGTCGATGGTGGGCGACGTGTTCCTCCTCGGGACCCACTCGTGGCGGATCCGGCGCGTCACCCAAGGCGAGGTCCGGGTGACCGACGCCGAGGGTGCGCATCCAACCATCCCGTTCTGGGTGGGAGAGGCACCGAGCCGGACCGAGGAGCTGTCCCAGGAGGTCTCCGCGCTGCGGCGCGCCGTGGGTGACCTCCTCACCGACACCGCTGCGGAGGACGGAGCCCCCCAGGCCCCCGCCGCGGCGCGGTCCCTCGTCGAGGAGACGTGCGGGCTCGAGCCCGACGCCGCCGAGCAGCTGGTGCAGTACCTGGCGGCCGCCCTCGGGGAGTTGGGCAGGCTGCCGACCGGAGACGACATCGTGTTCGAGCGGTTCTTCGACGAAGCCGGTGGCATGCAGATGGTGGTGCACGCCCCCTTGGGGGGGCGCATCAACCGGGGCCTGGGCCTGGCGCTGCGCAAACGTTTCTGTGCCACCTTCGACTTCGAGCTCCAGGCGGCCGCCAACGACGACTCCGTGGTGCTGTCGCTCGGCGCCCAGCACAGCTTCCCGCTCGACAGTGCCCCCCGCCTGCTGCGGTCGGAGACCGCCGAGGGGGTGCTCCGCCAGGCGGTGCTGGCGTCGCCGATGTTCGCGGCGCGCTGGCGCTGGAACCTCAACCGCTCCCTGGCCGTGCTGCGGTTCCGGGGTGGGAAGAAGAACCCCCTGCCCATCCAGCGCATGGAGGCCGACGACCTCATGGCGGCCGTCTTCCCGGCCCTGGCCGCCTGCCAGGAGAACGCACCGGGCGGACCGGTGGTGATCCCCGACCATGTGCTCGTGCGCCAGACGCTCGTGGACTGCCTGCACGAAGCCATGGACGTGGACGGGCTCGTCGCCCTCCTGCGACGCATCGAGTCGGGTGCGGTGCGCGTGCACTTCGTGGATTCGACCGAACCGTCGGTGCTGGCGCACGAGATCCTCAACGGCAAGCCCTACACCTTCCTCGACGACGCGCCCCTCGAGGAACGCCGCACCCGCGCCGTGCAGCTTCGACGCGGCCTCCCCGTGCACGCCGAAGCACTGGGGAGGCTCGACCCCGCCGCCCTCGATCGCGTACGCGCCGAGGCCGCGCCCGACGTGCGCGGGCCCGAAGAGCTCCACGACCTTCTCCTCTCGGCCGTGGTGTGGCCGCCGCAGGAGGACTACACCGCCTGGTTCACCGCCCTGTGCGACTCGGGGCGCGCCGCCTCTGTGGCGCTCGCCGCGCCCGACGACGCCGACGGCGTCGAGCTGTGGTGCGCCACCGAGCGTCGCCGGTGGGTGGAGGCCGCCTTCCCCGACTCCGTGCTGCACCTCGGTCTCGCCCCCGACGCCTTCTCCGACACCGACCCGCCCGACCCCGACGTGGTCGCCGCCGAGACGGTGCGGGGCCATCTCGAGGTGACCGGACCGGTGACGGTGGCCGAGTTGGCGGCTCGCACCGGCCTGCCCACCACGAGGGTCCAGGTCGGACTGGGGCGCCTCGAGGCCGAGGGCTTCGCCATGCGGGGGAGCTTCGACGCCGGGGTGGAGCACGAGCAGTGGTGCTCGCGCCGGCTCCTGGCTCGCATCCACGGCTACACCCAGCGCCGCCTCCGGCGGGAGATCGAGCCCGTCACCGCCCAGGAGTTCGTCCGGTTCCTCCTGCGGTTCCAGCACGTCGCCCCCGGGGCCCAGCGCCAGGGGCGGGCGGGCGTGCTTGCGGTGGTCGACCAGCTCCAGGGGTTCGAGATCCCCGCCGGCGCGTGGGAGGAGGAGGTGCTCCCGGCGCGCGTCGAGGGATACCAGCACCGCTGGCTCGAGGACCTGTGCCACGCCGGCGAGCTCGTGTGGGGCCGCCTCTCGCTGCGGCCGGCCGACGCCGAGGGCGCCGAGCGGCGCGGCTCGGCGACGCCGTCGCGGGCCACGCCGGTCACCTTCGCCCTGCGCGAGGACCTCCCGCGGCTCTTGCGAGCGGCGCGCGGCACCACCCTGCCGGCGGAGCCCGCCCACGGCGCGGCCCGGGACGTGCTCGACGCCCTGCGGTCCCGGGGGGCGATGTTCCACTCCGAGCTCCGCAGCGCCACCGGACGACTTCCCGTCGAGGTGGAGGAGGGGCTGTGGGACCTGGTGGCCCGGGGCATCGTCACCGCCGACGGGTTCCAAGCGGTGCGCTCGCTGCTCTCGGCCCGCCAGGCGTGGAAGAGGCGCCAGCGACACGAGCACCGGGCCCGAGCCGGGGCCCGCCGGGCGCCCACGTGGCGCGAAGGGGGCGAGGGCCGGTGGGCGCTGTTGCCCACCGGGACCGACGACGCAGTCGACAAGGACACGCTGGCGGAGCACGTCGCCGGCCAACTGCTCGCCCGGTGGGGCGTCGTCTTCTGGGACCTTATGGCCCGCGAGACCCTCGCCCTTCCCTGGCGCGAGGTGGTGTGGGCGCTGCGAAGGCTCGAAGCCCGTGGCCTCGTGCGCGGGGGGCGCTTCGTCACGGGGCCGGCCGGCGAGCAGTACGCCCTGCCCGAGGCCGTCGAGGAGCTGCGCCGGGTCCGGCGGACCGAGCGCACCGGGCAGACCGTCCGGCTCAACGCCGCCGACCCGCTCAACCTGGTGGGGATCATCCTCCCCGGCCCTAGGGTCACGGCGGTGCGCACGAACTCGGTCACCTACCGCGACGGCCTCCCGGTTCCCGACGAGGGCCCGTCGTCACCGTCGCGGCGCGTCCGGCCGGCCTGGTCCACCTCGGCTTGACCCCCGGCGGGCGCCACGCCCCGGCCCCCTCCTCCGACACCGCCACCTTCGTGGCCGCCATGCGCCTCGAGGCCCTGGCCATCGGGGGGAAGGTGGTGCGGATCGGCATGGGCCACGCCCGCGCCCAGCAGGCGGCCCGGTCCCTGGCGTCAGAGGTGGCGCCGGGTGCCGCCGTGGTCCTGGCCGGGATCTCAGGTGGCCTCGACCCCGCGCTGAGGCCGGGGGAGATCGTGGTGGCCACGTCGGTGCGCGGGCCCGACGGAGACGAACTCGTCTTGTCGGGTGCCGATGCCGCCGTCGTGGCGGAGGAACTGCGCGCCGACGGCCAGCGCGTCCATCTCGGGCCCATCGTGTCGTCGAAGACGCTGGTCCACGGCGAGCGCCGGGCCGAACTGGCCCACACCGGCGCCCTGGCCGTCGACATGGAGTCGGCCTGGGTGGCGCGCGCCCTGGCCGGGCATCGCCTCGTGATCGTGCGGCTCGTGGCCGACACGGCCGGGAACTTCGTCGTCGGACTGCTGAAGGGTCTCGTGGCCCTGCGCCACGTCCGCGCCGCCGTCGATCGCTGGCCCGGCCCGGCGTCCTGACCGGCGCTCAGGCCGACACCTCGGCCCCGGGACCCCCCTGGTAGGAGGCGCTCACAAGCGACGTCACCCCGGGAAGCGACACCACCACGGCGGTGGACAGCACCAGCCACCCGGCTCCGAGATACAGCGTCCCGTCGATCCCCAACAGCCGGGCCAGGGTGCCGGCGAAGGCGAATCCCAGCGGGAGGAACACCAAGGACCCGAACCAGTCATAGGCACTGGCCCGCGACAGCACCTCCGGAGGCAACTGGCTCTGCATGGTGGTGTCCCACAACGGTGCGAACACACCGAACGAGGTTCCCGACACGAACGACGCGGCCGCCACCACGGCGAAGGTTGCGCCCGCCGCCAGCGCGAACAGCGGGAGCGCGAAGCCGAAGAGCGCCAGCTCGGCCACGAGCAAGGGCCGGCGGGGCCGCACGCGCAACATCACCACGCTCCCGACCACAGACCCCAGACCCTGCAGGGCCAGCACCGTTCCCCACCCGGCCGCTCCCCCGAGGCGCTGCTTGGCCACCACGGCTCCGAGCACGAAGAAAGGAGCGAACACGAAGAACCCGTACGACGAGAACTGCGCCACGATCGACCACAACCACGTACGCGAACTGAACGCCCGCCAGCCCGTGCGCAGCTGGGCCACGAACGGCTCGGTGGTGACGCTTCCCGACCAGCCCACCCGCAGCGCAGCCAGGCACCCGGCGCTCACGAAGTACGTCAGCGCGTCCGCCCCCACGGCCCAACCGGGCCCGGCGGTGGCCACGATCACGCCGGCCAGAGCGGGCCCGAAGAGCCGACCCGACCATTCCGCCATGCTGTTGAGCACGTTGGCCTGTTGCAGCGACGCCGCCGGGGCCACCTGGGGGATCAAGCCCGTCATGGCCGGGGTGAAGAAGGCGGTCCCCGTCCCCACCAGCGCCTGGGTGGCGAGGAACCCCCACAGCGGGGGGTGTCCCACCAAGATCCACGCCGCCAACACCCCCTGGGCCATGGCGCGCAGCACGTCGGCGCCGAGCATCACCACCCTCCGATTCCACCGGTCGGCGGCGGCCCCCCCGACCAGGAGGAACAGCACCAGCGGGAGTGTGTCGGCCCCGAGCACGTACCCCACCTCGGACGTCGACCCGTGGCGGCCGAGCACGGCGAAGGCCAGCGCCACGGGCAACATGCCCGTCCCCACGAACGACGTCAGCCGGCCCACCAGGAACAGACGAAAGTCGCGCGAACACAGCGGCCCCAGCTTCGGTGCGCTCCTCACGACACGAGGCTACGACCTCGATGCCCGGTCCCCTCCCGGCGCACGGGCACGGCGCCGGGGAGACCGTGTGCGACCCGAGATGTGCTAACCAGAGACGATGTCCCCGACCTCAGCGCCCGGGGTCGCGTGATGCTCGAGCTCGACGGCCTCACCCGCCACTACGGCGACGTCGTCGCCCTCGACGCGCTGTCGTTCACCGTGGCGCCGGGCAAGGTCTTCGGCTTTCTCGGCCCCAACGGCGCCGGCAAGACCACCGCCATGCGCGCCGTCTTCGGGCTCGTGGCCCTCGACGCCGGTGTCGTGCGCTGGCAGGGCTCGCCCGTGACCGCCGACGAGCGCCGACGCTTCGGATATCTGCCCGAGGAGCGCGGCCTGTACCCGGGGATGGTCGTCGCCGAACAGATCGAGTACCTGGCCCGGCTGCACGGCATGGCGGCGACGGTCGCCCGCGGCGCGACGCTGCACTGGCTCGAGTGCCTCGGCGTCGCCGAGCGCGCCACCAGCAAACTCGAGGCCCTGTCGCTCGGGAACCAGCAACGCGTCCAGTTGGCCGCCGCCCTCGTCCACGAGCCCGAGCTCCTCGTGCTCGACGAGCCCCTGTCGGGGCTGGACCCGGTGGGCATCGACGCCGTCAGCACCGTGCTCGCCGAGCAGGCGGCGGCCGGACGGGGCGTGTTGTTCTCCAGCCACCAGCTCGACCTGGTGGAAGACCTGTGCGAGTCGGTGGCCATCATCGACCACGGCCACCTGGTGGCCACGGGCACCGTCGAGGACCTGACCACGGGCGGGCGCCGCCGGCTGGTGGTGAAGGTGGAGGGCGACTGGAACGGGTCGTGGGCCGGCGCGGTGCCCGGGGTGAGCGTGTCGCGAGTCGACGGCGGTGCCGTGCGCCTCGTGCTCGACGAGGACACCGATCCCCAGGCCGTTCTGGCCGCCGCCATGGCGGCCGGGCCCGTCGAACAATTCGGGTTCGAGCGCCGCCGGCTCTCCGAGGTCTTCCGGGAGGCCCTGGCGTGAGGTACGCCCTCTACGCCGTGGTCCTGGCGCTGCTGGCCCTGCGGGTGTGGAGGCACCTGCGCGCCCGTGCCGCCGGCACCGGCGCGAAGAGCCCGGACGACGTCGTGCCCACCGGGCCCGTGAGCGCGCTGTTGGACAGGTTCGGTGGTGACGTCGGACTGGTGGCCCGGCGTGAAGTGCGCGAGCGCGTGCGGGGCCGGACCTTTCGCATCGGGACGCTCGTCATCCTGCTGGCGGTGGCCGCGGCGGTCACTATCCCGGTGCTGCGCACGGGGAGCCACAGCCACGTGCGCGTAGGGATCGTCGGCACCCTGTCGGCACCGTTGCGCGCCACGGTGCAGGGCGCCGGCCCGGCGGTGGGGACCAAGGTGACCCTCGTCGCCGAGCCCTCGCTCTCGTCCGCCACACGCGCCCTGGCCGCCGGGCGCGTCGACCTGCTCTTGGTCGGGACGAAACGGATCGTGGTCGACCAAGGCTTCGACCCTTCCGACACCTCGACCACCGCCTTGCTGGTGCGGGTGATCTCGGGATCGGTCAGCCTGCAGGCGGGGCTCGCGACCGCCGGCATCAAGCCCGCCCAGGCGCTTCGGCTCGCCAATCCCCCGCCCCTGCCGGTGCAGAGCCTCAAGCCACCCCGGCGCGACCAGACAGCGCGGACCACGGCGGTCTACGGCCTCATCCTCACCTACGTCCTGCTCACCCAGTTCGGCACGTGGCTCCTCATCGGCGTCGTGGAGGAGAAGTCGTCGCGCGTCATCGAGGTCCTGCTCTCGACGCTGCGCGCCGGGCAACTCCTCGCCGGCAAGGTCATCGGCATCGGGGCCGTGGCGCTGCTGCAGGCCGCCCTCATCGTCGCCGTCGCCTTGGGCCTCGGTGCTGCCGAGGGCTCGACCCTCATCCACGGCACGGCGTCCCTCGAGATCGTGAGCTCGCTGCTGTGGGTGGTGCTCGGGTACGCCTTCTACTGCTGGGTGTACGCCGCCGGTGGTTCGCTGGCGGATCGCCAGGAGCAGGTCCAGAGCCTGGCCTTCCCGCTCCAGCTGCCGATCCTCTTCGGCTACATCACCTCCTTCACCGCTCTCGGGTCGGGCCAACCCTCGGAGCTCGTGAAGGTCCTCGCCTACCTGCCCCCCACGGCCCCCTTCGCCATGCCGGTGCTCGTGGGGCTGGGCGACGTGTCGTGGTGGGGGTTCACGGCGTCGGTGGTCATCATGCTCGTCGCCACCGTCGCCGTGGCCCGGCTGGCCGCCACCGTCTACCGGCGGGCCATCTTGCGCACCGGGGGTCGCGTCCACCTGCGCCAGCTCCTCGCCGCCCACAGCACGTAGCCCGGGGCCGTCCCGACCTGGCGAGGTGAAGCAGCCACGTGAAGCAGAATGTGACGATGACCGGCGCGTATCCCCCTGCGGTCGACCCGCGCCCCGGGGACGACTTCGTCCCGGTGGCCGACGCTCGGCCGAACGACATCGCGTGGCCGGCGATGTCCTGGCCCCCTCCGCCCGACACCGTCCTCGAGGGTGCGGTGGTCGAGGTCGCCCCCCTCGACCTCGACCGGGACATGGAGGCCCTGTTCGATGCCCTCGATGACGACCGGGTGTGGGAGCACCTCCCCTTCCGGCCCTCGGACCCGAGCGACTACGCGCAGTTCCTGCGCCAGCGGGCGTCGGTCTTCTTCCCCTGGGTCATGCGGTTGCACACCGCCGACGCCGATCTTGCCGCCGGCGAGGTGGTGGGCACATCCAGCTACCTCGACGTGGGGGTGGGTGACGCCCGGCTGGAGATCGGCTTCACCGCCTACCGACCCCAGGTGTGGGCCACGGCGGTCAACCCCGAGACCAAGTTGCTGCTTCTCGGCTACGCCTTCGACGAGCTCCGCGCCGGTCGGGTACAGCTCAAGACCGACGTGCGCAACACGAGGTCACAGCGCGCCATCGCCCGCCTCGGCGCCCGCTACGAGGGAACCATGAGCCGCTACCAGCGACGGGCCGACGGCACCGTGCGCGACACCGTCCTGTTCTCGGTGCTGGCCGAGGACTGGCCCCGGGTGAGAGACGGGCTGAAGGCCCGTCTGGCCGACCTGGCCGTTTGACCCTCAGGCCTTGGTGGCGGCGTGCCCGAGGTGGAGGGAGCTCCCCAGGAACATCGTGATCAGGGAGAGCGGGATGGCCTTGACCTGCGACGGCGGCGGCGGTGTGACGGTGACCGCGGCGTCGTAGTCGGTGAAGTTCACGACCGCCGACACGACGAGGCCACGATGGAGCGCGCCCAGCGCGGCGTGCACCGTCGCTTGGACCAGGCGGCCCGACGAGTCCGCCCACAGCGTGGCGGCGATGCCCAGACCCTTGAGGTGGGCGTTGATCCGGCTCCCGGAGACCGACGTGGCGTCGACGGTCGACGAGGCCAGCGAGTGCACCGACGCGTGGTGCGCCCGGGCGAAGGCCAGGATGTCGTTGACGTCGCCGAGGGCCGCGCCGACCTGGGTGAAGATCCCGGGAATCGCCGTGGTGGCACTCGACGGCAGGGCCACGGAGATCCACGGCGCGCCCAACAGAGTGGCCAGCGCGGGTACTTCGGCGTACACCGTTCCGTCGGACAGCACCACGTTGACGACCTCGGGGGTGGCCGAGCCCCCGGGGATCAGGCTGGACAGCGACGCCGGCAGCGTCACCGACAAAGAGACGGCGTCGTTGACGAGATCTGCCTGGCCGGTCCCGGTCAGACTGACGGTTCCCAGGTGCTTGACGATGCCGCTCACCGACGCCGTGAAGCTGAACGACGCCGTGGTCACCGGTGCGCTGACCACCGCCGACTGCACCGGCTTGGGCTTAGTCCGGGCGGCAGCCCCCGTGGCCACACCGGCGGCGGACCCGATTCCCAGCGCGGCCACCAACCCCAGCGAAGCCAGCCACCGCACCCGGCGTGTCACCACACCCGCCCCCGCTCGTCTCGGCTCATCGCGCCCCAGGTCTCCGGCCTCGTGCCCCATCCGGGAATGCGCGGCGACGCTGCCCGCAGCCTAGGCGCGTCGTCGCCCCGGGGCCCCGACGCCCCGGGTACCTCCACGCCGGCGCCCATCTCCGGGTAGCGTCTACCGTTGACGTGAACGTCAAGCAAGAACCCTCTCGGTGACCCCCCTCGACCACCCCGCACCGCACCCCGCTCCAGGACGCGCCCGAGCCCACCTCGGGGCCAGGCGACAGGGGCGGGAGAACCCGGTGGGCGGCGGGTACAAATGGGTAGCGCTCATCAACACCACCCTGGGCGTGTTGATGGCCACGATCGACGGCTCGATCATGCTCATCTCGCTGCCCGACATCTTCCGCGGCATCCGCCTCGACCCCCTCCAGCCCGGAAACAGCTTCTACCTGTTGTGGATGATCCTGAGCTTCCTGGTGGTCACCAGCGTGCTCGTGGTCAACCTGGGCCGCCTGGGCGACATCTACGGGCGGGTGCGGATGTACAACCTCGGCTTCGGCATCTTCACCTTCTTCTCGCTCCTGCTCACGATCACCTGGATGACCGGATCGGCGGCGGGGTTGTGGTTGATCGTGGTGCGGGTCTTCCAGGGGATCGGCGCCGCCTTCTTGGTGGCCAACTCGTCGGCCATCCTCACCGACGCCTTCCCCGAGGATCAGCGGGGCATGGCCCTCGGGATCAATCAGGCCGCCGCCATCAGCGGCACGTTCATCGGGCTCGTGCTCGGAGGGGTACTGGCCCCCATCAACTGGCGCCTCATCTTCTTGGTGTCGGTGCCCATCGGCCTGTTCGGCACGGTGTGGGGTTACCTGCAGCTGCGCGAGGTGAGCCGCCCCTCCCGGGCGCACATCGACTGGCCCGGCAACCTCACCTTCGCCTTCGGCCTCATCTCGCTCATGATCGGCATCACCTACGGCATCGAGCCCCACGGCGGCCACACCATGGGGTGGACCTCCCCGGCGGTATTGGCCGAGCTCGGTGCCGGGGTGGGTTTGCTCCTCGCCTTCGCCATCATCGAGACGCGGGTGGCCGAACCCATGTTCCGCCTCCCGCTGTTCCGCATCCGCGCCTTCACCGCCGGCGTACTGGCCAGCTTCCTCGCCGCGGTGGGGCGCGGTGGGCTCATGTTCATGCTCATCATCTGGTTGCAGGGGATCTGGCTCCCTCTCCACGGCTACGACTTCGCCCGCACCCCGTTGTGGGCGGGGATCGCCATGCTTCCGCTCACCACCGGGTTCCTGATCGCCGGGCCCTTGTCGGGGGTGCTCTCGGACCGTTACGGGGCGCGCCCCTTCGCCACCGGCGGCATGATCGGCTCGGCCGCCTCGTTCGTAGCCCTCGAGCTCCTGCCCGTCAACTTCTCCTACTGGGTGTTCGGGGTGATCCTGTTGCTCCTCGGCCTGACCATGGGCGCCTTCGGATCTCCCAACCGGGCCGGCGTCATGAACAGCCTTCCCCCCCAGCACCGCGGCGCCGGGTCGGGGATGAACTCGACCTTCCAGAACTCGGCCCAGGTCCTGTCCATCGGCATCTTCTTCACCCTCATGATCGTGGGGCTGTCGTCCTCGCTTCCCACCGCCATGTACCACGGGCTGGTGGCCCAGGGCGTGCCCACCGGGGTGGCCGACCGCGTGGCGCATCTCCCGCCGGTGTCCACGTTGTTCGCCGCCTTCCTGGGGTACAACCCCATGCAGCATCTGCTCGGCAACGCCGTGCTTTCGCATCTCGCCGCCGGGCACCGGGCCGTGGTCACCGGCCGGAGCTTCTTCCCCAACCTCATCTCGGTGCCCTTCCGTCAGGGCCTGCACGCCGCCTTCGACTTCGCCATCGTGGCGTGCCTGGTGGCGGCGGCGGCGTCGTGGATGCGCGGCGGCAAGTACGTCTTCGTGGAGCCGCCTTCGGCGACGCGTCCATCCGACGACGCCGGGCCACAGGACCATGCCAACGAGCAGCCGGTGTCGATCCTCGCCGCCAAGAGCACGCCATGACCGCCGGGCGCGCCGCCAAGGACGAGCCGACGGCCACCGCGCCCAGCGGCAGCACCCTGCGCATCGGCGAAGCCGCCAAGCTGTGCGGGGTCACCACCCGGACCCTGCGCTACTGGGAGGAGATCGGCCTCCTCGCTCCCAGCGAGCAGCGCCACGGGAGCGAGCGTGTCTATCTCGGACGCGAGGTTGAGCGGGCCCAGCGCATCAAAGAGCTCCAGGAGCTCATGGGCTTCTCCCTGGCCGAGATCCGGGTCGTGCTCGAGACCGAGGACATCGTGGGCGAGCTCCGCACCGCCTACAAGGCCAATGCCCGACCCGACCTGCAACGACAGCTGCTGGCCAATGCCATGGAGGCCAACGACAAGCTCGTGGCCCGCCTCGACAACACCCTGGCCCGCGTCAGCGAGTTCCGCGACGAGCGCGTGGCCAAGGCCAGGCGCATGCGGCGGCGGGCGGCGGAGCTCGACCGACAGGTCGCGGCCCCCGCCGTCGGAAAAAGGGGCGGTGCTTCGGTCTCACGATAGAGTTCCCGGGTGGCCCGTACGAAGCACGGCCCTTCGGAAATGCTCGTCCACATGAACGACGAGCTCGAGAAGGTGCTCCCCGAACCCGAGTACGAGAAGCTCGTCCTCCACGACGCGCAGATCGCCAAAACCACCAGCCGGGGCGACTTCCACCGCTGTTTTCGGTGTGCCGAGTGGGTGGTGGAGCTGACCTCGGCGCCCGAGCATTCGCATCTTCGCCACCTCGGGCGTGAGCTCGAAGCGGTGGTGCACGAGCTCCACGACACCGACTGGGCGGTGGAGTTCGGCGCCGCCACGCCGGGACGCATCATCACCGACGTGGAGCTCACCTGGGTCGACGACGCCGTGAAGGCGGCCACCGCGGCGGCGGAAGTATCGGGATGGGGTGCGGTTCCCTGGGAACAGCTCCTCATCGAGCTCATCGCCATCGAACCGTCGGAGCACTGACCGTCGCACTCCCCGGCTTCAACCCCTGCAATCGGTAGCCTGGCCACTTGATCGACATGACCACGAGCCCCGACACCGAAGCGAGCGTCGACGGGTCGGACGGCATCGTCCGCACCGTCGACCTGACCAAGGTATACGCCGGGACCGACTTCCGAGCTGTCGACGAGCTCAATCTCTCCGTCGGCGTCGGTGAGATCTTCGGCCTGCTCGGTCCGAACGGTGCGGGCAAGACCACCACCGCCGGGATCCTCACCACCCGCGTGATCCCGACGTCGGGCCAGGCGTTCATCGCCGATATCGACGTCGTGGCCCACCCCGCCCTGGCCAAGCAGCTGGTCGGGGTGGTGTCGCAGACCAACACGCTCGACCGCCAGCTCAACGTGTGGGAGAACCTGTACTTCCACGGGCGCTTGTTCGGCATCGGCGCCGCCGAGTCCCGCAGGACTTCCGACGAGCTCCTGGAGAAGTTCCAGCTGTCGAAATGGGCCAAGGCGTCGGTGTATGCCCTGTCGGGGGGGATGGCCCAGCGCCTCATGGTGGCCCGGTCGATCTTCCACAAGCCCGCCGTGCTGTTCATGGACGAGCCCACGGCCGGCCTCGACCCCCAGAGCCGCCTGCTGTTGTGGGACATCTTGCGGGAGCTCAACGCCGAAGGTCAGACCATCCTTCTCACCACCCACTACATGGAAGAGGCGGACCAGCTGTGCGGCCGGGTGGCCATCATGGACCACGGCAAGATCCTGGCCCTCGACACCCCCGCCCGACTCAAGCAGGGCGTCGGGGCGGACACCGTGGTGACGGTCAAGGCGACGGGCGACCAACAACGGCTCGCCGACGTGCTCGAACGCGAGATCACCGAGATCACCCGCATCCGACCCACCGACGCCGGCCTCGAGCTGCACGTGCGAGGCCGCAGCCGGCTGCTGCCCCGTCTGGTGGCCGCGGCCGAGAGCGACGGCTTCGACGTGGCCGACCTCTCGATCGCCGAGCCCAGTCTCGAGACCGTGTTCATCGACCTCACCGGCAAGGAGCTGCGCGACTGATGACGCCGACGACCTCCACCCCCACCCGGCTCTCCCCCATCGCCACGCAGCCGATCCGGAGCGCGGCGTCGGCCAGCCGCATCGCGCTGCGCGCGCTGATCCTGCGTGACCTGGTGGTGTTGTGGAAGCACAAGGTGGAGTTCGTGATCCGCACCGTGGTGCAGCCCTTCCTGCTGTGCTTCGTGTTCCTCTACGTCTTCCCCAAGATCGGGCAGGCCGTCGGGGGCGGGGGCGGAAGCCGCCAGGGGGCGGGGGCGGCCTCGTCGGCGTTCGCCACGGTGCTCGTTCCCGGGGTGGTGGGGATCTCGATCATGTTCCAGGGGGTCCAGGCCGTGGCCCTGCAGATGTCCCAGGAGTTCGGGTTCACCCGTGAGATCGAGGACCGCGTCCAAGCACCGTGCCCCATCTGGTTGGTGGCCATGGCCAAGGTCCTGTCGGGCGCCATGCAGGGCATCATCTCCGCCGCCATCGTCCTGCCCATCGCCTCGGTCGTGCACGCCGCGGGGGTCGAGGCCCACATCAACCTGCACTGGTGGATCATCCTCACCCTGGTCCCCATCTCGTGTGTGGGCATGGCCTCGCTGGGGCTGGTGCTCGGCACCAGCTTCGAGCCGCGCAACATCGGCCTCATGTTCGGCTTCGTCGTCCTCCCCATCACGTTCCTGGGAGGCACCTACTACCAGTGGACCCGGCTCGTCCCCGTGAAGGTCGGGGCTTGGCACTGGCTGCAGACCATCGTGCTCGTCAACCCGCTCATCTACGTCAACGAGGGCATGCGGGCCGCCTTCACCGACGCCCAGCACATGCACCTCTACGTCATCTACCCCGTGCTCATCGGGTTCTGCACGATGTTCCTCACCATCGGCCTGCGCAACTTCCGCCGCCGCGTCCTGGCTTGAGCACGCCGTCGTGCTCGTGCCGGGGCCGGTGCGACGGCGTCGGCTCAGGGATGGCGGGAGAGCGGGGAACGGAGAGTCCGTCCGGGATCGCTGCGGCGCGGCGCCCAGCTCCAGCGGCGTAACGACACGAAGATCCCCACCACGGCCCAGATCGCCATGACCTGGATGTCGGACCACGACCACGCCGACTGCCGCCCCCGGGCCAGGAACGGTGTCACCGTGGCGATGATCATGTGGCGCACCGGGAAGTACGCCGAGGCCTGCGCCAGACCCGAGCCGGCCTTGATCGGGTACCACAGCCCGGACAGGAACAGCAGGATGAAGAAGATGATGCTCACCACCGGCCCGGCCGCCTCCTGGTTGGGTATGAGCGTGCTGGCGGCGACCCCGAGCGAGGTGAAGCAGATCGCCCCCACCACGAGCGCCACCGCCAGGGCGGCCAGGTTGTGGGGAATGGCCACGTGGTACCCAAACCTGCCGATGGCGACCACCACGACCACCTGGACGAGGGAGATGATCAGGGCGTTGACGAAGATCGCCGCCAGCATGACCCAGGTGGGAAGAGGCGACAGGCGCACCCGCTTCAACAGCCCCATCTCCCGCCTGACCACGATGGCGATCGTCAAGGTGTTGAAGCACGCCGCCATCACGCCGTAGGCGGCGAAGGCGGGCACGTAGTACTCGACGGTGCGGATGTTGTGCAGGAAGCCGATCCGCGAGTTCCCCGCCGCGGCCGACAACAGGACGAGGAAAACCACGGAGAACCCGATCGTGAACACCGCCGCCACCGGGTTGAGCCAGAACCCGAGCTGCTCGTAGCCGACCTGGCGCCCCACCAGGCGCAGGTCGCCGAGGCCCCGGAGGTTCCCGGTGCGGGTGACCGCGCTCACACCCCGGGCCCCGCGCCGGCGTCGGCGCCCTCGGCGTCGGCGGCGTAGCCGGTCAGGCGGAGGTAGACGTCCTCGAGGGTGAGGCGCTCCACCGTCAGACCGATCAGGTCCACGTGCTGGCGCAGCGCCCAGGTCGTGAGGGTGGCCAGCACCTCGATCTCCTTGCCCGTCGTGATCTCCAACCCCCCGATGTCGGAGACGGAGACGGGCACCGGGAGCTCGGACACCGCCGTAGTGGGGGGAAGGCGGAAGCGGATGGTCACGTCCCCGACGTCGCGTCCGCCCAGCGATTCGGGCGTGCCCTCGGCGATGATCCTCCCGGCGTTGATCACCGCCACGCGATCGGCCAGGGCCTCGGCCTCGTCCATGTAGTGGGTCGTCAGGATGACGGTGGTGCCCCCGCCGGTCATCGACCGCACCAGATCCCAGGCCCCACGACGCGCCGAGGGGTCGAACCCGGTGGTGGGCTCGTCCAGCACGAGCAGCTCGGGATTCCCCACGATGCCGAGGCCGAGGTCGAGACGGCGCTGCTGGCCTCCCGACAGCGTCTTGACCCGGGCGTTCGCCTTGGCCTCGAGCCCGACGAGCTCGAGCACCTCGTCCACCGGACGGGGGTTCGGGTAGTACCCGGCACTGCGGCTGAGGGCCTGACGCACCGACAGGAACGGCTCGACGGCCAGCTCCTGGAGGACGACTCCGAGCCGCTCGCGCAGCTGCCGGCTGGTGGCGGTGTGGGCCGGGTCGTACCCGAGCACCTCGACCCGACCGTGGTCCCGGCTCCGGAATCCCTCGAGGATCTCGATCGTGGTCGTCTTGCCGGCGCCGTTCGGACCGAGAAGCGCAAAGACCTCGCCCTGGCGCACCTCGAAGCTGATGTCGTGCACGGCGTCCACGTCGCCGTATCGCTTCGTCAGTTGCTCGACCGAGACCGCCAGCACGGGGCCAAGCTACCCCGTCGGACCTCGGGCCCCCCTGGGGCCACCCGGGGGGCCAATAACATCGGCGACACCGTCGAAGGGACCTTCGGCGCCGTACGGGGGTGCGGCCTCATGCATACCTTACTGAAAGAGATCCGTCAGACGATCGTCCCCGAACGGGGCAGCGCCCACGGCCCGCTGCCACCCCTGCTTCTCGCCATGACCGTCGTCACCGGGCTCGTCGACTCCTTCAGCTACCTCGTCCTCGGCCACGTCTTCGTGGCCAACATGACCGGGAACGTCGTGTTCCTGGCCTTCGCCCTGGTGGGCGCGCGCGGCTTCTCGATCCCGGCGTCGATGGTGGCCCTGGGTGCCTTCGGCGTCGGGGCCGTCGGCGGCGGACGAGTGGGCGCCAACCTGGCACACGACCGGGCCCGCATGCTCAGTGCGGGCACGATCCTCCAAGCGGTCTTCGTCGCCGTCGCCGTCGTTCTGGCCGCGGCGAGCGCAAGCCCCATGACGGCGGGTTTCCGCTATGGCCTCATCGTCGTCCTGGGAGTCTCCATGGGGATCCAGAACGCCGCGGCCCGGAAGCTGGCGGTCCCCGACATGACCACCACCGTCCTCACCCAGACGATCACCGGGATCTCCGCCGACGGCACCCTCGCCGGCGGGAGCGGGTCCCAGGCGGGACGGCGCGGTCTCACGGTACTGGCCATGTTCGCCGGCGCCATCATGGGGGCGGCGTGCATCGTGAACTCCGAGAAGGTCTATGCGCTCGTCATCGCCCTGGTCATCGTGGCCGCGGTGGGAGCGACCACCCGGGCGCTCGGGGCCTCGGAGCCCGACTGGGCCCGCGCGCTGGACTGACGCAGATCGCCGTCATCGCTCCCGGCGCGGGCCCCCGCGGTGGCTCAGCCGGGGACGGGCGGTATCGGCCGATGGGCTCGGGGCCTCGTGATCTCGAAGAAGCCGGGCTGGGCGCAGACCACCTGGACGGCGTCCCACAGCCGGACCGCCGCGTCGCCCGTGGGGGCGGGCATCATGACCGGTCCCTTGAAACCGTAGGGCGGGTCGGCGCGCACCACGATGGTCGGCGTCTGGGTCTTGGGGCCGCCGAAGCTGTAGGCGACCTCCATCGCTTCGACGATGGGGGTGTCCCACTTGGCGTCGTCGGCCGCGCCCAGCAGGTCGGGGTCCAAGCCACACGAGCGCACGCATTGCGCCAGGAGGCCGTCGTCGGCGTGGTACCCGGGGGCGAAGAAGCGGCGGCCCCATTCGCCGTAGAGCGCGTCGACGGCGTCCTCACCGTGTCGGGCCCGGGCCGCCTCGAAGATCCGCAGCATCCGGTGCGACAGGGCGTGGCCGGCCAGGGCGGCCGGGCGCAGCTTCTCGGGCACCGTGGGCGCCACGCCGTATTCGTCCCGGATCTCCAGGCAGTACGACCGCCAGGTCACGGCCAGATCACGCTGGGGGGCGACCTCTTTCACCCACAAGGCGGTGATCAACGCCCACGGGCAGCTGGGATCGACGAAGAACTCGACTGCGGTCACGCACCCCACGCTATCTCGACCTCTGCTCGACCGGACCTCCGCTCGGGACCGGCCTGGGGCGACCGCCGCTCATGGCCGCGCCCTGGCAGCGGGAGAACTCGGATAGGTTCCGGGGCGACGGGACCACCCGGGAATGCCGGCCGACGAGCTCGGCCAGGGGGTCCGGTCCGCCCCGACCTCAGGAGGAGACAACGTGATTGGTGAGAAGGTCCAGCAGTTCCAGAACAAGAACACCGACCTGGCGGCGTTGCAGGGCAAGATCGAGGACTACCTGAAGTCGGAGGGATTCACCACGTCGACCTCGGCGCCGAGCTCCCACGGGACGGTCGTCCAGGCCAAGAAGGGTGGCTTTCTGCGCGGGGTGGTGGCTGCCGATCGTGCGTTGACGATCATGATCTCGGGTGACCCCAACGACTTCACGGTTCGGATCGGCGTCGGCAAGTGGCTTGAGCATCTTGGCGTGGCTGCGCTCGAGACCTTGCTGCTGTCCGATCTATTCCTCGTCGTCGACGTAGCCGAGACGGCGTGGAACCTCGAGATCGAGGACAAGCTGGTCAAGCAGATCGAGTCATTGGTCGGCTAGGAGCTCCCGTCCAGGCCGAGCTCGGCGGCCCGCCGTCGTCCGGGGAGAGTTTGTAACGCGTTTGCAAACTCAATCCCTCTGGTCGCGCCCGGTCCGGTGGGTCCATGATGCAAGTGGTGGTAGTACTACCCGATCCCGACGGAGTCCGACGCCAGTGGTTCACCGACGCGCGCGACAACGGGAGGCGCATGGAGGTGTCCTGGCATCCGCACGAGGCACTGGTCATCGTCAGCCTCTGGCACGGTTCCATCTGCCGGGCGACGTTCCGGCTTCCGGTCGAGCAGGCACCGGCGCTCATCGAGACCATGACCCACGCTCGGGACGCCGGGGCGCACAGCGCCGAGATCATCACTATGTCGGAGCGCCCCACGCACTGAAAAGGGCCCCCGTGGCGGCGGCGTCCTTGGCGCGGGGAATACTGGGGCATGGACCCGTCGCCGACCCGCCCGCCCTACTACCGCGCCGACCTGGCACTGATCCATCACCTCGGGTTCGGGTTCCACGCCGATCTGTGTGCCCCGGGGATCCTCGAGATCCTGGCCCCGGTGCGAAAACGCCAAGGCCTGGTGGTCGAGCTCGGATGCGGGTCGGGCTTGCTCACCCGCTACCTGGCCGAAGCCGGGCACCGGGTCATCGCCACCGACGCCTCGGACGCCATGCTCGACCTGACCCGCCGCCACGCAGGGGACGACGTCGACGTCCGGCGGTTGCGCCTGCCCGATGACGCCATACCGGACGCCGATGCCATCGTGTCGGTGGGCCACGTCCTGAACTACCTCGACGACGAGGCGTCCATGGACCGCGCCCTGGTGGCCGTCGCCGGGGCGCTCCGACCCGGCGGGGTCCTGGCCCTGGACCTGTGCGACCTGGCGTGGGGCCGCGCCCCCCGGGCCGCCAAGGTGTGGAGGAACGACCAATGGGTGCTGGTGACAGAATTCTCGGTCCCCTCACCGGATCGTTTCGTCCGCGAGATGACGACCTTCGTGAGCAACGAGGACGGCTCGTGGCGCCGGGACGACGAGCGCCACGAGAACGTCCTGATCGACACGTCACGTGTGCCGCTGCTCCTGGCCGAGCACGGCGTCAGCGCGACCATCGGCTCCTCGTTCGGGAGCGAGGACCTGCCCGTCGGCCTGGTGGCCGTGGTCGGACAGCGGTCCCACTAGCGCGGCTCGGGCAACCGCGTCACCATCGCGACGTGCGAATCCTGTCACTGCTGCCTTCGGCCACCGAGATCGTCTATGCCCTGGGCCTCGAGGAGGACCTGGTGGGAGTGACCCACGAGTGCGACTGGCCGCCGGCGGCGGGCGCCAAGCGACGCGTGTCGTTCTCGGCGCTCCCCCCGGCGGCCGAGCCGGGCGACATCGACCAGCTCGTGAGCGCGAGCATCGACGGCGGCGAACCCATCTACCGCTTGGACAACGACGCCGTGCGAGAGCTTCGTCCCGATCTCGTGCTCACCCAGGACCTGTGCGCGGTGTGTGCGGTTCCCTCCGGACATGTGAACGCCGCGCTCGAGGTCCTGGGATGCCGGGCCGAGGTCCTGTCGATGGACCCGGGAGCGCTCGACGAAGTCCTCAACTGCGTCCTCGAGGTCGGCGCCGCCACCGGCACCCAGGACCGCGCCACCACGCTCGTCGAGAGCCTGCGGGCCCGGCTGCGGGCGGTCAGCGCGGCGGTGGCCGGCCGGGATCGGCCCCGGACCTTCGCCCTGGAGTGGTCCGACCCGCCGTTCAACGCCGGCCACTGGGTGCCCGGGATGATCGAGCTCGCCGGGGGCGAGCCCGTCCTGGCCAGTGCGGGGAGCCCGTCGGTGCGGGTGGGCTGGGAGCAGATCGCCGCGGCCGCGCCCCAGGTGGTCGTGTTCATGCCCTGCGGGTACGACCTCGAAGCGGCATCGAGCGAGGCGGCCTCTTTCCTCGGGCGGGCCGAGCTGGCCGGAGTGCCGGCGCTCTTCGCCGTCGACGCCAGCGCCCACTTCTCGCGCCCGGGGCCCCGTCTCGTCGACGGCGTGGAGATCCTGGCGTCGGCCCTGCACGGCGATGCGGTGGCGCCGTGCCCCCCGGGTACGCTGCGTCGCATCCGGTAGTCGAGGCACACCACCTTATGAACAGCCACCAGGAGACGGTTTCCTACGACCCGCTCGACCCCGAGCTGTGGCGCGACCCGTACCCGACCTACGAGCGCCTCCGGGACGAAGACCCCGTCCACCACGTCAGGAAGCGGGGATTCTGGGTCCTGTCGCGCTTCGCCGACGTGATGGCGGCCACGTGCGACACCGAGGCCTTCTCGTCGGCCCACGGGCTCACCTTCGAGGAGGACGAGATCACGAAGCTGGGCCTCATGCCCACGCTGGTCATGATGGACAGGCCCCGCCACACCGTGTTCCGGAGACTGGTCAACACCATGTTCACGCCCCGGGCGGTCGCCGAGCGCGAGGAAGCCGTGCGCGGCTTCACCCGGGAACGCACCGAGCGCGTGGTGGCCATGGGCGAGGCCGACTTCGTCGACGAGGTGGCGTCTCCACTTCCCTCGTTCGTGGTCGCCGACTACCTGGGGGTCCCCGCGGGCGACCGGTCCTCGTTCGGGCAGTGGAGCAGCGCCATCGTGCAGGCCAACGCCAGCGGGAACGTGCTGTCCGCCGGCCAGGCCGTGGGCGAGCTCTACGGGTACTTCACCGACCTGGCCCGGTGGAAGAAGGACCACCCTGCCCAAGACATGATCTCGGTCCTCCTGCAGTCCGAGGTCGACGGCCGCCCGGTCAGCCTCGAGGAGGTCCTGGGGTTCTGCTTCGTGATGGTAGCCGGCGGCAACGACACCGCCTCGGGCCTCATCGGGGGCGCCGCCGCCCTGCTGAGCGAGCACCCCGACCAGCGCCGGCTCCTCGCCTCTGACCCCAGCCGGGTGCCCGGGGCCGTCGAGGAGATGCTGCGCTTCCTCTCCCCCGTGCAGGGCCTGTCCCGCACGTCGACGATCGACGTGACCGTGGGGCCGGCCGACTCCCGGGTGACGATCCCCGCCGGGGTCAAGGTGCACCTGCTCTTCGCCTCGGCCAACCGCGACCCCCGGGAGTTCGGCCCCGACGCCGGGCGCCTCGACGTCACTCGGCTCGTGGCGCGCTCGGTGGCCTTCAGCTCGGGCCCCCATCACTGCCTCGGTGCGGCGGCGGCACGCCTCGAGGGCCGGGTGGTGATCGAGGAGATGCTGCGGGCCATGCCCGACTTCGTGGTCGACACGAGCCGAGGTCGCTATGCGCCGGGACCGTTCACCCGGCGTTTCGAATACCTGCCCATTCGGGCCACGGCCTGAGCAGCCCAGCCCTCCCCGCGCCGGCCGTGCAGGGGCATCCGTTGCTCGACCCCGGGGTGGTGGCGGCCATCGAGGAGGCGGCGTCGACGCATCTGGGTCGACGCTGGCGCCCCGAGACGTTCGACGACCTCGACCATCTGGCCTCGCACCCCTGCGGGATCCTCCATGGGCGGGGCCTGTCAGTGTTCGCCAAGCTCAGCACGGACAGCACCGGACCGGCGATGTTCGTCGCCGAGCTCAAGGGTCTCGCCCTTCTGGCGGGGTTGGCCGGCGTCGTCACGCCCGGCGTCGTGGGCACCGGCATGGTCCAGGTCCCCTCCGGAGTCGTCTTCGTGGTCGAGGCCCTGATGGGGCGGCGAGGCGCTCGGCGGACCTCGCAGGACTGGCGCTCGATCGGGGTCGCGCTGGCGGCCGTCCACGCCGTGCGCGGCGAGCGCTTCGGCCTCGAGGACTTCGACGGCTTCTACGGCCCGCTCCCCCAGGACAACCGGCCCACCACCGCGGGCACGTGGGCCGAGTTCTACGGCGAGCGCCGGCTTCGTCCCCGCCTGCGCGACGCCGTGGACGCCCAGCGCCTCCCCGCCGAGTTGGCGTCGCAGGTGGAAGGAGTCCTCCGACGGTTGGAGACGTTGTGCGGCCCCGAGCCCTTGCCCACCTTGCTGCACGGTGACGCCCAGCAGAACAACTTCGTGAGCACCGACACCGGCGCGGCGATCGTAGACGCTGCCCCGTACTTCGGGCACCCGGAGATGGACCTGGCCCTCGTCGACTACTTCGAGCCGGCCCCCGAGGAGCTCTTCGATGGTTACCGGGAGCAGCGCTCCATCGACGCCGGGTTCGCCGAACGTCGCGACCTGTGGCGCCTGCACGCGTACCTGGCCGGCATCGCCGTCGCCGGGGACAGTGCTTTCGGGCGCATCTTTCTGGCCGGACTGGTGACCGCGCTCGACACCTACCGGTAGTACCCGTCGGAGCCGGCGGCCACCGCTTGGTGGAGGACGCCCTGGAGCAGGCGGGCGCACAGCAGTCCGATCCGCTCCGGTGAGCACCCGAAATCGGTCGTGAGCGCCTGGGTGGTGTGAGCCGAAAGGTGCAAGGCGAAGGCCAACGTCAAGTCCTCGGGGGGATCCCCGGCGCCCCCGGCGGAGCGCCAGGCCAGGGCGGCCATGTAGCGCATGCCGCGTAGGCGATAGTCCCGGCAGAGCTCGGCCACCTCGGCGAGGGCCTCCGACCCGCGCCGGGGTGGGGCGTAGATGTCCCAGAAGGCGATGCCGAAAACCTCGGCCATACGGGTGTGGATGGTCACCGCCAGGGCTTCGAGCCAGGGGTCGACATCGGCAACCTGCTGGGGCAAGCTGTCGATCCAGTCGGCGAGGTCGTCGACGTCGCGCGGCGAGCCCACGTCGGGATAGCGGCCGCATTCCGCGAACATGTCGCGCACCGTCTCGGCGATCAACTCGTCGTGGCTGCCGTAGTGCCGGAAGATGGTGCGGGGGCTCACCCCCGAGACATCTGAGATCTGCTCCACGGTGGTGTCGAAGCCGTGCTGGGCCACCGCGGTCATGGCGGCGCGACGGATCCGGGTCCTGGTCAGCTCCTGGCGCTCCGCCGCCAGAGAACTCGGGCGCTTGTCACCCTGGTCCATAACCACCGTGCGCCACCCCGCTGCTTGCCACTGCTCCCGGCTCTGCTACCGGGCGCTGCTGGAATCGTACCGATCCCGGGCTCATCGGACCCCTGGGAGGCTGTGCGAGGTCCGCCGGAGGGCTCGACCCCGACCGTTCACATCACAAGGACTACGAACAGCCGCTCGTGGTCCCGCAGCTCGTGCACAGATAGCAGGAGCCCGCCCGCTGCATGACCATGCCGCACTGGTAGCACAGCGGCGCATCTCGTTGCTCGGCACGAGGTGCCGCTGAGCCCGAAGGTGCCGACGTCGAGGACTGCACCTTCGATGCGACCCGGTCGTCGCGTCCCGAGGGGGGCACGGAGCTCACCCCGGAGTCCTCCACCAGGTCCTGCTCGGCGATGGCGGCCTCCTCCACGCCAGGCAGGGTCGGCTGCAGGCGCTCGGAGGTGGAGAGCACGCCGAGGTCCTGGCGCTCTTCGAGCGACAGGTAGTCGACAGCGAGGCGCCGGAAGATGTAGTCCATGAGGCTGGTGGCGATGCGCAACTCGGGGTCGTCGGTGATCCCGGCGGGCTCGAAGCGCATGTTGCTGTACTTGCGGACGTAGGTCGCCAAGGGAACCCCGTGTTGCAGGCCCAGGCTGACCGAGATGGAGAAGGCGTCCATGAAGCCCGCCAGGGTCGAGCCCTGCTTGGACACCTTCATGAACACCTCACCGGGCCGACCGTCGTCGTACTCGCCGACGGTCACGTACCCCTCGCAGTCGGCAACGCGGAAGGAGAAGGTGCTCGACTTGCGGCGCCGAGGCAGGCGCTCGCGCACCGCTCCCACCACCACGGTGTCGCGTGACCGGCCCTGCTCGTGGGCCAGGGCCGCCTCGAGCTCGGCGATCTTGGCCGCCGCGGCGCGGTCCCGGGCCTCGGCTTCGGACCCCGGAGGGGCGAAGTCCCCGCCCTCACCCACGGCACCGGCCTTCTTGGTGGTGGACAGGGGCTGGGCCACCTTGCAGTTGTCGCGGTAGATGGCGACGGCCTTGATCCCCATCTGCCAGGCGTCCAGGTGGAGCTGCTCGATGTCCTCGACCGTGACGTCCTCAGGCAGATTGACGGTGTTGTGGTTGACGATCCCGTTCCCGACGAAAGCGTGTGTGAACGGCACCGACACGTCGAAGACCTCGCGCTCTCCCGCATCGGTCACCGACTCCACGGGACTGAAGTGCAGGCCGTCGTCGAGCACCACCTGGAGCCATTCGGGGAGCGAGACGCCCTCGAGGCGCGCCACCCGCTCGACCGACCTGCGACTGACGGCGGTGGTGCGCCGATCGGCCAGGAATCTGAACTCTGTACGCAGGAGCACGCCGAGCTCGTTGCGACGCCCGTAAGGGACGAGACCGTAGAGCTCGGCTGGCGTGATCCCCGGCACGACGTCGGCGGTGTTGTGGTTGCTGCTCACGAGGCGCGCCGTCACCCGGGCGGCCGCGGCCGACTTGTGGGCCTCGAGGAAGGGGGCGAGTTCGACCACCTTCTTGGCGTGATCACCGGTGGCATAGACCTCGTCGTAGCTCTTGCCGTTGGTGCGGTTGTGCTTGGTGATCCGGCCGTGGACGACCCCCAGGTTGGTCAGGACGGCCTGCAGGTCATCGAGAAGGGTAGGGGCATCGAGGCAGATCGCCCACTTAGTCGTCGTCCCCGAGTCGGTCACGTAGGCATCGAGGGCCAGGCCCTGCAGGAACGAGAGCACCAGCTCCCGGGGGGAACGGAGCACGGCATCGGGGATGCGCTTGGCCGAGGCGCGCCCTCCGCACCCCAGGTACTCGAAGAATTCGACGATGGTCTTCGAGGAGAACTCGACACTGGGGCAACGGTCCGCCGGTCGGCGGATCTTGGCATCGACGTCGAAGCACTGACGGGCGGCTTCGGCGATCGCCTCGAGCACGGCGTCCTCGGAGTTCGTGATCACGATGGTCCAGGTCGAACGACTGGTATGGCCTTCGGACGCATAAGCGCCGAGGAGGAACGCCAGCGGTTCAGTCATCTCTTCGGGGACGTCGACCGCCTTCTGGGAACCCCGCGGCGGCGTGGGGGTGAAGTCGTCGAACCGGGCCGGGAGCTCCGACCACAATTCGTCCCCGTACTTCGAAGCGACGTAGTCACCGGGCTCGATCTCGTCGAGTCGCTTCCATTGCGAGCCGGACGGGCCGACGGTGAGGACACGGTGGTTGGGGGTCCCCGTGATGGCATGGCCCGATCGGAGCACCACTCGACGCACGGGGCGAACGCCGCCGTAGTAGAAGGCATCGGTCTTGTGGATGCCACCGAGGGACGCCACGGCCAGGATCTCGTCACGGAAGCTGTCGGGGCTTTCTCCTTCGTGCAGAGCTCCGATACGGATCAACCCGTCGGCGGTGGCCAGGAGGGTGTCCCCGACCACGCACTTGCTGATGGCGCCCGAGATGAAAGGCTGCACGGCTCCCATCATGCGGACGTGTCCGAGGTAGTGGATGGTGTTGTCGCCCATGGAACAGGCGAACACCGCAAGGTGCTCAGGTGCCAGATGCGGCGCCCCCACGATCGACTTGTGTTCGTCGATGTAGGTGATGATGTCGTCGACCTGCTCGGGCATGTAGCCCAGCCTTGCCAGCGCGCGGGGAACCGTCTGGTTGACGATGGACATGGTCCCACCACCGACGAGCTTCTTGGTCTTCACCAGGCCCAGGTCGGGCTCGACGCCGGTGGTGTCGCAGTCGAGCATGAGGGCGATGGTGCCCGTGGGGGCGAGGACACTGGCCTGGGAGTTGCGCACGCCGAAGGTCTCGCCGAGCTCGACGGCGTCGTCCCATGCCTCCTGAGCGGCGGAGAGCAGCTCCATGGGAACGAGCTCCTCGTCGATCTTGGCGACCTCGGCCCGGTGCATCTGGAGCACGTTGAGCATGGCCTCGCGATCGGCGTGGAAGCCGGCGAAAGGGCCCATCCGTGACGCCGTCCGGGCGGACACGGCGTAGGCGTGGCCCGTCATGAGCGCGGTGATCGACGCCGCCCAGGCGCGGCCCTCGTCGGAGTCGTAGGGAACGCCCTGGGCCATGAGCAGGGCCCCGAGGTTGGCGTAGCCGAGACCGAGCTCCCGGTAGCGGCGCGAGTTCTCGGCGATCTTCTCCGTGGGATAGTCGGCGTTGCCGACGAGGATCTCCTGGGCGGTGAAGATGACGTCAATGGTGGCGTTGAAGCTCTCGGCGTCGAAGCTGTCGTCGTCCCGGAGGTACTTGAGGAGGTTGATCGACGCCAGATTGCAGGCGCTGTTGTCGATGTGCATGTACTCGCTGTTGTGGACGATGACTCCTGTGCTCTCACTGGTCGCCACCGCGAAGTTGTGGACTCCCGCCACCTCGAGGTCGTACACGGGAACCTCTCGTTCCAACCGGACAGGTCGGACTGACACGATCGCCTCTGCGCCCTCGAGGCCGTGGAGCATCTGCCCGGGCTCGAGCGATCGCGCCTCCACAAACTCACCCGTCGTGGTCAAGAAGGGGTGTTCGGGCGTGCAGCGCAAGCGGGCCCGGTCGGTCGTGACTTCCACTAGCTGAGACGTGTAGCCCGCAACCCATGCCTTGATCATCTCGGGCATGACGAGCTCGTTCTGGCCGAGATCGAATGCGACGATATTCGGTAGCTCCTGGCCGAGTTCACAACGAAGCGCCAGCTGCGCGATGGGAAGCCGTCCTTGAGCGGTAACGACCTCTGTCTCGCCTACGAAGCAGCAGGGGTTGCTGCCGTTGATCCGCCCGGCGTTGGGTGCTGTGTGCCACCGGTTGATGGTGGTGTCGAATTGCATCCCCGGGTCGGCGCACTCCCAAGCGGCGTGAGCGATCTGCCGGAACAGGTCGCGGGCCTTGACGATCCGGACGGCCGAGCCGTCGGTGCGGGCAGTGAGCGCCCAGTCGGCGTTGTCGAGGACGGCCTGCATGAACTCGTCGGTCACCCGCACCGAGTTGTTGGCGTTCTGGTACTGGATGGAGAAGGAGTCGGATCCGTCGAGGTCCATGTCGAACCCGCCGTCGCGCAGGACCCGCGCCTTGCGCTCTTCGAGCGCCTTGCACCAGATGAAGTCCTCGATGTCGGGGTGGTCGTCGTTGAGGATGACCATCTTGGCGGCCCGACG
>Ga0209415_10002897_pt1 | contig 32090 bp, 28 predicted proteins | sample PeaSoiSIISIP2007_FD_187696 | JGI IMG/M metagenome (GOLD analysis project Ga0209415, IMG submission 187696) | Peat soil microbial communities from Weissenstadt, Germany - SII-SIP-2007 (SPAdes) (version 2) | ecosystem: Environmental > Terrestrial > Soil > Wetlands > Peat | place: Germany... | reverse complement strand
CCAACTTCGCCGAGGCCATGGCCGAGGGCCGCGGCAAGGCCCAGGCCGACACCCTGCGCAAGATGCGCTCGGAGACCGCGGCGCGGCGCCTGCGCGCCGACGGAGCCGAGGAGTCGGTCGCGGCGGCCGAGCTCTCCAAGGGCGACCTGGTGGTCTGCGAAGCGGGCGACGTGATCCCGTCCGACGGCGAGATCGTCGAGGGCATCGCGAGCGTGGACGAGTCGGCCATCACCGGCGAGTCGGCCCCGGTCATCCGCGAATCGGGCGGCGACCGCTCGGCCGTGACCGGCGGCACCAAGGTTCTCTCTGACCGCATCGTCGTGCGCATCACCGCCGAGCGCGGGCACACGTTCCTGGACCGGATGATCAACCTGGTCGAAGGGGCCAACCGGCAGAAGACGCCGAACGAGATCGCCCTGACGATCCTCCTGGCGGTCCTCACGATCATCTTCATCCCCGTGGTCGTGACGCTGGTGCCGTTCGGCAACTTCGCCGGGGCCTCCGTGTCGGTCGTCGTCCTGGTGTCGCTGCTGGTGTGCCTCATCCCCACGACCATCGGGGCGCTCCTGTCGGCCATCGGCATCGCCGGCATGGACCGCCTGGTCCAGCGCAACGTGCTGGCCATGAGCGGCCGGGCGGTTGAGGCCGCCGGCGACGTCCAGGTGCTGCTGCTGGACAAGACCGGCACCATCACCCTGGGCAACCGCATGGCGTCGAAGTTCCTCCCGGTGGGCGGACGCGGCGAGCAGGAGCTCGCCGACGTCGCCCAGCTGGCCTCGCTGGCCGACGAGACTCCCGAGGGGCGCTCGATCGTGGTGCTGGCCAAGGCGAACTTCGGCATCCGCGAGCGCGAGCTCGGTTCCGACCACGTCTTCGTCCCCTTCACCGCCACCACGCGCATGTCGGGCCTCGACATGGGACCGCGCAAGATCCGCAAGGGCGCGGCCGATTCGGTCAAGCGCTGGGTCACCGAGAACGGCGGCACGGTTCCGACCGACCTCGACCCGATCGTCGAGCGCGTGTCGCGCGCCGGATCGACGCCGCTGGTGGTGGTGGACGGTCCCGTCATCCTCGGGGTCATCGAGCTCAAGGACGTCGTCAAGCAGGGCATCAGCGAGAAGTTCGCGGAGATGCGCGCCATGGGGATCCGCACGGTGATGATCACCGGCGACAACCCCTTGACCGCGGCCGCGATCGCGCAAGAGGCCGGGGTCGACGACTTCCTGGCCGAAGCAACGCCCGAGAACAAGATGGCCCTGATCCGTCAGGAGCAGGAGGGCGGCAAGCTCGTCGCGATGACCGGCGACGGCACCAATGACGCGCCGGCCCTCGCCCAGGCCGACGTCGGCGTGGCGATGAACACGGGCACGACGGCGGCGAAGGAGGCCGGCAACATGGTCGACCTCGACTCCAACCCGACCAAGCTGATCGACGTCGTGGAGATCGGCAAGCAGCTGCTCATCACCCGTGGGGCGCTGACCACGTTCTCGATCGCCAACGACATCGCGAAGTACTTCGCGATCATCCCGGCGCTCTTCGTGGCGACCTACCCGCAGCTCAACACGCTCAACGTCATGAAGCTGCACAGTCCCCAGTCGGCGGTGCTGTCGGCGGTCATCTTCAACGCCCTGGTGATCATCGCCCTGATCCCCCTCGCCCTGAGGGGCGTCAAGTTCCGGGCGACCGGCTCGGCGGCGATCCTGCGGCGCAACGTGTGGATCTACGGCGTCGGCGGCATCATCGTGCCCTTCATCTTCATCAAGCTCATCGACCTCGTGCTCGTCGCGCTGCACGCCTACTAAAGAGGTAACTGCGATGCTCCTCAACCTCCGTCGATCACTGGTCATGGCAGTCATCTGCATGGCGTTCTTCGGCTTCGTCTACGCCTTCGCGGGCGTCGGGGTCTCCCAGGCCCTCTTCCAGCACCAGGCGGACGGCTCACTGACCAAGAACGGCTCGACGCTGATCGGCCAGAACTGGTCCAGCCCCAAGTGGTTCCACGGGCGCCCCGACGACATGGGCCCGTACGCCTGCAACGAGAAGACCCACACCGGCGGCGGCGACAACCCGCTGGTGGCCAACGGCTGCTCCGGCAGCTCGGGCGCCACCCAGCTCGGGCCGCGCTCCAAGGTCCTGCTGGCCAACACCAGGCAGCTGATCTCGATGTGGCACGCCCTGGGCGTGGCCAACCCGACGGTCGACCTCGTGACGACCTCGGCCAGCGGCTACGACCCGGACATCTCGGCGCTGGACGCCACGGTCCAGATCCCCATGGTGTCCAAGGCCACCGGGGTCTCGCCGTCCGCGCTGCGCGCGCTGATCACGCGCGAGACGCACCCGGCGCAGTTCGGTTTCCTCGGCAGCAGCTACATCAACGTGCTGTCGCTCAACGAGGGGCTCGCGAAGCTGGAGGGGTGACGGACCCTGGCGCCGCGACGGCCGCGGCGGTAGCGCTCGCACCCCCACGGTCTCACTTCTGCCGCCGGTCGGTATTCGAGTGGTGAGTCGGCCCGGGCCGGCAACGAGGCGCTAGAAAAGAGTCGTCGAGCGAGGAGGAGTCCGGTGGAGTTCCACGACCTGCGCCAGCGTGGCGTCCGCCTGACGACGGCGGCCGCCGTCGTGGCCCCCTTGGTCGTGGCGGCCGTGCTGGTGCCCCTGCGCTCGTCGTTCGCGAACTCCGCGGCCGCCCTGACCATGGTGGCGGTGGTCGCGGTCGTGGCCGTCGTGGGCAATCGCGCGGCCGGGGTGATCGCGAGCGTCTCGGCCGCCCTCTGGTTCGACTTCTTCCTCACCCGCCCCTACGACCGGTTCACCATCAGCCACCGTCCCGACCTGGAGGCGACGATCGCCATCGTCGTGGTCGGGCTCTTCATCACGGAGCTGGCCGGGCGCAGCCGCCACCACTGGCACGCCGCCGCCCAGGGCGTGGCCCACGTCGCGATGATCCACGAGGTGGCCGAGCTGGCGGCGGCCCGGGCGCCCGAGACCGAGATTATCGATCGGGCGACCGCGTCGCTCGTGACGCTGCTGTCGCTGCGCGCCTGCCGGTTCGACCCCGCCCTCGTCGACCCGCCGCTCGCGCGCATCCAGTCCGACGGCGAGGTGGTCCACGTCAACCTGCGCTGGCCGGTGCGCGAGATCGGCATCCCCGGCCCGGAGGCGGAGATCGTCGCCCAGTGGCGCGGCCGGGTGGCCGGGCGCTTCGTCCTGACCCCCACGCCGGGATTGCCCGTCTCGACGGAACGTCGCCTCGTCGCGGTCGCCCTGGTCGACGTGGCCGCCGCCGCGATCATGGATCAGCGCCATGCGCTCTAGGGCGGCCCGGCGCCGGCGACGCCCTCGGTGACGAGCTCGGGCCCCGCGCCGCGCCCCGGACCGGCCACCGCGCAAGGGTGCGGCTGATGCCCCGGGGACGCCTGCGCGTCTACCTGGGCTCGGCGCCGGGGGTGGGCAAGACCTACCGGATGCTCGACGAGGGCTGGCGGCGCGCCCAGCGCGGCACCGACGTCGCGGTCGGCTACGTCGAGACCCACGGCCGGGCGCTCACCGCGGCCCAGCTGCGCGACCTCGAGGTGGTCCCGCGCCTGACCCGCGAGTACCGCGGGGCCCAGCTCGAGGAGATGGACCTCGACGCGATCCTGACGCGCAGCCCCGCGGTGGTCCTGGTCGACGAGCTGGCCCACACCAACATCCCCGGCGGGCGCCACGAGAAGCGCTGGCAGGACGTCGACGACCTGCTCGACGCGGGCATCGACGTGATCACCACGGTCAACATCCAGCACCTGGAGTCGGTCAACGACGTGGTCGAGAAGATCACCGGCATCACCCAGCAGGAGACGGTGCCGGACTCGGTCGTGCGCCGCGCCGAGCAGATCGAGCTCGTCGACGTCACCCCCGAGGCCCTGCGCCGGCGCATGGCCCACGGCAACATCTACAGCGCCGACAAGATCGACGCCTCGCTGTCGAACTACTTCCGGGTGGGCAACCTCAGCGCGCTGCGCGAGATCGCCCTGCTCTGGCTGGCCGACCGGGTGGAGGACGCCCTCCAGCGCTACCAGGACGAGCACGACATCGACCACACCTGGGAGACCCGCGAGCGCCTCATCGTGGGGGTCACCGGCACCGGGACCGACGAGGCGCTGCTGCGCCGGGCCGCGCGCATCGCCTCGCGCACCGGTGCCGAGATCTTCGCCGTCCACGTCGTGGCCACCGACACAATGCGCCACGGGCCGGTCGACACGACGGTCGCGCGCGAGCTGGTGGCCGAGTTCGAGGGCCGGTTCGAAGAGGTGGTCGACGACGACGTGGCCGTCGCGCTCGTCTCGTTCGCGCGCACCGAGCGCGGGACCCAGATCGTGCTCGGGGCCGCCCGCCCGCGCGCCGCCTGGCGCCCGCCCAGCGGGGTGGTCGAGAAGGTGCTGCGCCACGCGCGCGACCTGGACGTGCACATCATCGCGGTCGGCGGGGAGCGGCCGGTCCACGTCCACGCGCGGCGCCAGACGGTGCGCGTGACGCCGCGACGTCGCATCGAGGCCCTCGTCGTGACCGCCCTCGCGCTGCCCGCGCTCACGCTGATCCTGACGTCGGTGCGATCGAGCGTCTCGCTGTCGACCGACTTCCTCCTCTACCTGATCGCGGTCCTGGCCCTCAGCGCCTGGGGCGGGGCGGCGGTGGGCGTCGTCTGCGCGCTCGGCGCCTCGGGCCTGGAGAACTTCTACTTCGTCCCGCCTTTTCACACGCTCCAGGTCGCGCGGCCCGACGACGTCGTGGCGCTCGTCGCGTTCCTGATCTTCGCCGTCGTGGCGGGCGTCGCCGTGAGCCGCTTCACGCAACGGACCACCGAGGCCGAACGCGCCCGCAGCGAGGCGCGCATCCTGGCCCAGGCCGCGGCCAGCGTGGCGACCTCCCACGAGGACCTGGTGTCGTTGCTGGACTCGATCCGCGCGGTCTACAACGCGGCCGGCGTGGCGATCCTGGCCCAGCACGGCGAGGGGTGGACGGTCGACGTGGCGAGCGGCGAGTCCGCCGACGGCTTCGACAGCGGCGAGAGCTTCGCCATCGACGAGGAGCACCGCCTCGTCGTCACCGGCGCGGCGCTCGACGCTCAGGACCGCGAGCTGGTGGGGGCCTTCGCCGGGCGGGTGGCCGCCGGTCTGCGCTCCCAGGTCATCGCGCGCGACAGCGCGCAGTTCACGGCGCTGGCCGAGGCCGCCGCCCTGCGCCGGGCGCTGTTTCGCACCGCGGCGACGGACCTGCGCGGCCCGCTCGACGAGGTCCAGGCGATGATCGCCTCGCTGGACCGCTCGGGGCCGTCCGGCGCCACGGACGAGGCGGCCCAGCTGGGCGAGGTCGAGGCCCGGATCCACCGACTCAGCCGCCTGGTCACCAACCTGGTCGACGCCGGGCGACTCGAGGCGGGCGAGGTGACCCCGGCCCCCGGTCCGGTGGCGATCGCCGACCTCGTCGCGGCGGCCCTCGTCGCGGTCGACGCGCGAGGGCGCCGCGTCGAGGTCGAGGTGGCCGACGCGTTGCCGACGATGGTCACCGACCGCTACCTCGTCGAGCGCGCGCTGGCAAACGTGATCACCAACGCCTGTCGCTTCAGCCCCCTCGAGGAGCCGGTGCGCGTGCGCGCTGGGGTCGTCGGCGACCTCGTCGAGATCCTGGTGCTGGACCGCGGGCCCGGCATGCCGGTCGCCCAGCGCGACGTCATCGTGGCGCCCTTCCAGCACCTGAGCGGCGCCCAGCTCAACGCCGGGCTCAACCTGACCGTCGCCGCGGGCTTCATCCAGCTGCTCGAGGGGCGCCTCTACTTCGAGGACACGCCGGGCGGCGGACTCACCGTGGCGATCGAGCTGGCGCGAGGTCCGGCCCCGGCCTCGACGCGTACCGACGCGCGGGTCTAGAAGTCACCCAGGGCGAACGAGCGGCACCGCAGGCACGACGCCTCCGCGGTGACGGCGCCCTCCTTGATCCGCAGGCCGCACAGCGTCGTGTCGTGATTGTCGTGTCGCCGGTAGTGGACGGCGTCGTCGTAGTCGGCGTGCGCCTTCACCTTCGTGAGCTTCTCCATCGGCCCGACTGTACTCACGTCGGCCCGCCGCGGTGGCCCTAGCCGATCGCGGCGTAGGCGGCGGCCCGGACGTCGGTGTGCACCGGGGGCGGGTCCGACGACTCGAACATCCGCTGGGTCAGGACGATGACCACGAGGTCTTGGTTCGGGTCCACGTGGAAGGTGGCGCCGTAGCCGCCATCCCAGCCGACGGCGCCGTTGTCGTGGACGCGCAAGCCGTAGCCCCAGGACTGGTGGTCGAACCAGCCCGGGCCGAAGGGGCTGTGGGCCTTCTGGGCCGGGGTGAGCTGGTCGCGGGTCATCTCGACCACGTGGTGCTCGCTCAGCACCGCGACGCCGCCGCACAGCAGCATGGTCGCGAACTTGTTCAGGTCGTCGACCGTGGAGACCAGGCCGCTGGCGCCGTCGTCGAAGGCCCGCGGGTGGCCGTAGTCGCCGTCGGCCTCGTCGAAGACGACGAGCCCGTCGGGCGTGGGGCGATACCCGGTCGCCAGGCGGGCCGTGTCGGCGCTGAAGAACGCGGTGTCGTCCATGTCGAGCGGGCCGAGCACGCGCGAGGCGAGCACGTCGGCGAAGGGCGCCCCGGCGGCGCGCGAGCACAGCACGCCGAGCACCGACGCGCTGGTGTTGTAGAGGAACCGCTCCCCGGGCTGGAAGATCAGCGGCAGCGACCCCAGCCGCGCGATCCACGTGTCGGGGTCGGGTTGAACCGACGGCTTCGGTTCGGTGAGCGTCGCGAGCTGGAGATCGCGCTCGGACGCGACGACGACTGGCCACGGGGCGGGTGACGCGAACATCTCGTAGGTGAAGCCGAAGCCGAAGGTGAAGGTGAGCAGGTCGCGCGTCGTGATCTCGCGCTCGGCGCTCACGGTCTCGTTCAGGGGACCGTCGGGGCGGGCCAGCACGCGCGGCGCGGCCAGTTCGGGCAGCAGTCGGGCGACCGGCTCGTCCAGGCCGAGCAGCCCCTCGTCGACCAGCGCCAGGGTGCACGCCGCGGTCAGCGGCTTGGTCACCGACGCGATGCGAAAGAGCGAGTCGCGCGCCACCGGGCCGCGTCCGTGGCCCAGCGAGCCCATCGCCCGGACGTAGACCTCGCCGTCGTGCTCGACCAGCACCACCAGGCCCGGCACCTGGGCGTCGCCGACGTGGCGCGCGGCCGCGTCCCACACCGCGTCCATCGTCGTGCGGGTCCCGATCGTCATGGCCACCTCCGTCGTCGCGCCCGACCGTATCAGGCCGACCCGTCCCTGGACGGGGGCGACGGGGCCGCCGTAGGATGCCCAGACCAGTCCAAGAGGGGGGTAGTTATGGCCACGCGTGACCGCGCCACGATCGGGGACCCGTGCTGGGTCGACCACATGTCCAACGACGTCGAGGCGACGAGGAGGTTCTACACCGAGGTCTTCGGGTGGGAGGCCGGCGAGGCGGCCGAGGAGTTCGGCGGCTACTTCCAGTTCTTCCGCGGCGGCGTGCCGATCGCCGGGGCCGCTCCCAACATGACCGGGGCGGCGATGCCCGACCTGTGGAGCGTCTACATCGCGGTCGACGACGCCGACGCGACCGTCGCCGCGGCGCAGGCCGCCGGCGGCTCGGTCGTCGTCCCAGCGATGAAGGTCGCCGACCTCGGGACGATGGCGGTCTTGACCGACCCGGGCAACGCGGCCATCGGGATCTGGGCTCCCGACACCTTCCAGGGCTTCGGCGTCCTCGACGAGGTCGGCGCGCCCAAGTGGTTCGAGCTGCACTCGCGCGACTTCGCCACGGCGGTCCCCTTCTACCGCGAGGTGTTCAACTGGGAGACCGCGGTCGTGAGCGACACCGACGAGTTCCGCTACACCACGGCCAACCACGGCGATCACCAGTTCGCGGGGATGATGGACTCGTCGAACTTTCTACCCGAGGGCGTCCCGGCGCACTGGCGCGTCTACTTCGGCGTGGCCGACGTCGACGCGACCGTGGCCAAGATTGTCGAGCTCGGCGGAACGGTGCAGATGGCCCCCGAAGACACGCCCTACGGGCGCATGGCGGCGGTGGCCGACAACGGAGGCGCCTCCTTCTCGGTCATGAACTCGTAAACGAGTAACCGGAGGTTCCGCTCCCGCGTGATCGATCGGGACCGGTCAGGACCGGTGCCGCGCGGGCTCGCGTGGTGGGACGACGTCGCGGGGGCCGCCGGTCGTCGTGGAGCTAGCCGCTCTTGCCTTCGCCCAGCGAGCTCGCCTGCTGGTTGAGTCGTCCGTTGCTGCGGTAGACGAGCTTGATGTTCTGCACGAGTCGCCGCCCGTTGCAGTCCGTGTGGAACAGGAAGTGGAAGGTCTTTCCGGCGAGGGGTGAACCGAAGTCCGCCTGGACGTACAACCAACCGGTCGACGTGGCGGCGCAGGGGCCGGAGCAGGTGAAGCTAGAGCCGCGAATGGGCGCGCCTTCCTTCACCCCGTGGGTCCCCCCGCCCGCCGACACGATCGGGGACGCGGTGTGCAATCGGGTCGAGCTCCCGTCGGGGCCGTCGACGGACACCGTGCTACGACAGTGGCCCGCTCCCTGTGTGCAGTTCATGATCCACCGCATCTTGAGGATCACCCGGTTCACCTTCGCCCCGGTACTTTGGACCGGTCCCTGGGAGTTCGAGACGCCGTTGGGAGCGATGGCGACGACGAGTCGCTGGCAATGACACGGGCCGGGCGGTAGCGACGTGACGGAGATCGGGATTGTCGACGTCGTAGTTGTACTGGCAGGGGCTGTCGTCGTCGTGGTCGACGACGTGGTCGTCGACGTGGATGACGTGGTCGATGACGTGGTCGTGCCTCCGGCGACGGTCGTTGTCGTGCCTCCAGCGATGGTCGTGGTCGTTCCCCCGGCGACGGTCGTTGTCGTGCCTCCAGCGATGGTCGTGGGCGTGGTACAGGTGATGGCTGGCTCGGTGAGGTATGTGCTCCCGTCGACGCTTACCTGGTTCTCGATCGGCGTGTCACAGCTCCACGGAGAGGTCAGGGTGACCGTGACTTGCCCGGGAACCGGGGCCGCTCCGAACACGCATGCGATGTCATCAGGACCAGTGACCTGAGTCGAAAAGATCCCACCGGACGGACAGGTCGCGCTCAGCGGCACGTCCCCGGAGAAGATGAAGTCCCAGAACTGGGCTTGGCTGTTCGTCGTCATGAAGTTGACTATGACGGTGCTATCGCTCGTCGTGAACGTCCCCGCCGCATCTGCTGACCGCACGAGGAGCAAGGGAACGCTGACCAGGGCCACCGCGAGGGCCGTGGCTCGAAGCAGCACGGACACTCGGATCACTCTCGGCTTAGAGAACATGACCGCCTCCGGGTACTCGCGCCGTGACGGCTCATTGTGCCACACCTCGATTCACGGGTGTCGTGGGATTGGGCGAAAGTTGGGTCGAGACGCGTCGGACTTGTAGGGGGACCGCGCCGTGCGTCCCCGCCGCCTACCGTGGACCCATGTGCCGAAACATCACCGTCCTGCGAGGACTCCAGCCTCCGGCCACGCCCGACGAGGTCGAGGCCGCCGCGAGACAGTACGCGCGCAAGGTCGGCGGCGTCACGACGCCGGCCCAGTTGGCGTCGCCGGCCTTCGTCGAGGCGGTGGCGTCGATCGCGGACGCGACGCGGCGGCTGCTGGAGGAACTGCCCGCTCGGCGCACCCCTCCGACCACGCTGCCGCCGCGACGGCGCTAGGCGTCGCGTGTGACCAGCACGTAGCCGCCACCGACCAGCACGACCAGCGCGTAGACGCCGAGGAGCATCAGTCCGACCCACGCGCTGAACTGGCTGGGGTCGTGGGTGTGGGCGGCCAGCATGACCGTGCCGATGTTGGCCGGCAGGAACCGGCCGATGTCGTTCGCGTAGGACGACGGGAGGGTCGAGGCGATGATGGGCAGCACGAACAGCGAGCCCACGAACGTGGAGATCGCGGCGGCCGTGTGGCGCAGGATCCAGGCGAAGCCCATCGCGATGAGCCCCAGCAGGACGAGGTAGAGGCCCCCGAAGACCACGGCGCGCAGCGAGGCCGCGTCGTGCAGCGACGCGCTGGGTGTCTTGCCCAGCAGGATGCGCTGGCCCAGGAGGAACGACGCGAAGGAGACCGCCTCGCCCACGACGAGCGAGACCCCGGCGAACACCAACAGTTTGGCCGACATCACCGACAGCCTCCGGGGGACCGCGCTGAGGGTGTCGTGAATCGTGCCGGTCGAGTACTCGGCGCTGACCACGAGCACCCCCAGGACGCCGATGGCCAACTGGGCGAGGAACAGCCCGGCGAGGCTGGCGCGGGTGGGGTCAAACGTCGCGCGCAGGGCCCCCGAGCGTTCGGCGAAGCGCGAGGCCCGCGCGGTGGTGACGATCGCGCTCAAGCCGACGCCGACGATCGCCGTCACCAGGAGCGTCCACACTGACGAGCGCACCGAGCGCAACTTCGTCCACTCGGCGGCCACCACGCCGCCGAAGCCATAGCGGCCCGGGGGCACCGAGCGCGTCGGGGCCGTCGTTGTCACGAGGCACCCGCCGGCGGCGGGGTGGCGCGCGCTCCGCCGCCCACCTGGTACTCGAGGTCCCCCTCGGTCGATTCCATGAACGCCTCCTCCAGCGTGGACGACAGGGCGGTGAGCTCGTGCAGGGCGAGCCCGTTGGCGAGGGCCAGGTCGCCGATGCGCGCCGCGTCCAGTCCCTCCACCGTCAGCGAGTCGTCGTCGGACGTGCGCACGGTGCCCCCGGCGCCGGTTACGACCTCGGCGAGGCGGGGCGCCTGCGGGGAGCGCACCCGCACGCTGCGCCGGGCGTTGCGCGACGTGAAGTCGTCGATCGTCGTGTCGGCAACCAGACGGCCGCGGGCGATCACGACGACCTGGTGGGCGGTCTGGGCCATCTCGCTCATCAGGTGGCTGGAGACGAGGACCGTGCGGCCCTCGCCCGCCAGACGGCGCAGCAGTTGACGCACCCAGCGGATGCCGTCGGCGTCCAGGCCGTTGACCGGCTCGTCGAAGAGCAGGACGCCCGGGTCACCGAGCAGTGCCACGGCGATGCCGAGGCGCTGGCCCATGCCGAGCGAGAAGGTGCCGGCCCGCTTGCGCGCGACCGCCGTCAACCCGACCAGGTCGAGCACCGCGTCGACGCGGGCTCGCGCGATGTGGTTGGTCCGGGCGAGCATCCACAGGTGGTCGAAGGCGCTGCGCCCCGGGTGGATGGCCTTGGCCTCGAGCAACGCCCCCACCTCGTGCAGGGGCCACGCCAAGTCGTGGTAGCGCCGGCCGTTGATCGACGTCGAACCGGCATTGGGTCGGTCGAGCCCCATCACGACGCGCATCGTCGTCGACTTGCCGGCGCCATTGGGTCCCAGGAAGCCCGTGACCACGCCGGGCGCGACATCGAAGGTGAGGTCGTTGACGGCGACCTTGTCGCCGTAGCGCTTGGTGAGACCCCGGACCTCGATCACGCCGTGGGTCCGTCGGGCGGGTCCACCGGGGGCTTCCAGTCGTCGTGGACCGGGGCGCTCGACCGGCGCTGGCGCACCAGGGAGACGGCGAGGATCGCGACGACCGCGATCAGCACGATCAGGATGACGAGGTGCGCACCGCGGTGGTGGCGCGCCACCGCCAGCACCGTCGCCAGATTGGACACCGCACCTCCCAGGGTCCCGGACCGGGGTCAGGGATTCAGATAATGAGAACTACGCCAATAGTATCTGCTATCTCAGTAGTGTGGTGGCGTGCCGGACTCCTCTCGCGCGAAGCGCCTGACCCGGGCCGAGAGCAAGGCCCGCACGCGCCGCCAGCTCCTGGACGCGGCGGCCAAGGTTTTCGCGCGCAAGGGGTTCGCCGGAACGTCGGTGGAGGAGATTGCGGAAACGGCGGGCTACAGCGTCGGGGCGTTCTACTCCAACTTCGAGAGCAAGGAGCAACTCCTCGTCGAGCTGATGGTCGCGCAACGCTCCGAGCGGATCGCCGCGATCACGGCGATCTTCGCCCGGCCCGACCAGGACCTCGAGGCGCAGCTCGTGTCGCTCACCCACCTGCTCGCCGAGATCGCCGACCAGGGCCCGGCCTTCGCCGGCCCGCCGGGCGAGTTCGCGATCCACCCGATGCGCAGCCCCGCGACCCGGCGGGCCGTCACGAGCCAGATGCGCGGACAGGCCGACGAGCTCGAGGGTCTCCTCGCGGGAGTGCTCGAGCACCAGGGCGTCGCACCGGGGGTGTCGTCGCGAACGGTGACCAACGTCGTGCTGGCGCTGGTGCAGGGTCTCGTGCGTCGACGTCGGCTCGACCCCTCCGGCGTCGACGACGAGGTCATCGGTCAGGCGCTACGGTGGCTCTTCGCGGGCATCGGTGCGGCGTCGCCGTCGGGGGAGCACGCCAAAGGGAAGTCACCGTGAGCGACGTCATCATCCTCACCGAGGGACTGACCAAGGTCTACCCCGGCATGGACGTGCCCGCCGTGGACGGCCTGGACCTGAGCATCGATCGCGGGGAGATCTTCGGCCTGCTGGGACCCAACGGGGCGGGCAAGACCACGACGGCGGGCATCCTCACGACCCGGGTCATCCCCACCGGCGGCACGGCCTCGATCGCCGGCGTCGACGTGGTGCGCCACCCGGCCCTGGCCAAGCAGCTGTCGGGCATCGTGAGCCAGCAGAACACCCTGGACCGCCAGCTGACCGTCTGGGAGAACCTCTACTTCCACGGCCGGCTCTTCGGGATCGACAAGGCCGCGTCGAAGAAGCGGGCGGACGAGCTGCTCGGCGCGTTCTCCCTGTCGCGCTGGGCCAAGGCGTCGGTCTACGCGCTCTCGGGCGGCATGGCCCAGCGCCTGATGGTCGCCCGGGCCGTCTTTCACTACCCGGCCGTGCTCTTCCTCGACGAGCCGACCGCGGGACTCGATCCCCAGAGCCGCCTCGCGCTCTGGGAGATGCTCGAAGAGCTCCACAAGTCCGGTCAGACCGTGATGCTCACCACCCACTACATGGAAGAGGCGGACCAGCTGTGCGACCGGGTGGCGATCATGGACCACGGCCGGGTCCTCGCCCTCGACACGCCGACCAACCTGAAGCGCTCGACCGGCGCCGACACGATCGTGACGCTCAAGGTGACCGACGGCGCCGACCAGCTGGCGAGCCTGCTCGCCGACCTGGACGGCGTCGTCGAGACCCGCGTCGTCGGCGGATCGGTGGCGGTCCACACCCGGGGCATGGCCCACATGGTCCCGCGCATCGTCAACGCCGCCGAGGAGGCCCGCGCCGAGATCCTGGACCTGGGGGTCGCCGAGCCGAGCCTCGAGACGGTCTTCATCAACCTCACGGGAAAGGAGCTGCGAGAGGTATGACCCTGATCCAGACCGCCCCCACGCGCAGCGTCGTCGCGGCCAGCACGACCGCGCTCAAGGCGCTGTTGCTGCGCGACCTCACGGTGCTACGCAAGACCTTCCGTGAGTTCGTGCTGCGCACGCTCATCCAGCCGTTCCTGCTGTGCTTCGTCTTCCTCTACGTCTTCCCCAAGATCGGCCAGGCCGTCGGCGGGAGCCACGCGCGCGGGGGAGTGAGCTTCGCGACGGTGCTCGTCCCGGGAGTGGTGGGCATCACCGTGATGTTCCAGGGCGTCCAGTCGATCGCGCTGACCATGGCCACCGAGTTCGGCTTCACCCGCGAGATCGAGGACCGGGTCCAGGCGCCGTGCCCCATCTGGCTGGTGGCCATCGCCAAGGTTCTCTCCGGCGCGGCGCAGGGCCTCATCGCCGCGGCCATCGTCTTTCCCATCGCGTCGGTGGTCCACGCGGCGGGCGTGACGGCCGAGCTGCACCTGCACTGGCTGCTCATCGCGACTTTCGTGCCGATCGCCTGCGTGGCGATGGCCGGCCTCGGACTCACGCTGGGCACCTACTTTGAGCCGCGCAATATCGGCCTGATGTTCGGCTTCGTGATCCTGCCCATCACCTTCCTCGGCGGCACCTACTACCCGTGGACCCACCTGGCTCCCGTGAAGTTCGGCTCCTTCCACTGGCTCCAGGCGGTGGTGCTCATCAACCCGCTCATCTACGTCAACGAGGGCATGCGCGCGGCCTTTACCAACGCGCCCCACATGCACCTCTACGTCATCTACCCGGTCATGATCGGCTTTGGCGCGATGTTCCTGTACTTCGGGCTCACGAACTTCCGGCGACGGGTGCTCGCTTAAGGGCTCCCTCTGCCCACCAGTTGCACGGTGCTCGTTGGTCACGCAACGCGGACCACGGTGGTTCGACGTCGCCACGGGTCGGGCGCGACCGTTGTTCACCGTGGCGCACGTCGTGGCTGGTCGGGGCTCCTTCGCCGCAGGTCGGGCTCGGGCAGGTATGCTGGCATACCATGAAGCGGACCACCGTCAAACTGCCCGATGAGCTCGACGCCCGGCTTCGTCACGAGGCAGAACGGCGCTCCACCACGGTCTCGGATCTCACGCGCCAGGCGATCGAGTCGCTGCTGGGCGCACCTCGCGGACGACGCCGCCTGCTGGCTGCGGGAGCGGGCCGCAGCGGGCGATCGGACGTGTCGGAGAGGATCGAGGAGATCCTCCGGTCCGAGGTGACGCCGTCGCGCTAGTCGTCGACGCCGGTCCTCTCTACGCGTACGTGGACGCCGACGACGCCCATCACGTCGCGTGCGTCGAACTCCTCGAGGAACATCCGGGTCCGCTCATCGTCCCGGAGTTGGTGATCACCGAAGTGGTCTACCTCCTGGAGACCCGACTCGGCCCGAGCGCGCAGATCAGGTTCCTCGGCGACCTCGCGGCGGGCAATCTCATCGCCGAATCGGTCGCGGCGCCCGATTGGCTGCGCATGGCCGAACTCGTCTCGACCTATCGGGACCTCCCGCTGGGGGCGGTCGACGCGTCGGTGGTCGCGACGGCGGAGCGGTTGGGAGTCGCGCAACTGGCCACGGTGGATCGCCGGCACTTCTCCGTGGTGCGACCGCGCAACGTCGGCGCGTTCGCAATCCTCCCCTAGGAAGAGGCCAGCCCGGGTGTCGTCACCCTTTGGCGTCGACCTCGTCGAGCCACCCCGCGTGGTGCTTGGCGGCCCAGCTGCGACGCACGTGTCCGAGCACCATCCCGGGGAACGCGGGTCGGGTCGTGGGGTTCACGACCGCCATGAAGACATGCGCGGTGAGAAGGGCGCAGGTGAGTGCCACCGCCGCGCTGTGGGGTCCCGCCGAGTCGCCCCCGCTGTGCCACGACTGCAGACCGGTCACGACGACCGCCGTGAGCGAGCCCACCAGTGACCAGGCCATGACCTTCTGGCCCACGTTGAACTTTCCCCAGCGCACGTGGTGCGCGCGAAAGGGGTGGCGCAGAGAACCCAGGGCCCACGCGACGTCGACCCGGCTGATGTGAAAGAGGTCCCACGCCGAGCGCAGCAGCGCGCGGGTGTTGCCGACGATCAGGCCGACGACGACGCCGGCCCCAATGAGGACGACGGCGCCGATGTGCGCGCGAAGGAGTGGTCCGGACTCGGCTTCGTCGCCCATCGCCAGTCCGGTGAGCAGCGCGGCGGCGAACATGCACACGACCCACCAGTGCAGGATCCTCTCGGTGCTCGTGAACCGGCGAACGCGGTCGCCCGATACCGTCTCGGGCGATCCGTTCGGGGTGTCGGCAGTTGCTCGTGTGTTCGAGAGCGCTGACATCGCTCACCTCGTTTCACGGGTCGCCTCAGCGGCCCACTCCCAACGTATTGCCTGGTCTGCGCCATCGGTCAGAGACGAAAGTCATCATCGCTCCAGCGCGGGTCATCACGGCTCGGCCTCTGGCCGAGTCGGGATGCCGCCCGCTCGACGATTCAGGAGAACGACACCCGGCCGCCGATGATGGCCTCGCGGGCCACGCCGGCGGGGGCCATGCACGCGTCGCGGAACTGCAGGGCCGTCGTGTTGATGTACACGGTGGCGCTCGAACGCGCCCCGTGGTCCTTGCCGGCGAACGATCCGGCCACCGTGGCGGTGCCGCCCGGGTTCGGCAGCTTGAACCCCTCGTCCCCCGCGGCGTTGGTCACGAAGACGAACCCCGAGAAGTGGGTGGTCGAGGGATGGATCGAGCGCGGGGTCCACGTCACCTTGGCGCTCGACAGCTTGGCCTGGAGCAGGTCGATGCAGCTGTTCACGGTCCGGTGCACGGAGGCGGTCAGGCTGCCTCCCGTGACGTGGTGGACATTCGACCCCGTGGTCGTGCAGTGGCTCGCGTGGAAGGAGAACACCTGGGTCTCGGGCGTGGTGCCCACATGGTGGACCGGCGGGTGATAGGTCACCGACCCCGTCACCTTTGTGCAGACGATGGCGCCGGTGGCCACGACGACCTTGGGCTTCGAGGACGCACCCGCCGGCCCGTCGAGGGCACCGGCCAGCGAGATCGTCGAGAGCGTCAGGGCGGCGACGAGCGCGGTGCGCGAACTCAGGGAAGGTCGATGGGCGTCACGAGGTCTCATGGAGCCAGTATCGAACCGGCCGGGCGAGCCGAGGCAGGGCCGTAGGTCCCTTCACGGCGGCGCCCACCGGCGAGGTCAGCGCCGCTGAAGGAGGCTCTCCAGGCGCTCGGTCGCGACGGCGCCGCGTCCCAGCGCGGCGATGCTCGCCGCGAACCGCCGGGCGGCCTCGGCGTACTGGGGGCGTTCGAGCACGGCGGCCACGGCCTCGGCGATCCTCTCTGGTGTCGACTCGCGTTCGAGTTCGAGTCCGACCCCGCACGAGGCGACCCGCTGCGCGTTGAGGAACTGATCGCGTCCCTGCGGGATGCACACCAGCGGCTTGCCCGCGCCCAGGGCGGCCGTGATCGTGCTGAGCCCGCCGTGCGAGAGAACGGCGTCGACGTGGGGCAGCACGAAGTCGTGCGGCACGAAGTCGCGCACGACCGCGTTGGCGGGCACCGAGACCTCGTCGCGCGTCACGACCCCGCCGAGCGTGAGCAGAACGCGCACCGGGAGCGAACCCAGGGCCTCGAGCATCGGCCCGAGCGCCCGGGGCTGGTCCATCAAGGTCGTGCTGAGGCTGAGCAGCACCCAGGGGTCGTTCGACGAGGCGAGTTCGTCGAGGCCCCAGGCCGCCAGCCGCGCGGCGTCGGGTTCGTCCGGGTCGCAGATCGGTCCGACGAATTCGGCTCCCGGCGCGAGTTCGCCCGGAGCGTCGAAACCTGGGGGCACGAGGATGAGGACCTGCGACGCGCGGTCCAGCGTCGTCGTGAGGTCGCCCAGGAGGAAGTCACCCGCGTCGCCGTGGAAGAAGCTGTACAGCCCGTGGCAGAGAACGCTGGACGGCACGTCGAGTTGGTGCGTCGCGCGGAACGCTGCGGCCATCATGCAATCGACCACCACGACGTCGGCGCCGAACTCTCGCGCCTGTCGCACGATGTCGGCCTCGACGACGTCGCCGCGCAGCAGCGGCTCCATCCGCTCCCAGTCGTCGTCCAACTTGCCCTCGGGCCAGGAGGTGACACCGGCGTAGCTGACGAACGGGGTCCCCGCGTCGAGCGCGCGTTGCGCCATCGACGGCCAGCCCATGATCAGCACGTCGTGGCCGCGGCGCATGAGACGGGTGGCCAGGTGGAAGGCGGGTGTCGTGTTGCCGCCGCCATCCCAGCTGGTGAAGAGGAACCGCCCGGTCACCGGTCGTCGTGGGTCGAGAGCATCCCGTCACTCGATGCGTTTCCCCCGCAGCCCCCCGCTGACGACATGGGGGACACAGTAGCGTCGCGTGGCACCGCGTCCGCGACGCCGCGCGATCGGGCGGCCGCGCCTCGCCTCGCCGACGAGGGTCGGCGCCGGCCCCGACAACGGCTCGACTCGGCCCCCGAACCCCCTTGACCCGGGTGGTACGCTCGCCTTTCAGTGGCGTCCATCCGGGTAGTGCTGGCTGAAGACAACGCGCTCTTGCGCGAGGGAATCACGCGCATGATCAAGGACGACGACGACTTCGACCTGGCCGGCGTGGCGGCCGACTACCCCGAACTGATCCACCAGATCACTACCCACGACCCCGACGTCGTTGTCACCGACATCCGCATGCCGCCCACCGGCACCGACGAGGGCATCCGCGCGGCGGCGTGGCTGCGCGAGAACCGGCCCGCGGTCGGCGTCGTCGTGCTGAGCCAGTACACCGCGCCGGCCTACGCGCTCGCGCTGCTCGAGGAGGGCTCGGCCGGCCGCGCCTATCTCTTGAAGGAGCACGTCGCCGGGGCCAACGAGCTGGCGCGCGCGATCCGCACGGTGCACTCCGGCGGGTCGGTCATCGACCCGCTGGTGGTCGACGAGCTGGTCAAGGCGCGCTCCTCTCGCCCCAAGTCCGACCTGGAGTGGCTGACCCCGCGCGAGACGGAGATCCTGTCCGAGATGGCCCAGGGCAAGTCCAACGGCGCGATCGCCAAGAGCCTCAACGTCTCGGAGCGAGCCGTCGAAAAACATTCCAACGCAATTTTTGCCAAACTCGGTCTCTCCGAAGAGCACGACCTCAACCGGCGCGTCAAGGCAGTGCTGGTGTACCTGGGCGACCGCACGGGGGGCTAGCCACACCACGCGCGCGGGGGGCACCTCACTGCCGCGCAAAGGGGCCCCGTAGAATACTTGACTGGTATGGAGACCCCCCTCTCGGTCATCGTGGTCGACGACCAGGCGCCGTTTCGCCTGGCCGCGCGGGCCGTCGTGCGCCGCTCCGAGGGGTTCGAGCTGGTCGGCGAGGCGGGCAACGGCCTCGAGGCCCTGGAGCTGGCCGAGAGCGTCCACCCCGACGTGGTCCTGATGGACATCAACATGCCCGAGATGGGCGGCATCGAGGCGACGCGCCAGATCGTGGCGACGCTGCCTGAGACCTTCGTCATCCTGTGCTCGACCTACGACGTGTCCGACCTGCCGCCCGACGCCGCCACCAGCGGGGCGAGGGCCTACGTGCACAAGGAGCAGCTCGGGGCCAAGACCCTGCGGCGCCTGTGGGACCAGCGCGACGCCGTCTCCTTCGCCAGTTAGCTAGCCCAGCGGGACCGACCCGCGGATCGTCGTGCCCTTGCCGAGCTCGGACTCCCAGCGCACGGCGCCGCCGATCGCGCCGAGGCGGTCGGCCATGTTGGTGTAGCCGTGGCCGCGCTGGGCCTTGCGCACGTCAAAGCCCGGGCCGTCGTCGCCCACCTCGAAGAGCAGCCCGCCGGACTCCTCCCACACGCGGATGACCACGTGGGAGTCCGGTGCGTGCTTGCCGGCGTTCTGCAGCGCCTCGAGGCAGCAGAAGTAGATGGCGGCCTCGACGTCGCCGCCGTAGCGGCCGATGCCATCGGTGATGAGCTGCACGTCGAGCGGGCTGCGCGTGGCCACCGCCTTGAGCGCCTCGCCCAGGCCGCTGTCGACGAGCAGCGGCGGGTAGATGCCGTGGGCGAGCTCGCGCAGCTCGCGGATCGTCTCTTGGACCGCGACGCCCAGCTCGTCGAGCATCTCGACCGCCGCGGCGGGGTCCTCGGGCACCACGTCCTTGGCCAGGCGCAGGTTGACCGCCAGGGCCACGAGGTGCTGTTGGGCCCCGTCGTGGAGGTTGCGCTCGACCCGGCGACGCTCGGCGTCGCCGCTGGCCACGACGCGCGCACGCGAGGCGCGCAGCTCGTCGGCCTGGCGGCGCAGCTCGTCCATCGAGCTCTGCAGCGCGGTGTCCAGCTGGGCGTTGTGCAGGGCCAATCCCACCTGACGGGCCAGGTCGGCCAGGACGCGGTCGTCCTCCTCGCGGAAGGTGATCCCGCCGTCACCGCGCGAGATCACGATGATGCCGAGCAGCTCGCCGGCGTGGCTGATGGGGGCCACACGCATCGGCCCGGCCGAGCGGTCCGCGACGATCGCCGGGATCCACACCGACGCCCAGGCGTTGCCCGAGACGCCGGCGCGCGCGATGACCGAGCGCTCGTCGCCCGACACCCGGATGGAGCGCTTGCCCACGTCGGGCACCGAGACCACGAGGTCGAGGATGTCGCCGTTGCCGGTGTAGATCTCGGCCGACGTCAGGGCCAGTGTCTTGCGCAGCGACTCGACCAACTGGAGCAGGAGCTCGTCCATCGGTATCGCCCGGGTGAGGCGGGTGCCGAAGGTGCGCACCACCTCGTCGGGCGCCTCGCGCGCGCCGTAGGTGAAGCTGGTCGCGAGGCGCGACACCCGTCCGCGCAGGGCCAACTGGGCCACCGCGGCCACGGCGGCCGCGGCCATCGCCCAGCCCAGCAGGTCGCGCGTCGAGTGGGTCGCCGGCGTCTTGGCGAAGCCGCGCACGAAGATGAGGTACGACCCGGCCACGACCGCGACGGTGGCGAAGGTCGCCAGCAGGTGCACGAGCACGCGGTCCGCGTGCTCGGCGACGCGCAGCGAGGCCGCGGCGAAACCGAGGGGAACCAGCGCGGTGGCGCCGACGAGTGACGGGGTCAGCGCGATGGGCCAGTCGACGAGCCAGTGCAGGGTGGCGACCACGACGACGACCATGGCGGCCACCGTCGCCCCCGCGCCCAAGCACTGGACCCGTTGGCGCCCGAGCGCCGCGGCGGCGACGTAGCGCGGACGCAGCACGAGGAAGGAGGTGACGAGCCCGACCGCCCAGCCGGCCGCGACGGGCCACGCGCTGAGCCCGCGCGACGTCCCGACCAGGTAGGCGGCCACGACCACGGCGACGCCGTACCACGCAGCGGCGCCGACCTGACGCGCGCGCGCGACCAGCGCGCCGTCGGGCAGCGCGAGCAGCAGGTGCACCGTCGCGGCCATGGTGAGCAGGGCGGCGACGACCGCGACGTCGCGCGCCGTGCCGTGTATCCCGCGCCCGTGCGAGTCGCCGAGGCGCGCCGCGGCCATCGCCGCGGCTCCGCCGACCGCGACTCCCGCCACGATCGTGCCCAGCAGCGGCGCGCGACGGATCGTCGCGAACGCCGCCAGGGCCCAGCAGATGACGACGACACCGGCGACCGTCCAGTTGGTGGCGTGCCCGGCGTGCGGGGCGTCGACCAGGGCCAGGGCGACCAGGGCCACGGCGACCACCACGCCGGCCGAGCCGAGGGCCCGACCGCGCGGCATCATCGCCGCGCCGCGCGGGCGAGATGCGGTGTCGGCGAGGGTGCTCACGGCGTCGCTCGTGGTCAGAACGATCCGATCGACGTCACGGTCCCCGGCTCGGGTTCCTCGTCGCGGTCGCTCTCGATGCGCCCGTCGCGCATCTTCAGCACGGTGTCGGCGGCCTTGGCGACGTCCTCGTCGTGAGTCACCAGGATGATCGTCTGGCCGGCCGCGTGCAGGCGGCTGAGCAGCTCGATCACTTCCTGTCCGCCGACGGAGTCGAGGGCCCCCGTGGGCTCGTCGGCCAGGAGGAGTGTGGGCTCGTTGGCCAGGGCCCGCGCGATCGCCAGGCGCTGGCGCTGGCCCCCCGAGAGCACGCCGGGCATCTCGGAGGCCTTGTCGGCGATGCCCAGCAGGTCGAGCAGGTCGCGCGCGCGCGACTCCGCGCTCTTGCGGTTGCGCCCGGCGATGATCGCCGGCAGCGCGACGTTCTCCAGCACGCTCATGCCCTCGAGCAGGTTGAAGAACTGGAAGACGATGCCGATGTGGCGCCGGCGGATGAGGGCGTGATCGTCCTCGGTGCCGTTGGTCATCGACTCTCCCGCCACGATGATGGAACCCTCGTCGGCCTCCTCCAACCCGGCCACCAGGTTCAGCAGAGTCGACTTTCCGCAGCCCGACGGCCCCATGAGCGCGATGAAGGTGCCGCGCTGCACGGTCAGGTCGACCCCGCGCAGGGCGCGCACCGGGGCGATCTCCGCCTCGAAGGTCTTGCGCACGCCGCGCACCTCGAGCGCCGGCGCGGACGTGTCATCGCGACGTTCGGTGTCGGTTCGGGTGCTGGTCATGGTGTCTCGCTTTCACTGTGGTTCGATGAGGCACTGGCCGCCAACGACTCTCGTTGGGCGGCTGGGATCTTGTAGGCCACGACGGGCGTGTCGCGTCCCTTGACTAACTGCGCGTCGAGCTCGACGGTGACGACGTCGCTCGTGAGCGCCGCGCGCGTCGGCCCCGAGATCACGGTCTCGCCGGCCGAGCCGAGCTGCTGGAGGCGCTGGGTCAGGTTGACCGTGTCGCCAACCAGCGTGTACTCGAGGCGCTCCTCGCTGCCCAGGAGTGCCGCGGCCACCTCGCCGGTCGACAGACCGATGCCCAGGCCGAACTCCGGAAGTCCCTGGCTCACCCAGAGCTCGTTGATCTCGGCCTGCAGGGAGTGCATGGCGGAGGCGGCGGCGACGGCGCGGTCGGCGTGGTCGTCCTGGGGCACGGGGGCGCCGAAGACCGCCATCACCGCGTCGCCGACGAACTGCATGACCGTTCCCCCCTCCCCAATGATGGCCTTATTCATAGCGGCGCGGTGGGTGTTGAGCTGTCCGGCCAGCTGGCTGGGGTCCGCGTGCTCGGCGATCGTCGAGTACGAGCGGATGTCGCTCATCACGACCGTCACCTCGAGGCGCTCGGTCTCGCCGATGTGGCGGCCCTCGTTGCGCAGCTTCTCGGCGATGCCACCGGGCAGGAGCCGCGAGAGGGTCTCACCCTGCTCCTCGCGGTCCACGATCGCCTGGTGCAGGTTGCGCAGGCGCGACAGCGCCCCCTGGTTGCCGGCGCTGACCTCGCCGGCCAGCTTGCGGAACATCGCCTCGACCTGCGCGTTGACCGCCTCGGGGGGAACTCCCTGGGCGACGGCAATCGCCTTGATGGGCTTGCCCTCGGCGACGTAGGCGAGCAAGGTCTCCTCGTCGACCGAGAGCTCGTTGTTGCTCGTCACCGGGCGCACGAGGGCCTCGACGATCGCCGGGTCGAGCGCGGTGCCGCCGGTCGCCACCATGCGGATGGCCTCGATCAGCTGGTTGCCCTCGGCGAGGTGGTCCTTCAACAGGTAGCCGTAGCCGGCCGAGCCCTCGGCGAGCAGCGACACGGCGTACTCCGGGTCGTCGTACTGGCTGAGGATGACGACGCCGGTGCCCGGGTGGCGCTTGCGCACCTCCTTCGCGGCGTCGATGCCCTCGCGGTTGAACGAGGGCGGCATGCGGATGTCGGTCACGAGTACCTGAGGGGCGGTGGCGGTGGCCCCGGCGACGGTCTCGTCGTAGTCCGCGGCGACGCCCACCACGGTCAGGTCGGGGTGACGGTTGATGAGGGCGCGCACCCCCTCGCGCACGAGCAGGTTGTCGTCGGCCAAGAAGACCGTGATGCTCGTGTCCTCGCCGGGTGAGCTGTCCGTCATCACCCGTCATTTCTTGCACTTTCGCCCCGGCGTCAACAGGGGGCAGACCTCCGAGCAGCGATGGTGCTAGGCCCCCGCCCGGCGTGGAGGTACCACCATTTACCCGTGGTCGGCCCGGCGTGACGATGGGCCTATGAAATACGAGAGCTCAGTCACCTCACTGTCGTGGATCCCCTCCGAGGCGGTCCAGGGCGGCACGCGGATACCCTTCGACGTCGGCATGGCCCACTACGACCCGCCGCCGCCCGACGAGGTCGAGGACCTCAAGGCGCTGCGCGACGCCGACCGGTTCCGCTTCGCCAACCGGCTCGCCGGGTGGATCCAGACCGACGGCGCGGGCAAGATCATCGCCGCGGCGTACTCCGGGGGCGGGATGATCGGCTCGACCACGGTACGCGTGGGTCCGCTCAGCCACGTCTTCCAGGCGGTGGCCCTGCCCGACCTGCGCTCCAAGCCCGAGTACGGCGACGGCTGGGTGCGCTTCACCCAAACCGCGGGCGGGCGCACCGGGATGCCCGCGCCGCGCCGGGTGCGCCGCGCGCCCTTCGTCCAGTGGCAGGCGCCGCTCGCCTGGACCACGCTGTCGCTGACCCTCTTCGCCGACCGCCACGCCGAGTGCGCGCTGGTGGGCGCGAGCCGCTTCCCGCGTCACTGGGTCTACGACGAGAACGGCCAGCTGTGCGCCAAGTCGGGCCTCATCGACTTCAACGACTGGTACCGCAAGTCCTTCGGCAAGCAGACCCCGTGGGGGCTCGCCGACTCCGAGGCCTTCGTGACCGCGGTCGAGTCCGCGCTCGAGAGATCGCTGTCGCGCAGCCTCATGGCCGGGGCGGCGAAACCTAAGATCAGGAAGGTGAAGCCCGGCACCGCGTTGGTCACGCAGGGCGAGCAGGGCTCCGACGTTTTCCTCGTGCTCGACGGCGTGCTGCGCGTCGAGGTCGACGGCGTGCGCATGGCCGAGTACGGACCCGGCGCCCTGCTGGGCGAGCGCGCGCACTTAGAAGGCGGCACGCGCACCTCGTCGCTCATCGCCGTGACCGACTGTCGCGTCGCGTCGGTGCCCGCCGAATCCCTCGACCGCGGCTCCTTAGAGGAGCTCTCGACCGGACACCGCCGGGAAGACCAGAGCGCGGGCTGACCGCGTGCGGGTCCACCTCCTCGGGGTCCGAGGCTCGACACCCGCACCCGGGGCGGACTTCGTGCGCTACGGCGGTCACACCTCCAGCGTGGCGGTGTCGTCCGCCGGCCGGGCGCCGACGCTGATCATCGACGCCGGCACGGGCATCCGGCGCGCCACGGCGTTGCTGGACGGCGCGGCGTTCGACGGGACCATCCTGCTCAGTCACCTCCACTGGGATCACGTGCACGGCCTGCCGTTCTTCACCGGGGCCGACCGCGACGACTCGCGCGTCGACGTGAACCTGCCCGACCAGGAGGACGGCTCGGCCGCCGTCGAGGTGCTGGCGCGCGGTATGTCCCCGCCGCACTTCCCCGTCCGGCCCGACGAGCTGCGCGGCCGCTGGTCCTTCACCAACCTCTCGCCCGGCATCCGCGACTTCGAGGACTTCACCGTCACGATCGAGGAGATCCCCCACAAGGGCGGACGGACCTTCGGCTTCCGGGTCAGCGACGGGCGTTCGTCGATCGCGTACCTATCGGACCACTGCCCGACCGCGCTGGGGCCGGGACCCGACGGGTGGGGCGAGTACCACGAGGCGGCGACCGTGCTCGCCGGCGAGGCCGACGTGCTCATCCACGACGCCCAGCTGGTGAAGGAGGAGTTGGCCGCCGAGGCCTACTTCGGCCACGCGGCGGCCGAGTACGCCGTCGCGCTGGGCCAGCACTGCGACGTGGGGAAGGTCGTGCTCTTCCATCACAAGCCCGACCGGGTCGACGACGCGCTCGACGCGCTGTCGAACCGGTTCGGCAAGGACCCGAGGGTGACCGTCGCCACCGAGTCGACGGTGATCGATCTTTGACCTCGGGCCCCGCCCACCCGGACGCCGTCGTCGTCGGCTCGGGGCCGAACGGGCTCGCGGCCGCGCTGGTGCTGGCCCACGCCGGCCTGCGCGTCGAGGTGTTCGAGGCCGCGACGTCGCTCGGCGGAGGGTGCCGCACCGCCGAGCTCACGCTGCCCGGGTATCGCCACGACGTGTGCTCAACGATCCAGTCGATGGTGCCCTCGTCCCCGTTTTTCCGCGAGTTCGCGAGCGTCCTGACGAGCCGCGGCGTGCGACTGCTCACGCCGGAGGTGGCGTTCGCCCACGCGCTCGACGACGGGCGCTCCGCGGCGGTGACCCAGTCGGTCGCGGCGACCGCGACGGGTCTCGGTGCGGACGGTCCGGCCTACGCGCGCCTGATGGAGCCCCTGGTCGATGACGCCACCGCGCTGGTCGCCAGCGTGCTCGCGCCACTGCGCACCCCGCCGAGCAACCCGGTCACGATGGCCCGCTTTGCGCGCGCGGGGCTGGGCTCGGCCGCCCACCTGGTGCGGCGCTTCTCGTCCCCGGAGGCCAAGGCGCTATTGGGCGGCGTGTGCGCGCACGCGATGCTGCCCCTGGAGGACGCGCTCACCGCCGCCTTCGGTCTCTTCCTCACGGTCACCGCTCACGACGGGGGATGGCCGGTCGTCGAGGGCGGCAGCGACCGGCTCATCGACGCCCTGGCCGGCGCGCTGATCGACGCCGGCGCGACGCTGCACGTCGACCGACCGGTGCGCCACCTCGCCGACCTGCCCGTGGCGCGCGCGACGCTCTTCGACACGTCACCGGTCACATTGGTCGACGTCGCGGGTGAACGACTGAGTTCCCGGTACCGCGCGGGCGTCGCCCGGTTCCGCCGCGGACCGGGCATCTTCAAGGTGGACTGGGCCCTGTCGGGACCGGTGCCCTGGACCTCGCCCCAGTGCCGGCGTGCGGCGACCGTCCACCTGGGCGGCACCTTCGACGAGGTGGCCAGCGCCGAGTCCGACGTCGCGCACGGTCGCCACGCGCAGCGCCCGTACTGCATCGTGGTCCAGGCGAGCGTCGTTGACGCGACGCGCGCGCCGAGCGGCCACCACACGCTGTGGGCGTACTGCCACGTGCCCAACGGGTCCGACGAGGACATGACCTCGCGGATCGAGGACCAGATCGAGCGATTCGCCCCGGGTTTTCGCGACCTGGTGCTGGCGCGCGCGACGACGTCGGCGGTCGAGGCCGAGGCCCACAACGCGAACTACCTGGGCGGGGACATCGCCGGCGGCGCCGGAACGCTGCGCCAGACGCTCTTTCGCCCCACGGTGCGCTGGAACCCGTACCGCACGGGCACGCCGGGGCTCTACCTCTGTTCGGCGTCGACGCCACCGGGCGCCGGCGTGCACGGGATGTGCGGCGTCGGCGCGGCCCGCACGGTGCTGGGAGACCTGAGACGGCGCCGGTAGGGGCACCCGAGGGCGCGGGGGCGCCGCCGCCGGCGAACGCGCGGTCGATCAGCCTGGCACGGTACCGCTTCACCCGCAACCTGCGCCGCGGTCGGGGCAGCTACCTCGCCCTCGTGCTCCTGCTGGGCGTCATCGGCGGGACCGCCATGGCCTCGCTGGCCGCCGCGCGCGAGACCCAGTCCTCCTACGACACGGTGCTCGCGCGATCCAACCCGTCGGACATGAACCTGATCGCCTACTCGCCGAACTTTGCGTCGAGGCTCGCTCGACTGCCCGGCGTGAGTCACGTCGGGACCGCCCTGTTCTCCATCAACGCCTTCCCCCTGGGGGCCAACGGCAAGCCGCAGCTTCCCCCGGCGTACCTCGCGGGCGACGTGTCACCCGTGGCCAGCATCAACGGGGAGTTCTTCAACCAGGACCGGGTCATCGTGACGTCGGGACGCATGGCCGATCCGCACCGGGCCAATGAGTTCATGGCTACGGCCACCGCCGAGCGCATCATGGGTTGGCACGTCGGCCAGCGGATCGAGTTCGGCTTCTACACCAACGCGCAGCTCGCCAACTCGTCGGCACTTCCGACCAGCCCCCCGAAGGTCCTGCGCGTCGAGAGACTGGTCGGGACCATTGCCTTCACCTACCAGATCGTCCAGGACCACGTCGACCGGTACCCCTGGTTGTTCCTGTTCACCCCCGCGGCGACTCGCCACTTCACCGCCGGCCCCCAGTACATCGAGTTCGCCTTCAAGCTGCGCGGCGGAGCCGCGTCCGTGACCACGGTGGAAAAGGAGATCATCCGCGTCCTGCCGCCGGGCAGCACCTACAGCTTCCACGTCACGTCGGTGGTGCAGGGCGCGGCCAACCGCACCGTGCGTCCCGACGCGCTGGCCCTGGGGGTCTTCGGGGCGATGGCCATGCTGGGCGCCCTGTTGACCGCGCTGCAGCTGATCGCGCGACTGCTGCGCGCGACGCGAGACGACCAGCTGGCCCTGCGCGCGCTCGGTGCGAAGCGGCGCGCCGTCGTCGCGGACGCGCTCGTCGGTGACGTCGCGTCGATCGTCGTCGGATGCCTGCTCGCCGTCGGTGTCGCCGTCCTCCTGTCGCCCCTGTCGCCGATCGGACCGGTGCGAGCGGTCCTGCCGGCGCGGATCCACGCGGACGCGCTGGTTCTGGCGGTAGGCCCGGTCGTTCTGCTGGTGTGCGCGACGGCGGCGGCGCTCGCCCTGGCCTACCGGTGGGCGCCGGGTCGACGACGGGCTCGTGAGGGTCGCCCGGGAGCCGAGTCGCGCCTCGCGAGGCTGGGGGCGAACGCCGGGATGCCGGTCTCGGCGGTCGCGGGACTCCACTTCGCCTTCGAGCCCGGCCGGGGCCGCAGCGCGGTGCCGGTGCGCTCCGTGCTCGTCGGCGTGACGTTGGCCGTGGCCATGGTCGGGGCCACGCTCACCTTCGGCAGCGGCCTCTCCACGCTGGTCTCGCACCCGTCCCTCTACGGCTGGAACTGGGACTACGCCATCGCCGGGAACTCCACCGTGCCGCCCCAGTCCGTGGCGGTGGTGAGACACAGTCCGCTGGTGCGGGCGTGGTCGAAGTCCAACTTCGCCAACGCGCAGATCGACGGCCTCACGGTTCCCATCATGTTGGTCCACCCGGGCGCGCGCGTGACCCCGCCGTTGCTGGCCGGCCACGCGGTCCAGGGCGTTCATCAGATCGTGCTCGGCGCGGCGACCTTGGCGGACCTGCACAAGAAGTTGGGTGACTACGTGATCGGTGGCTACGGCGACAAGCACGACTACCCCGTCTACGTGCCGCCCACCCGGATGAAGATCGTCGGGATCGCCACCCTGCCGGCCGTCGGCAACGCCCTGACCCTGCACACGTCGATGGGTCTGGGCGCGATGATCGACATCAACATCGAGCCCGCGGTGTTCGCCAAGGCGATCGCGAGTCCGTACCCGACGCTCAACGGGCCCGCCATGGTCTTCGTGCGCTTCCGGCCCGGCGTGACGCACGCGCAGGCCCTGGCGTTCCTGCGCACCGTCGATCGGGTCGGGGACCGCGCGCTGGCCGCGGTGCCCAACGGCGCGGGCGGCGGCTCGTCGGTGAACTGGCTCTCGGTCCAGTATCCGGCGGAGATTGTCAACTACCGGTCCATCGGCGACACGCCGTTGTGGCTGGCCATGGGCTTCGCGTCGGGCATCGTCGTCGCCTTCGGGTTGACGATCGTCGCCTCGGTCCGGCGCCGTCGCCGCGACCTGGCGCTGCTCAAGACGCTCGGCTTCACCCGGCGCCAGCTCGGCGCGGCCATCGCCTGGCAGGCGACCCTCTCGGTGGTGGTGGGCCTGCTGGTGGGCATCCCCGGGGGGATCGTCCTGGGTCGCTGGCTCTGGGACCTCTTCGCCCGCCAGATCTACGCCGTGCCGCGCGCCACCGTGCCGACCCTGTCGTTGTGCCTGCTGGGAGCGGCCGCGGTGGTCCTCGCCAACGTCGTGGCCTACTTTCCGAGCCGTTCGGCGTCACGCACGAGGGCCGCCCTCGTCCTGCGCGCCGAGTAGCTACTCGGCGCGCAGCACCAGCCCCGGGGGCGTGTGCGACGCGCTGCGCCCGGGCAGCGCGGCCGCCAGCGTGGCCACCACGATCGAGCCGACCCCGACCAGGACGACGGCGAGCGTCGGGATGGTCGCGTCGGGCACGGCGTTGATGCTGCGCGCGAAGAGGTCCCACAGCCAGCGGCCCAGCAGAACGCCCAGCGGAATGCCGACGACGGCGCCGATCACGCCGTCGACGCTGGCCTGGCACGCGACGGCGCTGGCGATCTGGCGCCGGGTCAAGCCGAGCGTCTTGAGCAGCGCCAGGTCGCGGCGGCGCCGGCGCACCGACGCGGTGAGGGTGAGACCCAGGGCGGCGACCGCCCCGATCGCTAGCCCGACCGCCAGGACGAGCGGGGTGGATCCGATGGATCGGTAGTTGACGATCTGGATCGGCCGCTGCACGCCGAGCACGCTGACGCCGTTGCCCCGGGCGTGGGGATCGGCCGCGTAGAGCGCGTTGGCGGCCCGCGCGAGACGGCCCATGTCGGCGCGCCCCGCGGCCGGCGAGACCCTCGCGCGCATCCGCACGAAGACCAGGTTGGGCCCCTCGAGGTTCGGGTCCCGACTGCCCTGGGCCCGCTGGAAGGTCCGCGGCAAGATCCCGAACGGCTCGAGCGCGCCGATGCCCATCGAGGTGTGCTCGGCGACGTAGCTGGCGTACCCGACCGCGGGGAAGGTGGCGGTGCCCACGACGGTGACTTTGGTCGGCGGCACGTAGAGCGGGGCGTCCGACGCGTTGCCGTAGCTGACGGTGACCGTCCCGCCGACGTGCGCACCCAGCGCGGCCATCGTCGCGGCGCCCAGCACGATCTGGCGGTTGTTGTCGAGCCCGTGTCCGGAGAGAATGGGCGGCATGACGTGGGCGCCGGGCCTCGCGAGGATGATCGGGACGACCCGTCCGTTGATCTGCGCGTCGGTGTAGTCCACGCCGCTCCACGCGGCGACCAGTGGATCGTGTTGCAGCATCGTCATGGTCTTCAAGGGGACGTTGTTGGACGCGTCGAGCACGTAGCTCCAGTTCCACCCGTAGAGGCGAGGACTGGACACCAGGGTGTTGAGGCTGCTGGCGAACGTGAGGGTCGACACCATCAGCGTCACCGCCACGACGGCGCCGGCGATCACCGAGCGAACCGGGACCTCGCTGCGACCGCGGCCCGGGTCGAGGGCGAAGTGCACCCCGAGCGCGCCGGAGATGGGGAGGCCCACGGTCTGCGCGCGCCGCGTGACGTCAATCGCGCGGGCGCCGCCGCGCCGCCGCGACGCACGGTGGGGCGCGCCACGCCACGCCAGCAGCAGCGTGGTCGCTCCCAAGACGACGAGGAGGAGGGCCGCGCCGAGTCCCAATACGTACGGGTCGGCGGAGAGTCCCCCATCGGGGTACACGGGGCGAACGGGACCGATCGGAAAGAGCGGCGAGAGGGCCAGGGCGACGAGCACGGCGCCCGCGCCGCCCAGCGCCACCGAGCCCAGGGCGCCAATCACTCCTTCGAGGAAGGTCTCGGCGGGCCGGGCCCCCAGCGAGCGCAGGAGCACTCGATCGCCCGCCCCGCGGCGCAGTTGGCGCGCCAGCGCCTGCGCCGCGAGGAGCAAGCAGACGAGCGCGGCGATGGCGCCGAAGGCGCCCAGGGCGACGGACTCGGGCTTGAGGGCCAGCTCCACCGAGTGCACGACCTGGGACTCCACGTGGAACTGATAGACGTAGCCGCGGGGCACCAGGCGGATGAGGCTCTGCTCGATCGCGGGGATGCGGGTGCCGGGACGAAGCTGGATCCCGAAGTACACCGGAGCCAGGTCCGCCGGATCGGCGGCCACCGCGCGCCTCAAGAGGGCTGGCGTCATGAGGACGAAGCCGAATGTCTGGTCGACGTCGTCCTGGACGACCTGACTGTTGAACGCCACGATGCCCGTGACCGTCACGCGCTGAGTGAAGAGCCGCGTGACCGTCGGGTTGGCGGAACCGCTTGACTGGGTCGTTCGGAAGAACCCTAGGGGAAGCACCTCGCCTACGTGAACGTGCCAGAGTCGCGCGGCGCCCGCGTTCATGACGATCTCATCAAGGCTGCGCGGATTGAAGTCGCGTCCGTGCACCGCGGTCAGGCGGTCCTGATGGGCGAAGAGGCCGTCGGAGCTCGCGCCGATCGTCGACGACGCCAGCAAGTTGAGACGGGCCTTGCCGGTGGCGGTCAGCGGCGCAACCTGGGGCGCCACCAGCGACGTCACGTGTTCGACGGCGGGCAGGCGGACGATGGCCTTCTTGAGGCTGGTGCCGGGCAGTCCGCCACCGATGTAGCTGTATACGGTCAAGGAGATGGTCGAGGGATTGGTGCTCGCGAGGAAGGTGGGATACGACGACTGCGTGCGGCGTGCCCCGGCGACCGACGCCATCGCGAGTCCGCCGGTCAGGGCGATCAGCGCCACGACGGTGAGGTAGCTCGTCCAGCGCCGCGCGAAGGTTGCCCGCAGCCGATACACCGCGACACTGGCCGCCTGTGCCACCTCAGTCCCCCTCGCTCTGCACGAATTCTCGCACCCGGACGGCGCGACCTCCAGACGGGTGTCCGCACTCGATCGCCTCGTGCTACCACTACCCGGACGCACGCGGTGCGATGGACGGTGGTGCGTCTCGCGCGTCGTAGCGGCCCCACCCACCGCGGCGTCGACTCCATGAGACCTCGATCGCGGTGAGGTCAGGCCCCGAGGGACCGAACTACGATTTTGTGTGGCGCCCTTGGTATGACGACGCTGTTGGGTAGGT
>Ga0209415_10002895_pt1 | contig 32094 bp, 30 predicted proteins | sample PeaSoiSIISIP2007_FD_187696 | JGI IMG/M metagenome (GOLD analysis project Ga0209415, IMG submission 187696) | Peat soil microbial communities from Weissenstadt, Germany - SII-SIP-2007 (SPAdes) (version 2) | ecosystem: Environmental > Terrestrial > Soil > Wetlands > Peat | place: Germany... | reverse complement strand
CGAAGGACAAGAAGGACCTCGCGCACAGCCAGAGGGACATCCGTGTCGACAAGGGCCGCATCGCGAAAGACAAGCACGAGCGTTCCAAGGATATTAAGAACCGCAACAAGGCCGCCAGCAAGATTTAGTGTCTGCCGGGCACCCGAGGTGAGCTTGCAGCAGTTGACGAGTTCGAGATATCGTTGATCAAAACCGTTCGACTCCATGGTCTTGGTTCATGCGGCTGACCGTCGCAGAGGGGGTGGACACCGTCTCTGCGGCGGAGCTCTTTCTGGGCCATGACGTCACGCCGCAACCCAAGCAGTGAGGAAGCAGATTCGATCGATGAGGCGAATGCCGCTTGGCGCGCGGTCTCTTCTTCGTGCGCAGTCGCTGCCGCTGCCGCGAACGAGGCCGATCAAGACGCATGGGTCGTGCAAGCGAGCGCAGCCATGGAACTGGTCGCAGGAACAGATATCCGCCTATCCTTCGACATCCGAGGGTAAGGCAGCGGAAACGGACATCATTGCCGTGGCCGCAGCCTTTGGCTCCGCCAATCCCGGATTCGCCAGCGCGCTGGAGCAGCGCTTTGGCGCTGATCGAGTGGCAGCCGAACAGCGTTGCGGCACTCGCCGCGATCGATGCCGCATCTGCACATCGTCAATGGGATACCGCGGGCTGGACGCAGAAATTACACGCCGCGGTCGGCGCCTCGCGCGGAATCATTTCGTCGGGCCGCGGCAATCACCATACGAGCCTTGGCACTATGCCTATGTGCCCGCGCTAACCCCACTGCGCTGATGCGCCCGAGTTGCGGACGCCAGCGTACAGACGTCGGGCGCGAATCCGCCTAGCATCTGCTACTCGGCCGCGCGACGGAGGGATCATGAGTTACGTCGAAAACAATCTGTTGCCAAACGAGCAAATCACCTACCGGGCGAAGCTCCACTGGATCATTTATTTGCTCCCCGTAGCCGTGTTTGCGATCGCTATTCTCGTGGTATTGATGGGCGGCGGCGCGGTCGCCGGCATTGCGATCGCTATCATCGCTGTTGTCATGCTAGGTCCGCCTTGGATTAGGTCTACCAGTTCCGAATTCGCGATCACGAACAAACGCGTCTTGATCAAAGTCGGGCTTATCCGTAGGCATTCGCTCGAATTGCTGCTGCAGAAGGTCGAAGGTATCGGCGTCGATCAGGGGATTCTCGGACGCATCTTCGGATACGGCACAATTACCGTATCGGGAGTTGGCGGCACGAAGGAGGCATTCCAGAGGATCTCGAATCCGTTGGAATTCAGGCGCCAGGTCCAAGCCAGCCTGACTTCGTGAGACCGGGAACGATCTGATGCACTGCGGTTAGTCGGCTAAAACGAATGGTAAATTGTATGATGGGGCCGATCCCGGCGATGCGGGGTCGGCTTGATCTTTTGGAGGAACGCGGCGCTGCTACCCTTTGATCCGGATCCGCAGAGTGAACCAATCGCAATCGGCGGCGTCAACGCAGTACGCGGTGAGACGTTTCCCGACTGTTACCGGTTTTCCACGATATTGGAGACGTACCATGTTTAGAACCGCACGGCTGCTGGCTGCGCTGGCCCCGATGCTGCTTGCCGCATGCTACGACCACAACCACGGGTTTGGTGGGTATGGGCCGCCCCCAATCCAGGGCCCCCAGGCCTCGCTGCAGGTTTTGCATGCCTCCCCCGACGCCCCGCCCGTCAATGTGCTCATTGACGGCTCCTTGGCGATTCCGAATCTCGATTACGGTCAGGGAACCGGCGAGCAGCAGATCGCCGCCGGTATGCACACGATCGAAATCCAGACGCTGACGCCGGGTTCGCCGACCACGGTCATCGGCCCGACGACGCTTAACCTGGCCGCCGACACCGATTATGTGGTCGCTGCTGAGGGTCCGGTCGCCAGTATCGCTGCGCAGACATTCCCGCACCCATTGGTGCTCGTTGGACCCAACTCGACGCAAGTCCAGGTTTTGCATGCCGCGCCGAATGCCCCGAGTGTTTCGGTCTACGTGACGGCGCCGGGCGCCGACCTCGCTTCGAGCACGCCGTTCGGCACGGCCTCTTTCCAAGGCGCGATCGGCCCCGCGCAAATCTCCTCGGGACAGTACGAGATACGCGTGACCGCGGCGGGCACGCCGACCTCGGTGCTGTTCGATTCCGGAACGATTTCGCTAGTTGGCGGCACCGACTTGGTGATTTCCGCGCTGCAAAACGAATATCCTGGGACGGCGCCGATCTTCCTGTCGGTCGTCGATGCACTCGGCAACGTCACGCGGATTTTCGACGTGTCCACGCCGGCCAATGTTCGCGTCGTCAATGATTCGCCGGATGCACCGGCTCTCAGCGTGATCGCCAACGGCGATACCGCGACGCCGCTGGTACCGAGCTTGGGCTTCGAGGCATCTACGCCCTACGATTCCTTGACTCCCGGCACTCTGAGCATTGCGATCACGCCGGCCAGCAACACCGGCGACGTGCTCATCAGCCAATCCGGGATCCTCATTGCCGGCAGCGTCTCCTCGATTTATACAGTAGGTGATCTTGCCAATATCCAGACCTTCGTTACCCAGGATCATGACCGGCGCTACGCCACGCAAGCCAAGCTGCGCGTCATTCAGGGCTCCCCGTCAGCGGCCCTCGTCGACGTCTACGTGACGGCGCCGGGCACGTCGATCGCGTCGGTGGCGCCGACCTACCCCGGAGTTGCGTTTTTGAACGACACGGGGTTTGTCAGCTACGCGGCGGGTACCTATGAGCTGGCGATTACGCCTACAGGCAGCAAAACGCCTGCGATCGGTCCGGTCGCGATGAGCCTGATCAATACCGGCATCTACACGGCGGTAATACGCGATGCTGCGGGCGGCGGCACGCCGCTCGGCATCATCTACCTGGATGACTTCGATGGCTCGCCGTGAGCCCGAGATCGCGGTGAGTCCGCCGGCGAATGGCGCCGAGCGCCAGCGATCGCGCCGGCGCCCGCCGCAGTGCGGCCGATTTGTCGCCGTCTGCGCACATTGACATGGAGCGCCAAAGCCGCGACCTTTGACTTAATCTGGACTCCATGGGGAGGATTCGACGCGTGTATCGCAATGTCGTCAGTCACGCCCGTCTCATGCGCGAGTCGACCGATCGCGTGCAAATCGCTCTGCATAGTTCGAACACCCACGAGCAGCTGGTCGCGACGCGCATACTCGAAGATCCAGCCGTATGGCAGAAGTGGGAGAGCGAACACTCGACGCTGCTGTACGAAGTCGTGGAATCCGGCGCTGCGAAAAACTTGAATCTCGCGCTCAAGCGGGCGAGCTTCCGGCTCATTCATCGCAAGGCGCTGTTCGAATTCCTGCGCGATCAGTCGGTTCGCGGCTCGCTGCGCGCCGACGTATTGGCGCACTTTCGAACCGGGCAGCACTACGCGGATGCGGTCATTGCGGAGCACCGCGTGTATCTGCGCAAAGCCTGCAGCTTCCTGTGCACCAATCATTTGGGCCTCGAGGTCCTGCAAGACGCGGGTTTTCTCGATCCCGTGCAACACTACGAAGAGCTCTATGCGGAGTATTTCGATCTGTACTGCAGAGCCATCTGCGGCGCCTTGGATCCGCAGTCGAGCGCGCAGCCGGAACTGCTGCCCTTGCTCAAGCATCAACTCGAGGAGTGGCGCAGCGCGATCTTGAACCCGCGCGAGGCGCTGCCGCGTCTGGTGCGGGACGCCGAGCTGCGGCGGCCCACCGGCGACACGCAGCGCAACCGCACATTAGGTTCCAGGCCGAGGCGCCGGCGCTAGTACGCGAACCCGTCGGTAAATCGAGCGACGCCGCACGCGCCGCGAACGCATTCGCCGTTCAGAGCAGCGCGAGCTTGCGGTCCTTGAGCGACGGTGGCGTGTATTGATAAATCCAAGTCTCGGTCAAGGGCCTGCCGTGGATGCGCAGATACAAGCGTAAATCGATCGATTCGACGCTGTCGTCCGGCGGTCTGATATCGAACAGCGCACGATAGCCGTTGAATTCCGGCACGAAATGCGCGGTCGCGTGTTCCGTTTGGCCGCGCGACGCGGTGATGATCGCCTGGACTTCCGCATCCTTGGCGAGCGCGCCGAGTTCTCCGCCCGCGAAATCGACCGCGAAGTGCCACGAGTAATAACTCCGCTTCTGCCCTAAGGTGCCGCCGATGCCGGTGCGCGTCGCAATGGTTTGCGCGAGCGCCGAGGCAAACGGCATCTGCGTGCCCCAATAAAGACGATAACTAAACAGCAGTTCCTGTCCCGGTTTCGGTTTGTCGATCGGATTCCAAAATGCGACGATGTTGTCGGACGTCTCGTCCGCCGTGGGAATTTCCACGAGCTGTACGGCGCCTTTGCCCCAGCCGCCGGTCGGACCCGGCTTGGGCTCGACCCAGAGACTCGGGCGCCGATCGTAATACACGCCGTCATCCTGGTAATGGTCGAAGTTCCGATCCCGCTGCAGCAGACCGAAGCCGCGCGGGTTGTCGTCGAAATAGGAATTCACGTGCAGCTGCGCGGGATTGATCAACGGTCGCCAAATCCATTCGCCCGCGCCGGTCCATAGCGACAGACCGTCCGAATCGTGTATCTCGGGCCGCCAATCGTTGGCGCCGCGTCGATCGTTCTTGCCGTAGAAGAACATGCTCGTGAGCGGCGAAATGCCGAGGCGCTCGATGGGTTTGCGCGGGTAAATCGCTGCGTCGACGTCCATGACTTGTGTGCCGCCGGGCGCCATTTGGATACGCAGCGCGCCGGCCACGCTAGGCGAATCCAAGAGCGCATACAGCGTCAAGGTGCCCGCATCCTTGGTAGGGCGTTCGAACCAGAACGCCGTGAAGCGAGGAAATTCTTCGGGGCGGCCCAAGGCCGTATCGACGGCGAGCCCGCGCGTCGACAATCCGTACTGGCGCGTATCGCCGCCGACCGCGCGAAAATACGCCGCACCGAGAAACGCCGCGACATCCGCCTTCCAGTTCGTCACGAATTGCACGCGGAAACCCGCGAACCCCGCTTGATCCTTCATCAGCGCAGGATCGAGGCCGCTCTTGTCGAATTCGAACATCGCGGGGTCATAGACGATTTCGTGCGCGATGCCGTCGACGACTTCGAATAGGCGCACCGATTGCGTAAAACTGCGCCCGACATGAAAGAACTGCAGCCGAAATGCATAGCCGTCATCTGCCCATAGCGCATGGTCGGGACGAAAGCGCAGCGATTGAAATTGGTCGTAGCTGAGCTTGGCCAAGGCCGGCGGCAGACTGTCCTTGGGCGGTGCGTACAGATTGCTCGCCAACCAGCGCGCCTGCCCCTTGATCCAAGCGAGGTCGAACGGCTGCGGCGCGCCGCCGATGGCGGGCATTTGCGCACCCTTGGCAAAATCTCCGTAGCCGAATTGCGCGGCCGCAAGCATCAGCGCTGATTTCAAGATCTCACGTCGGCGCAGCATCATTCTATTTTGGACTCCTAAATAATGTAGGCGGGTCGCGGCGCATCGGGTAGCGCCGCGAGGCGATCGAGCATGCGTGCATCGCCGGCCACTTGCACGCGCTCGAGGGGCGTCAACCACCGGAGCGCCTCCTCGAGTGTGCGCGCGTCGATCAATTTCTGCGCGGCGGTCAGCGCATGCGGATCCGGTTGGCCACGCAGATCGCTGGGGCGCGGCAAATTACCGCCGGTGTGCGCTGCGCGCGCAACCGCGTCGCGCGCCAAATAGTGCAGTCCGTCCTGCGGCAACTCGGCTGCCTGTGCGATCAATTGCCGGCGGCGCGCGACCAGCGGCGGCCGCTGCGCCTCCTCGGGTGTGCGCAGCAGCGCGACTCGGTCCAGTGCCCGGCCGATCGTCACGCTGCCGCTGGCGCGCGACAACACCACGGATAGAAACAACCCGAGTAAGGCCGGCGATACCCAGGCGAGCAGCGCCGGCGAGAGGTACCAGACGATCGCGGCGGTGATGCAGCTCGCAAGCACGTGTCTCTTGTGGAATGACCAGGCTTCCGCCCAGGAGCTTCCGCCGCTGTCGCGGCGCTGAGTTTTCCAGCCCGAGTCGCGGCCCATCAAGATCTCGAACACGTAGCGGCTTTGAATCAGCATCAATACGGGCGCGTACAAGGCCGAGAGCACGACCTCGAGCAACACGCTCGCGCAGACGCCGATCACGCCGCCGGCGCCGTCGCGAATGCGCTTCGTCAGCAATGCGCGCAGCAACCCGAGCATTTTCGGAATCAGAAGCACGAACATGCTGAACCAGAACAATGCCATCATGAGCACCGTGTCGAACCGCGGCCAGGTCGGAAACAGCTGGAAGTCCTGGCTGAAGTACTCGGGCCGCAGAAAATGCGCCTGCAGGGCCAGCGCGAAACCAAGGCTCAAGAGCAGCAGCCACAGCGGCGAGGACAAGTAGCTCATGATGCCGATGCCCAGATGCAGGCGGCTCATGAAGCTCAGGCCCGCCGTGCCGATGATCTTCGAGTGCTGCAGATTGCCCTGCGCCCAACGGCGGTCTCGCACCGCGATGTCGATCAAGGACGGCGGCGACTCCTCCCACGAACAGCCGAGTTCCGTGGTCATGCATACCTTCCAGCCGGCGCGCCGCATCAGGGCCGCCTCGACGAAGTCGTGCGACAGTACGAAGCCGCCGAAGGGTCTGCGGCCCTTGAGCTGCGGCAGGCCGCAACTCTGTGCAAACGCGGCGGTGCGGATGATCGCGTTATGGCCCCAGTAATTGCCGGAATCGCCCGACCAGGCGGCGAGGCCGCGCGTGATCACGGGTCCGTAGACGCAGGCGGCGAACTGCTGCAGGCGGCCGAACAGTGTTTTCGCGCCGATCAGTTGCGGAGCGGTCTGCAAAATCCCCAGATCGTCGTCGGCTTGCATCGCCTCGGCGAGACGCAGCAGCGTCGGCGCGTCGATCAAGCTGTCGGCATCGAGCACGATCAGGAAATCGTAGCGGCCGCCCCAGCGTTTTACGAAGTCCTCGACATTGCCGGATTTGCGCGCGATGTTTTGCCAGCGACGCCGGTACCAGACCGGCACGATGCCGGCGAGAGCACTGCGCAGGCGATCCACGCTCACAGTCTCGCGAATCCAGGAATCGGCATCAGTCGAGTCGGACAGTACCACGATCTCGAAGCCGCGATGCGCGCCGATACTCTTGAGCGCCTCGGCCATCGCCTGAAGCGCGGTCATCGTGCGGCGCGGGTCTTCGTTATAGATCGGCATGATCAGCGCGGTGAGCGTCGAATTGGCCGCAGGATCCGCCGTCGGAATCTTCTCGCGGTGCTTCGATGCGCCCGCCAGCACGGAGCCGGCCGAGAACGCGATCCATGCCAGCGACACCGTAAAGAAGGAAATCATCAAGCCTTGCAGCAGCGTCATACTTGCGAAGCGCACCACTTGCAGCATCTGGTAGGTGCCATAGATGCTGACGCCCAGCGTCACGGTGATCAAGATGAAGCGCGCGAATAGGACCGCCACCGTGATTCTTGCGCGCCGGCGCCGGGGTGGCCGACGGCGCAGGTCCTGGGGCGGCATCGGCAGCGCCGATTCCGGCGGCATACCGCCGGCCGGCCGCGCGGCCTCGAACGCGACGGCGGGACTCAGCTGGCGGTCCATCGATACAGCCAGGTTTCGGTGACAGGGTTTTTATCGCGCATGACTCGCAAGCGTAACTCGATTAGGTCCGCACCGTTCGGGTCGAGCTCGAAGCTCGCGCGCAGTCCGTGGATTGCAGGGTTCGGAACCAACATCACGTTCGAAATCCTGCCTGCCGAGGAACCCAAATCGACGCGCAGTCCGTCGATCTGCTCGCCCGCGCCGACGAGGTCGAGTTGATAGACGCGCCGTTTGCCGTCCAGACTCGCGCCGGAGCGCGTCGCGATTGTCTCGCCCAAGCCCTTGGGCAGCCGCGGCTCCGCAAGCCAAGTCATATGATAGGCGAAATGCGCCGGATGCCCCGGCGAGATACTCTGCGCCGGGCGCCAAAACGCGACAATATTGTCATTGGTTTCACGTCCCGACGGTATTTCCACGAGTTCGACGGATCCTAAGCCCCAATCGCTGCGAGGTTCGATCCAAGCGCTCGGTCGGCGCTCGTATTGGGCCTCCAAATCCTCAAAATCGCTCATCAGGCGCGAGCGCTGTACGAGGCCGAAGCCCTGCGGCGCCTGGGTCGTGAACGTCGATACCTGCAGCTTGGCCGGGTTGGCGAGCGGCCTCCAGATCGACTCGCCGGCCACGGTCACGACTTGCAAACCGTCCGAGTCGTGCACTTCCGGCCGGTAATCGTCGAGCCGGCCACGATTGGTCTCGTCGAACAGGAACATCGAGGTCAGCGGCGCGATACCGACGACCTGCAGCTCTACGCGCGGAAATAAGCTCATATCGACGTCCATCGAGGTCTCGCTGCCCGGCCGCACGGAGAAGCGAAACGCGCCCGTCGTCGACTCGCTTTCGAGCAGCGCGTAAATGACGATTTCCTTGGCCGTTTTGTCGGGCCGCTCGATCCAGAAATGCGTAAACGCCGGAAATTCCTCGCCCGAGGGCTCCGCCGTGTTCAGCGCAAGCCCACGACCCGATAAGCCGTACACCTGCTGCTGTGCGACCGCCCGAAAGTAGCTCGCGCCTTGGAACACCAGAAATTCGTCCCAGACCTTGTTCGAATTGATCGTGTTTCGGATTCGAAAACCCGACAGCGGCAGGAACGCTTTGGCCGGCGGCGGCGGCACATTAGGCCCGAATTCGAACATGTCGGGCGTCGCCAACAGGTCCTGCGCCTTGCCATTGTCGATGATGGAGACGGTTACCGCGGTCTGAAAATTGAATCCAACCGGCAACAGATCGATTCGAAACGGCAATCCCTCGGCGCGCCAGATCGCCAGATCGGTATTGAAGTGAATGCTGCGGTACTGATCGGGGCCGAGCCGATCGAGCCACGCGGGCAAGCTGCCGTGTTGCGGGACGTAGGGGCTGGCGGCACGGCGTTTCGCTTCGGCCAGAACCATGTCCAGCGAGGAATTCTGTTTTTGAGCAGGCGGCGGCGGGGCCGGCGGGGGTGGTTTAGGCGGATTCGCGGCGTACGCGCCGACGCCGAGGGTCATCAAAAAAGCCAGCGCATAGATGGATTTGGCAGTTGACAGCGGCAAGGCCCTTCCCCAATTCAGCCCGTAGGCCAAATACTGTGATTTGCCAAACCGGCCTTGTTTTAATTCGACATCCCACGCTAACCATGATCAAAGCGGCCGCGCATGTCAACGCCGACCCCCTGCAGCCCGGGCCTGATATAGTTTAAAACTATGTCCAATCAGGAGCCGCAAAGCGCCCGGGCGGTGCTGATGGTGCGCCCAGCGCGGTTTGGGTTCAACCCGGAAACGGCTGCCACCAACCTATTTCAGCGCGATGACGAGCCGGCCGGCGGCAAGCTCGCCCACGAGCGGGTTTTGGGAGAATTCGATGCCCTGGCCGAGGCTCTGGCCCGCGCGGGGGTGCGCGTGATCGTGGCCGAGGACAGCGCTGTCCCGGTCAAACCGGACGCGGTTTTTCCCAATAACTGGGTCAGTTTTCATCACGATGGCACGGTCGTGCTGTACCCGATGCTTGCGGTCAATCGGCGTCTGGAGCGGCGCGAGGAGCTGATCGCACAAGTCGCCCGCGAAGGATCGTTTCGCATTGCCCGAACGGTCGACTTGAGCTATCGGGAGGCCGAAGGCAAATTTCTCGAGGGCACGGGAAGTCTGGTACTGGACCGCGCCTCGCATATTGCCTATGCCTGCCTGTCAGCCCGTACCGATCTCGATATCCTCGGCGAATTTGCGCAGCAGCTGGACTACGAACTCATGACATTCGACGCCCTCGACGGCGGCGCGGCGATCTACCATACGAATGTCTTGATGGCCGTCGGCACGCACTTCGCCGTGGTATGCGGCGCCTCGATCCAAAATCCCCAGCACCGCGATGCGGTGTGTTCGAAACTCGCGGCGACGGGTCACGCGATCATCGATATTTCTCTCGAACAGATGCGCCGGTTCGCCGGCAATTTACTGGAACTCGACTGCGCGCGCGGCAAACTGATCGCCGTCTCCAGCGCTGCTTGGAGTGCGCTCGATCCGCGCCAGCGCCGCCAGTTGGAAAGCCACGGGCAAATCGTCGCCGCTGATATTGCGACGATCGAGCGATCGGGCGGCGGCAGCGTCCGCTGCATGCTTGCGGAGATCCACTTGCCGCCGCGCAGGGAACCTAAGTGACGATTCTAAGTTTCTCTGTGATGTCATAATCAGCCGATGCTCGAACTAGGCATAAAAACACTGCTCGCCTATTTGATCGGCGCATTGCTGGGTAGCCTCATTCTGGGCCGCCTGCGCGGCGTCGACATTCGCGCGATGGGCAGCGGCAATGCCGGCGCAACCAATGCACTGCGCACCCAGGGCAAGCTGTTCGGTTTTCTGGTGCTGCTCATCGACATCGGCAAGGGCGTGCTCGTGGTCCGATTCTTGGCGCCGGCCGCATTGCCCGGGATTGCCTTGGATCCCGAGGTGTCGCGCGAGTGGCTTAACTTAGCATGCGGCTTAGCCGTCATCGTCGGGCATGTCTACCCCGTCTGGTTCGGATTTCGCGGCGGCAAAGGTGCAGCGACCGTCGTCGGCGTGGTCGCGGCGCTGGAACTGCGGCTCATGCTGCCGCTGCTCGTCTCGTGGTTGCTGGTCTTGGTGTTGACCGGCTATGTTGGACTCGCCACGATGCTCGCCGGCTTCGCGCTGGTCGCAGCCGTTTACGTTCTCGAGCCCGGCAACACCCCCTTGCTGGGCTTCTGCGCGGTCCTCGCCGCGTTCATCGTGTTCACCCACCGAAGCAATATCAAGAGAATGTGGGCGGGCAATGAAAATCGGGTGCGGCGTCTATGGCTGTTTCGCTCCCGCACGGCGTAGTTCAGCCGCCGCTGCTCGTTCTGCTCGCCGACGGTCGGCTGCACTCGGGCGAGGGCCTGGCCGAGGAACTCGGCGTCAGTCGCGCCGCCGTCTGGAAGGGCGTCGAGCGCCTGCGCGCCCAGGGGATCGTCGTGCAGGCCGAGGCGAGACGCGGTTACCGGCTGTTTCAGCCGGTCGAGCTGCTCGACGCCGGACGTATGCGTGCGGAACTTAGTCAGGATGTCAGGGATGCGCTGCATGCGCTGGAGATCGTATTCGACGTCGATTCGACGAACTCGCGCCTGCTCACGGCGGTCCCCCCGCCCTACGGCGTTGCGAATGTCTGTGCGTGCGAGCTGCAGTCGGCCGGCCGCGGCCGCCGCGGGCGCCGCTGGATCGCGCCCTTCGGCGCGAGCCTGGCGATGTCATTGGCCTGGGCGTTTCGCGATGCGGCACGCGACCTGCCGGCCTTGAGCCTCGCGGTCGGCGTCGCGGTTGCGCGTGCGCTGAGGCGCGTCGGTGCGCACGGCATTGGGCTCAAATGGCCCAATGACTTGTGGTTCGAGGATAAAAAGATCGGCGGCGTGCTCATCGAATTGCGTGCCGAGGCGCAAGGTACCGCACACGTCGTCATCGGCATCGGCATCAATGTCGCATTGCCGCCGAGTGCGCGCCATGCAATCGAGGCAAGCGACGGCCTTGCGCATATCGGGGCTGTCGCGGATGCGTGCCGAGCGTCGATGGCGCCACCGTCGCGAAATCGCATCGCCGGCGCGACCATCGACGAGCTATTGCGTATGCTGGCAGGCTTCGAGCGCGACGGCTTCGCGCCGTTCCGGGAAGCTTGGAGCGCGCTCGACGCTCTGTATGGACGCAGGGTCCGCGTCTTGATCGGCGAGCGCAGCGTCGTCGGGCTTGCGCGCGGCGTGGAAATGGACGGGGCATTTTGCGTCGACGTCGAGGGACGACTGCAAAAATTCTCCTCTGGCGAAGTGAGTTTGCGCTTAGAAGGGCAACGGACTTGACGTATCTCAAGAGCATCGTATTTTTCCTGGTATTCGCCAACGCGATTTATTTTTTGTGGGCTCGCGGCATTGCGACTCCGCCGGCGCCCTCCAGCGCCGGACCGCCGTCGAGCCTGCGGCTCGTGTCCGAGTCGCCCGCGCTTGAGATCGCGTCGCGCGCCGCGGCTGGGGCCGCGTCTCCCGCGGCCTCCGGTGCCGCGTCGAATCGCGCGGCGAGTCCGCTCGCGGATGCGGCCGGCGCCACCGAAACCCAGCGCCAAGCCGCCGCGCCCGCGTTGCTGACCGACGTGAAGCGTTGCATAACGGTTGGGCCGTTTTCGGATGTCGCCGAAGCGGCGCATGCGGCGGCGACGCTGCGCGGCGGCGGCTATCAGCCCCGCCAGCGCGTCACCGAAGGGGAGGTTTGGGCCGGTGTCTGGGTGTATCTGCCGCTTCCGGCGACGCCCGCCGCCGGCGAGCAAGTGCGTGCGAAGCTCAAATCGGGCGGTATCGATGATGCACTCGAGATGCCCGGGCCCAACGACAAGCCGGTAATTTCGCTCGGCTTGTTCAGCGAACCGCGGCGTGCGGAGGCGCGCGTCGCACAGGCGCAGGCGCTCGGCCTCAATCCCGGGATCGCCGACCGCAAACGAACTGGCGACGTCTATTGGGTCGATATTGATTTGAAACCGACCGATGGTTTGTTGAATCCCGCCGACCTGCAGGGCGAGTCGGGGCGCATCGTGCGTCTCGAGGTCAAGGCGTGCCCGGTGCCGGAGAGTCCGAAGTCATGAACTCGCGTGAGATAAATGTGCGTGCTGCGCTGCTGCGCGTGATCGGCGGCATCGTCGCCTACGGCTGTCTGGCGGCGTTCGTCTGCCTGGTCGGCGTACAAACGTACCGCTGGTTTCGCGAGGGCGAATGGCCCCACATCGGCATCGCCAGCGGCTTGCGCGCGGTGCTCGTCGGCTGCTGCGTCAATGAGGGCGATACGGGTCATCTGGCGACGCTCGTGCACTGGCTCGATACGCCGACGGACTGGCTCGGATGGCACAAGGTTCTGGAAGTGATACCGGCGTCGATCGGCTTGTTCGCGTTGAGCATGCTCGGCAACTTCGCGTTCATCTATGGCGGCGACCGGATCCATCAACGAGATGAGGCAAAAACGAAAATCGCCGCATAAGGGGACCCGTCATGACCGAAACTCCGCGACCGCCTTTCCCGCCGTTCGATGCGGTGAGCGCTGCCACGAAGGTCCGCCTCGCCGAAGATGCTTGGAACAGTCGTGATCCACAGCGCGTTTCGCTGGCCTACAGCGCGGACAGCGTTTGGCGCAATCGCTGCGAGTTTCTCGCGGGCCGCGAGGCCATCGTTCAATTCTTGACGAGAAAATGGAACAAGGAACTCGACTACCGGCTCATCAAGGAGTTATGGGCGTTCCAGGGCGCGAGAATCGCAGTGCGCTTCGCCTACGAGTGGCACGATGACAGCGGACAATGGTTTCGCTCCTATGGCAACGAGAACTGGGACTTCGATGCACACGGCTTCATGCGGCGCCGAATCGCGAGCATCAACGATTTGCCGATCAGCGCCGCGATGCGAAAATTCCACTGGCCGCTCGGACGGCGACCCGATGATTCTGCGGGCTTGTCGGAACTCGAACTATGAAGCATTTTGCCCGGTGATCGTGGCTGCGGCCGTGCCTCAAGCGTGATAGTCGGCCGCCACGGTCGCGTCCACCGGTACGCGGCGCGCGCCTAGCGCGTTGAAGACCGGCGTCAACACGATCGCGAGCGCGAGATTGAGGATCACGGTATACACCGCCGTGTATCCCGGAAACGTATATCCGCCGAGGGCCAGCGGAAAGCTCGGCGTGAGCTTCGTCGAGATCGCCATCAGGGTCCCCGCGAGGGTTCCGGCCGCCCAGCCGACGAGCATCGCCCAGTCGTTGAACCAGCGGGTGTAGGCGCCGAGCATCACGGGCGGCAGCGTCTGGATGATCCAGATGCCGCCCAGCAGCTGCAGCTGAATCGCGTATTGCGTCGGCACGAACAGAATGAACACGAGCGCGCCGGCTTTGACGATCAGCGAGACCCACTTGGCGACCTGAGATTCCTGTTTGTTGGTCGGATTCTTATTGATGAATTCGCGGTGAATGTTGCGTGTGTACAGGTTTGCGGCCGCGATCGACATGATCGATGCGGGCACCAGCGCACCGATGCCGATCGCCGCAAAGGCGATGCCGACGAACCAGGAGGGGAAGCTGTGCAGCAGCAGCGCCGGTACCGCAAAGTTGTTGCCGAAGCGCTTGAAGCCTTCTGCATACGCGGGCATATCGTGTACGCCCGCGGCGATCACGAAGAAGCCGACGAGCGCGAGCAAGCCGAGCATGAACGAATAGGCCGGCAGCATCGCTGCGTTGCGCCGAATCGCGTGGCCGCTGTTGGCGCTCAGTACGGCTGTCAGAGAATGCGGATAGAGAAACAGCGCGAGCGCGGACCCCAAGGCCAAAGTCGCGTAACTGCCATAAGCGCCGGTGGTATTGGACCCCGGCACCGCGAGCAGCAGTTTCTGCGCGGGCACGGCCGCAAAGATTTTCCCGAAGCCGCCGAGCTCGATCGGTATCACGATCATGGCCGCGAACGCCGTGAAATAAATCAGCACGTCCTTGACGATCGCGATCGACGCCGGCGCGCGCAGGCCGCTCTGGTAGGTGAAGGCGGCGAGCACTACGAAGGCGATGATCAGCGGCAGATCGCCGAATATCCCTACGCCGGTGACGCCCAGCCCGCCGATCACGACCTGGATGCCGACGAGCTGCAGGGCGATATAAGGCATCGTCGCGACGATGCCCGTGACCGTGACCGCGAGCGCCAGCCAGCGATTGCCGAAGCGGCCGCGCACGAAATCCCCGGCCGTAATGTAGCCGTGCTTGTGACAGACATGCCAAAGCCGGCGAAAAACCAGGAACAACAAAGGATAGATGATGATCGTATAGGGGACCGCGAAGAACGCGATGGCGCCGGCACCGAACGCGAGCGCGGGAACCGCAATGAAGGTGTATGCGGTGTACAGATCGCCGCCAACCAAGAACCAGGTGACGATCGTGCCGAAGCGCCGGCCGCCGAGTCCCCATTCGCCGATTTCCTCGAGATCGCCTTTGCGCCAACGGGCCGAGGCGAAGCCTAGCCAGGTCACGAAGCCGAACAGAGCCAGGAAAATGCTCAGCGCAACCCAATTCACGTCTTGCACGATAGTCCCCCGCCGTTTCTTAATTTTCGCAAGACTTTAGAATCCGGCGCAGTGACGCCGCATCAATCATCCGTGGCAAAGTAGACCACGGCCGTGAGCGCGGCGCAGATCAATACCCACAAGAGTTGAAACCAATAGAAGAACGGAATGCCCGCGAGGTGAGGTTCCGCTTTATTGTAAAAGGGTGGCCACAGCGCGACGACGAATTGAACGACGAACAGCAGGTACCACCAACTCCACCCGCCGCGCTTGCGTGGAACACCGTTCATTGCGAGACCCTCCCTCGCATGAGTATCCCCCGAGCCGCGCCTATTTTCCAGCCCCCGCGAGCTCGCGCCGCGCGGTCGGTCTCATGGCTCTTTGATCAGGCCATGAGACCGTATATTGCCCGCTACAGCTTAGAACTGATAGCGCACGCCGATCGTCGGATTGACGTTGGACGTGTTCAGATAGCCGTTGGCGAGGCCGTCTTTGACGCCGCTCCACATGAAGCCCGCATAGCCGTCGAAGCGCTTCGTGAAGCGATAATCGGCCGCCAATGAAAACGCGTTGAGCGTTCCACTGCAGGTTCCGGAGACGGTGCTGGAACAGCCGGCATCCGCACCGGTCGCGTAGCTGTTCTGGTTGTAGCCGTAGTATGCGATCGTCACGTCGAAGTTCGAAGCAACGGCATACTTGAGGCCGGCCCAATAAACCTGCAACACCTTGTCGGGACCCTTGTACGGAGCATTGTTGACGAACGCGAGGATATAGCCGCCGATATCGGTGAAGCCGACGGGGAGCGCCTGCGAAGGATTCGCATATTGAATGTGCTCGTAGCCGGCAAAAATCTTCGGTGCGCCGAAATTGTACGATGCCATGACCGCATAGCTCGTATTGTCGGTGATCGTCGCCGCCAGAGAATTGCTCGGGGAATAACCCAAGGTCGGCAGCAGCGCCACATCGGCTGCGCTGAGCGCGGATGCCGAAACGGCGTCATTGACCTTCGCGTAGTAGGCATCGACCGAGAGGCCCGCATATTCGGCGCCGAGTTGCAATTGCAATGCGCTGTTGGCGCTGCCGCTCGAACCGTTGAGCTTGTAGAGCGCGCCGACATGGACGCCGCTGAAGTTCGCGATGTACTTGAAGGACTCGTCGAGCCGGCGGTCTTCCGTGTCGCCGCCGCCTGCGGTGGTGCCCGACAAGCCGATCACCGAGAACGCCTGCGAGGCGCCTTCGGGGTCGTACTTCGCGACGCCGTCGGCGAGCAGCGTGTTCTGCCGGCCGAAGGTCAGCGTACCGAAACTCGGGGAACTGAAGCCCGCGTAGGACTGCTGGAACAATTGCCCCGCGACGCTGGTGTCGATGTTCGTGTTCTGCGCATCCAAGGCGCGGCCGTTGTTCTGCGTCAGGGACTTCAAGCCGTCGCTGATGTTGCCGCTTTGCGGGTTGAAGAAGGTTTCGACCTTGAAGACCGCAGACCAATCTCCGACCAGCGGCTCCGCGCCCTTGAGGCCGATACGCGACTGGCTGAGGTTGTTCGGTGTAACGCCGGTGACCGAGCCATTGCCGTTCTTCTGAATGATGTCGGCCGTGCCGGCCGGGAAGTAATCGCTGACGGGCGCCGCATGCGTATCGTATTGCAGGCCGAGATCGACGATGCCGTAGAGCGTGATGCCGTGCCACGTGAGGCTGTCATCGGCAGCCGGGGCCGCGGTTTGCGCCTGCGCGAGCGCGCTCAAGCCCATCAATGCGCCGAGTAAGAACCCGGCCTTCAGGAAAGCGGCAGCGGAATTGCGTCTGGTGCGGTTTGCCAAAATCCCGGTCTGCGTGTTTTTGCGATTCACTGTGTGATCTCCAAGTAATGGTCCAGGCATGTCAATGAGATTGATCCCAGGCTGATGTTGTATTTAGGCCGCGCATCATACCACCATCATTATAAGACTCAACTTATTGATGTTGTGTTTTTACAACATGCAAATCGGCGATGTGTGGCGCACCGGCAGCCCCTTTGGGTCCACTCAAGCGCATCCCGCTGCCCCGAGGCCGATTCTTAAGAGCGCATGTTCGTTGCCAAATGTTACGTTTCCGTGACACGCCCCTGCTTTTTATCGAATAGGGTGCCGGCGCCGTTGGGGCCGGCACTCAGTTGTGGGCGTCGACGATCCAGACGGCCCCCGGCATCAGCACGCCGCGGGCCGTCACATGCATCGACAAGGCGTTTCGCACCGCTGCCTCGACCCGCCCTTTGCACTCCGGATTTTCGCGCAGCGCAGCGCCCAGCGGCCCTATGCGCAATGTCAGCGCCAGCGTCTCATCGAGGTCGCCTCCGCCGATCAGGGTGTCGAAAGCCAGCGTCGATACGGAGTTGAATCCCGCAGAAGCGAGAATCGCGCGGACGCGATCCGGATCGGCGAAGGCGAAAGGCCCCGGCGCCGTCGGATCAGACGGAGTCGTCGGATCAGACGGTGCCGCGAGAGGCAGTAACGGCAGCGCCGCTTGGAACGGGATCTGCATCCAGGGATTGTCTTGCAACGGCCGCCAACAGACGAAAACCATGCGGCCGCCTCGTTTCAAGCAGCGGCGAATGTTGACGAAAGCCGCCACCGGATCGCTGAAGAACATCACACCGAAGCGCGAGTAGACCGCATCGAAAACCTGCGTGCCCAGATCGGCGCTTTGCGCATCGGCTCGCCGGAACTCCAGGCCCCCTAGCGGGTGGGCGATCAACCGGCGATGCGCCACCTCGAGCATCGGCACCGATATGTCGACCCCGAGTACCGAGCCGGAGGCGGTGACCCGAACGGCGAGCTCCATCGACGTCTGGCCGCACCCGCAACCCACATCGAGGATGCTCTGCCCCGGCATTGGCGCAAGAATTCGCATCGCTTCGAGACCCAAGGGTTCGATTTGCCGGTCGAGCTGTTCTTGGTATTGCGCCCAGGTCTTGCCGGCCGCGGCATTCCAGTAGTCGATCTGCGCGGCATTCGGAGCAGGGCCGGTGGTCACGTCTTCTGCCTCGGCCGAGAATTAATGGCTTTCTTTCGCGACGAGCCACTTCACGAGTTCGATGAGTTGGTCGCTGCCTCCGGCCGACTCGGCATGCAGGCGATATTTGCCGTTGACGATGATCGTCGGTGTGCGGTCTACGCCGCAGGCCTCGATGAAATCCTCGGCGGTCTTGATCTTGACGTCCACGGTGAATGACTTCGACGTGTCGATAAATTTCTGCACCGGCACGCCGGCGATCTTTAAGTAGAAGCGGGCGGCGTCCTCGATCGTCGGCATCCGCTCCACGAGTCGCCCCGTTTTCGCATCGACGGTCGCCAATTCTCCGTTCTTCCATACCGCGTCGAACATTGCATCGTGGGTTTTATCGGCGACCCCGAGCGCTTGCGCGGCGTAAAACGCCCGCTGGAACATGGGCCAGTCTTCGCTCGCATTGAACGATGCCGGCACATAGTCGACTACCGCATTGGCGGGCAGACTCTGCGCGAGCTTGTGCATGACCGGGAGGAATTGGTTGCAAGCCGGGCACCCATACGAAAAAACCTCGGTGACTTCGATCTTGCCGCGCGGTAAAGAGACCGGGCGCGCCGGCAAAACTTGGAAATAGTGCACGCCTTCCGTCCACTGTGTCGTGCCGGTAGCCGGCCAGGCGGCGCATGAAATCAGCAAACCCAGCAACGCGACGGCACTCGTGATGTTTCTCATGGCGATGGGCTCTCGTGGTGGACCATGGTCAAAACGCGCCGGCGGCGCCGGGGAAGACGATCGGGCTCTCGAAGCCGTCCGCCGACACGCTCGATACGCCGAACGCGAAATCGTCGATGGCGACGTTCGCCAGCGTCAACGCCTCTCGCAGCCCCGCGTCTCGCTCATGCGTCCAGGTCGGCGAAGTCGTTTCGCGCCAATGCACGCGATAAAGCGCCGCCGCCGAACCGGGTGCGGCCGTCCACGAAAGTTGCGTGTCGGGGCTCACGGCGCCGGTGACCTTGACGCGCGCGGGCGGCGGTGGCGCGGAGGCCATCGAGGCGGCTGCGAGCATATTGCTCGCGGCGACCTCGGCGAGATAGGCGAAATCGAGATGGTCGATCAGATCGCCGTACGGCACGCCGCCTTCGGTGCGCAGATCCTGATGCTGATGCCGATAGTCCTCGGCGTTTTCGGTGAATCGTACCGCAGGGTAGCCAAGCGCATTGAAAGCGGAATGGTCGCCGCCGCGACCGAAGCGATCGAGCCGGTAGACCAATGCGACGGTCCAGTTCGGCAGATAACTTTCCGCGACGGCCTTCGTGTAGCGCGCGAGGTTTCGCGACGCGGAATCGTTTTCTCCGCCTTCGAAGCGCCGCTGTTTGGCCTCTTGGGCGGTCTCGGTGTCTCGAGTACCCTCGGAGAAGAGCCGTACGCGCGTGTTGTCGAGCACACCGTTTTGTCCGCGCGAAGCCCCGACAATATCGTTGTTGAGATCCGCTTCGACGCGCCAGTTCTGCGCCTTTGCATAGTCGGCTAGTATCTTGCCGCCGTAGAGACCCTGCTCCTCGCCCGACAGCACGCCATAGACGATCGTCGCCTGAAACTTGTAGCGGCTCAGGATCCTCGCGGATTCGAGCACGACGGCGACCCCTGACGCATCATCGTCGGCGCCGGGAGCGTTGGCGGTCGCATTCAATGGGTCGCTGACCCTCGAGTCGATATGCCCGGTCAAAATGATGACCCGATCCGTATCCGTGGTGCCCCGCTGGACGGCGACGATGTCGATGATCTCGGTCGGCGTCGGCACGCGTTCCCCGGTGACGGTTTGTGCGGGGGTCGCGATCGCGAGGCAACCACCACAGTCACGCCCGATCTCGGCGAACCGCGATTGAACCCAGCGGCGCGCGGCGCCGATGCCGCGTATCGGGGAGGTCGTCTCCGACAGCGTGTGGCGCGTGCCGAAGCCTACGAGCGTTTGGACCGTGGCTTGCAGTTGCGCGGGCTCGGGCGCGCTCGAGATCTCACGCAATAGCGCTTGCTCCGCTGACGCGGGCGCGGCGGTTGCTGCGATTGCCGCCAATGTCAAGACCGTCGCCGTCCGGGACCCGGACCCATTCGCGGTCGCGGTCGTCAGCGTCGAGCGCGCGCTCATGACGCGGGTCTAACGCGCGGGCTTGCGGAACTTCAGCACGAAGTTGTCCGCTTCACCGATCGCGAGGTACCGGTCCCGGTCTTTGTCGCCCTGAGACAATGTGGGCGGCAAAGTCCACACTCCATCGACCCAATCTTTGGTATCGCGGGGATTGGCATTGATCTGCGACTCGCCGGCCAACTCGAAGCCTGCCTTTTTTGCGAGCGCGATCGCATAGTCCTCACGCACGTAGCCGCTCTTCGCCTTCGGATCCTGCGGCTGATCGACGCGGCCGCGATGATCCTCGATCCCGAGTATTCCACCCGGTTTGAGCGCCTTGAAGCAAGCCACCAGAGCGGCATCCGCATAGCCGCCGCTGATCCAGTTATGCAGATTGCGGAACGTCAATACCAGATCGGCCGATCCCGGCGGGGCGATCGAGTAGCTGCCATTGCCCAACTCCGTCTCGTGTATCGTCCCGAGGCGATCCGCTTGCGCCGCGACCCGCTTGCGCCAGCGCGCGACCCCGGGATCTTCGTCCTGGTCTCCCGGCGTCGGCAGCGCCGCATAATAATGTCCCTGCACCGCAAGATAGGCGCCCAGGATTTCGGTCCAGTAGCCGCCGCCGGGCCAAAGCTCGACCGTCGTCATGGTGGGCTTCAGGCCGAAGAACGTCAGCTCCTCGGCCGGATGCCGCGCGGAGTCCCGCGCGCTAAACGCCGGGTTGCGCGCCGGGCTAGCGATCGCGGCGGCCAACGCCGGATCGACGCTTGATGGTGCGGCAGGTGCCTCGGCGCGCGCCGTAAAGCCTAGAACGGTGGATGCGAGCAACCAGCTGGCGGTCAATAAGGTACGCATACGCTCTATGATCACAGATTCCGGCGCCGAGGTCATCTGAAGCCGTCCACAGCTTGATTTGTGCGCAGGGTCACTGACACACTGCGCGGCCCGCATCCCGATCTGCAAGCGAGCCTGGCAATGAAACTACCGCAATCATTCGCACTTCTTTGCGCGGGCGTGTTGGCGTGCAACTCCGCCGCTCGCGCCGAGACCTCTAGCGCCGCGACGGTGGCCGCGATCGCGGCGCAAGCGGAACTGCGGTTGGGTCTACCCGACGACGTGCGGCGCGCAATGTCCGGCATCGATGCCGAGCGGATACGCGCGCATGTGCGTTTCCTCGCAGATGACCTGCTCGAAGGGCGCGGCACCGGTACACGCGGCGGCGACATCGCTGCGCAATATATCGCGACGCAATTTGCGCTCGATGGTCTCGAGCCCGCTGGCGATGACGGTACCTATCTGCAGAAGATCGGATTTACCGGGGTCCACACGCTGCCGGCAACGACGGCATCCGTGCAGCCGCAGCATGGCGACGCGCTCGCGCTCAAACTCGGCGACGATTTCGTGATCGGAAACCAGACTCAGACCGACAGCGTCGACATCGACGCGCCGATCGTCTTCGTCGGCTACGGCATCGACGCGCCCGAGTACCGGTGGAATGACTTCAAGGGGATTGAGGTCAAGGGCAAGGTCTTGCTCGTGATCGTCAACGAACCGCCGTCGCAAGACCCGAAATTCTTCAACGGCGAAGCCCTGACCTATTACGGCCGCTGGACTTACAAGTTCGAACAGGCGGCGCGCAAGGGCGCCATTGGCGCGCTCATCATCCATCGCACGGACCTCGCCAGTTATGGTTGGGACGTCGTGCGTAATTCCTGGAGCGGTGAGCAGGTTTACTTGCGCGACGACAAGGATCCGAAGCTGCAGGCGGCCTCGTGGATCCGGCTGGATGTGGCGCGCAAGCTTTTCGCCGCATCGGGGCTCGAAGCCGACAAGATGATCGAGCTCGCCGGCACCCGTAAATTCAAGGCACGCGAGCTGCCGATGCGGTTCAAGGCGCATGTCGTGAGCTCGGTACGCCAATTCGAATCGTCCAATGTCGTGGGTCTGCTGCGCGGCACCGATCCCGGTCCGCCCACGCAGGCCGTGGTTTATACCGCGCATTATGATCACCTAGGCGTAGACCCCAATCGCAGCGGCCACAACATCTACAACGGAGCCGTCGACAACGGCACGGGCTGCGGAATCGTGCTGGAATTGGCGCATGCATTCGCGACGTCCGGCGTCAAACCGCCGCACCCGATCTTGTTCGTATCGGTCACGGCCGAGGAGAAAGGCCTGCTCGGGTCCAATTATCTGGGCAAGCACCTGCCGTTTCCCGCGGCCTCGATCTCGCTCGATTTGAACTACGATGCGGTCCCGCCGATCGGCATACCGGCATCCGTGAACGTCACCGGCGCGGAACGCACGACGTTCTTTCCGACCGTGCAGAAGACCGCGGCGGCATTTGGCTACGACATCCAGCCGGACCCGCAGCCCGGCGCCGGTCATTACTATCGCTCGGATCATTTCAGCCTGGCGCGCGCCGGCGTGCCCGCGTTTTCGATCAACACGGCGATGAAGTTCGTCGGCCACCCGCCAGAATGGGGCAAGACCCAAGCGGAGGAATACACCGCCAAGCACTATCATCAACCTAGCGATCAATACACGCCTGAGATGGATTTCTCGAGCGATGCGTCGGTCGCGCAATTTGGCTTCGCGCTCGGTTGGGCTGCGTTGACTGCGCCGAAGACGATCGGATGGCAACCGGGCGATGAATTCGAGGCGCCGCGCCTACGCAGCGAGGCGCATTAACCGTCCAAGCTCGAAGATTGCGACAAGTGGGCGCCTCGCCATAGATACAGCGCCAACAGCGGCTGGGCTGCGGTGCGCATGGCGTGAGGCTCGAGGCTCGCATGATGTATCAGTCTGCCGGGAGTTTTTTCCCGCCAGATGCCGTCGCCTTGCAGCCATGCCGCGGTTCCGCTTAAGGGCACATAGATCTCCTCGGCCTCGTGGCGATGGCGCGGGTAGAGCGTGTCCGCGCCGAGCATGAGAAATCCGACAGCGAGCCGCTCGCTACAGAGCGGGCCGCGCAATCCGATGAGTTCGCTCCACCCATAGTTGTCCAGAAATTCATCATCGAGATCCCGATTCGTGTAGGTCTGGCGCCATGCGAGCGAGGTTGCGGTTCTAGCGAGACCCTCGGCCAGAGCCGCGGCAAGCATGGCGGCACTCGCGCCGACCGTCGTGCTCGCGCCGGGGCCAGTGGCTCTGGCGCCAGATTCAGCGGTAAGCGCGACGATCGCGGGCAGCCAACGCAGGACCGGCAGCGTCGAGGCGACGACCGCGCGGGCCGCAGTGACTTGCGGCCAGTCGGCGAGAAACGGGACCAGCGATTCGGAGCCGATTTCCTCGAGCAGTCGGCGCGTCAGCGAGACGAGCGCGCGGCGTGCTTCATCAACGTCCATGCCAGGTCGCATCTCGCTGTTTCGATGATTCTTCTTGGGTTGCATCGCCCAAGCGCTCGGCCGATCATGCGCCGCATGGGCCCCTACGTCGATTCCATCATACCGGACGAAGTGATGCCGGCGCAGACCGGCGTCCTCATCATCGGCGGCGGCATCATCGGCACCTCGGCCGCGCTCACGCTGGCGACTCGCGGCGTTCCCACGGTGCTTTGCGAAAAGGGGCATATCGCGGGCGAGCAATCGAGCCGCAATTGGGGCTGGTGCCGGCAAGCGGGGCGCGACGAACGCGAAATGCCGTTGATCGTGCAGAGTCTGCAATTGTGGCGCGACATGAACCGCACGACTGAAGCGGAGACCGGCTTTCGCGAATGCGGCGTGCTGTACGTCGGCGAGACCGAGGCCGACGAACAGCGCTTCATCGCGTGGGCAGAGATGGCGGCTCCCTATGAGATCGGCACGCGCGTCGTGCACGGTACTGAACTCGAGACGCTGATGTGCGGCGCGAGTCGCGCGTTGCGCTGCGGTTTGTTTGTGCCCACCGACGGCTGCGCGGAGCCACAGAAGGCGGCGCCCGCAATCGCGCGCGCGGCGCAGCGCAAGGGGGCCGTGATCATGGCGCATTGCGCGGTGCGCGGCATTGAACTCGGCGGAGGACGCGTCCGCGCAGCCATCACCGAACGCGGCCCAATCGCCTGCGAAAGCGTAATACTCGCGGGCGGCGCGTGGTCAGGGTTGTTTTGCGCGAGTCTGAGCCTGCGTCTGCCGCAACTGAAAGTACTCTCGTCGGTGCTGCGCACCGCGCCGGTCGCCGATGGGCCGAGGGTCTGCGCGTATACGCCCGATCTCGGGCTGCGCAGACGCCTCGACGGCGGCTACACGATCGCCAAGGGCGCCGGTCATGTTGTTCCGCTGGTGCCGGATTCATGGCGTTATCTGCGCGAATATCTGCCGGCGATACGCAGGGAGGCCGGTGCGCTGAATCCGCGCGTGAATGCCCAATCCCTGCGCGAGCTGTTCACGCCGCGCCATTGGGCTCTAGACCGGCCGAGTCCGTTCGAGAGCGTACGCGTGTTGGATCCGAGCCCCGACCTCGAGATCAACGCGCAGGCGTTGACTGCGATGCACACGCTGTTTCCCGCCTTTCGCGACGTTCAGGTCGTGCAACAGTGGGGCGGCTATATCGATGTCACGCCGGACATCGTGCCGTATATCGGAACCGTGGATGCGTTGCCCGGGCTGACCGTCGCCACGGGATTTTCCGGCCATGGCTTCGGCATCGGTCCGGCTCGCGGCAGATCTCGCGGTCGGCGCAACTCCTTCGGTCGATCCCGCATCGTTTCGCGTAGCGCGTTTCAGCGACGGATCGCCGATCGTCCTCGGTCCTGAAGTTTGAATTCCCTGAAAAAGATTGGAACCGTTAGAGAGATCTACGACGGCGTTCTGCCTTCCGACATCCAGGTCGATACGTTTCGTCACGGCGATCACTGTTCCCCGCGCACTCGTCGACTACATGGCCTTGAATTGGGCAACATCGAGAGTACTCGCTGGATGTCGATGTCGATCGCCAAGTCGATCACGGCATCCCTCGTCGGCGCCGCGATTCAAGATCGCTACATCCAGAGCGTCGCTGATCAGGTGACGAAGTACCTCCCGATGCTGATGGGGAGCGCCTATGACGGCGTGAGCATCGCGAGCCTGCTGCAAATGGCCTCCGGCGTGCGGCATCGCCTGGTTCCGTGTGGAACTACAGCACCGGAGAAACCCACGTCGCGGGTGCGCTCGTCCAAGCCGCGGTCGGCCGTCCGCTCGCGGCAGGCGAGGGTTCGCCCAATGAGACCGCCTACCAAGCCATCGGTATCTTCGGCCAACACATTTATATGAACCCCAAGGAACGCATCGTGATCGTCGTATGGAGCGCATTGCCTAAGCCTAAGGACTCGGCGCCCATCGTGGATGAGGATTTCTTCGCCGCAGCCGTGGCTGCGCTGCGCTAGGCTGGCGCGCCGCCTGTCGGCCGATGCCGCCCTTGAGCGCCGCGCGGCATCTGACGCGCGGCGCTCAAGGGCCTTCATTTAGCGCTCGATTTTGTTGACCTTCGTTCCGTCGACGGAAACATCCGCAATCAAGCCTTTCTCGCCGAATACGAAGGCGACAACCGGCTTTTGCAGTGTGACCGTATCATAGTCCCCGCCGGCGCCTTTCGAGGCCACCGCGACACCGACATCGCCGCCCACCGCCCAGCCCTTGCTGTTGGTGAATTTATCCAGCGCTTCCTGCGTGTTGAACAGGATTACTTCGCTGTGCTTCGCGACGCCGAGCGTCAATCCAAGGGAGGCGGCCGATACGCTGTAATAGCCCACGGTCTGGCCATGGACGCGCAGCGCGCCTTCGCCATATTCGCCTGCGACACCAATGCCGCCCTTCGTGATGCGCGGGAAAACGAGTTCGCCGGCCGCATTGGCTTCCAAAGTTTCATGCGCCGGGTTCATGCGGTTAAAATGATGCAGTGCTTTGTGCACGCCCATGTCGATCTGGTCCTTGGTCGCGGAAACGGCCGCGGTACTCGCGAAAATAGCGATCATTGCGCAGCCGGTGACTGCATATAAATTCCTGGTTTTCATTGAATCGACCTCATTGTGTGATGGGTGATTATGTTGAGGTACGCGGCCTATCGGAGTCTGTTCGCTGGCCAACAGACCCCGTGGGGTTCACGTTTCATTCGAGTGCGTGCTCGAGTGCGTGCTTTGGCCGCCGCGCGCGTGCGTTGGCCGGCGCGCAATCAGCAGTTCTGTCGCACGCGACTAAACGGTATAATTCCAATCAGGCCCTGATAGCACAGCGGTAGTGCAATTGTTTTGTAAACAATAGGTCGGGAGTTCGAATCTCTCTCAGGGCACCACTCATTACGATGTTCACTTACATATGTCTGGGCACTAACGACCTCGAGCGGGCCATGCGCTTCTACGATGCGGTGCTCGCGCCGCTGGGGCTGGCTCGCTGCGATACTTCCGGCGAGGCCGGCTGGGACGGATGGGCCGGGTGGGGGACTTACAAGAACCGCGGCGCCGATGAGATCGCGCTGTGGCTCTGCAAGCCTTTCGACGGCAAGCCGGCCAGTACGGGCAACGGCACGATGGTGGCCTTCGCCGCGCGCTCGTGGCAGGCAGTCGACGATTTCCATGCGGCCGCGGTTGCGAACGAAGGTGTGTCCGAAGGCGCGGCGGGGTTGCGGCGCCACTACGGTGCGGATTTCTACGCGGCTTACGTCCGTGATCCCGACGGCAACAAACTCGCCGCGGTCTGTCGCGGCCACACCGAGCGGTTGCGCGCCTAGGCCGCGCGACTGCAAATCAAGATTTTTTGGAGATTCCATGAAAATCGCCGCCGTTTGTGCCGTCCTCGCCTGTTTGCTGCCCGCCATGAGTCATGCGGCCCCAATCGATCTAGGCGCGCTGACTTGCGACAAATACGAAAACGAAATCATGAATGCGCCGGCCGCGTCCCAACTCGAGGATGCGGTCGATGTGGTCATGTGGCTGTTTGGATTTGCGGTCGCGAAATCGGGCGCGCACGTCATGTATGGCGACGCCCTGCAACAATTCGGCAATTCCTTGGACATCGAATGCAAAGTTCATCCGAACAACAGTCTCTTGGATACGCTTGCAACGGTGAAGCTCGCGAATACCAACCCGATGGATTTGGACACGCTCGGCTGCGCGACATTCGAGGCGCGGCACGTGGAGATGGCGCAATCGGACCCACAGAGTGCAAACACCATCATGATGTGGCTGCTGGGTTATTCGGTCGGCAAGGTCGGTGGGCGTATTTTTGATTCGAGTTCACTTACCGCGTTCGCAGCGGGACTCGCGAACCGATGCACGCAGCATCCCGACAGCACGCTCTACGACGCGGTGACGTCGGTCAAGCTGCCAAAACGGAAAAAATGATCGGCTTGCCGGCTATACAGGACCCGCAGCGATGCATTGCATTGGCGTTATCGCGGCCCGGAATCCGGCGAGGTCGTTGGAATCGAGGGCGCCATATCCGATTTGCGCGGCGGGTGGAGCACGCTGTCGGCGGACCGGCTGCTGTAATCGTTTGGATAGACCTTGGGGCTCAGCGGCGGGCCCACTAAATACGCGGGTCCCCAATCGCGCGAATTATCGAACGGCTCGTAAAAGGTCATGCTATAGGCTTGCCGGTCCGAATCCCCGAGTCGGGGCCCCGGCACCGTACAGGCGGCGCAAAATGCGAGCGCCAATATGCACGCCGCTACCAGCAGCGATTGCTGCGAGCGGCCGCTCATGCGATGCCGCCCTGCGTATCGAATTGTCGATTAAGCTTCTTCATTAGAGATCACATTATGGCCGTTGCCGCACTGCGTCTATACGGAAACCTACGGATCCTTTTGTAGGAATCTGCCGACTCAACGGAGTCGTCACGCGTTCGTCTTGCCGCCTGCCCCGCAGAGCACGCATCCATACGCGAATCCACCTAGTCCGCCGCAATCCCAAATGACGCAAAACCTACTAAAATGACTGAGGTTCGTCAACGCACAGACAGTAAGCGTCGCGTGGGCAGAAGATCTGCGTTCATGAATTTTCGCGAGTATGGTCATGCTTCGAACGTCCTCCACGATTCCATTCACTGCCAAAGGTCGCGTTTCCAGCGCCGCCGGATCCTTGGCGTTGGTTTCGGGGGCCCCGCTTCGCTACAGCAGGCCGGAGCTGTCGGTTCTCGATAAACTCGAGACCGAACTCGCCGGGGTCCGACGAGCGCTGGCAGCGGCAAGGCTCGAGATTCTCACAATACAGTCTGCGGAGAAGAGCGCGCGCTTCCTCGCGCTGCATGACGGGCTGACGTCATTGCCGAATCTGCGGTTCTTTCGCCTGAGACTCGAACAGGCCTTGGCCCGCGAACCACGTTCACGGCAGTCACTTGCCGTGCTCTACTTTGACCTGGACGGATTCAAGCAACTGAACGACGCTCACGGGCATCATGTCGGCGACGAATTGCTGCGCATCGTCGGCTCCCGGCTCGCGCATGCGGTTCGCGCCGAGGACATGGTGAGCCGGTTGGGCGGCGATGAGTTCGTCTGTTTGAGGACGGGCGAGCCGGGGCGCAATCAGCTCGCGGCGCTTGCCCACAAATTGTTCGACGCCGTGCGAGCGCCAATGCGCATCGGCCAGCACGACTTATCGGTGCGCACGAGCATTGGCATTGCGATCGCGCCCGACGACGGGGTCGACGCCGATGAGTTGATGCAGCGTGCCGACGCCGCGATGTACCGCGCAAAACGACAGCGGTCGGGCCACGAATTCTATAGTCCGCAATATGCCGGATGAGCGGCGGCGCCACCCGCGATGGACCCTATGGTTCACGCCGCGCAACGGCGATGGGCGCAATCGCGTTATGCGCAATGGCGTAATGGCCGCTCTGCAGCCGGTGACCGTGCAATGAATCTCGCGACCGCTCTGCTCGATGTGCGTCGAATGGATGAAGTGGACCGCCTGTCGGTCGCCGGCGGCATGACGATCGTCGAACTCATGGAGAGCGCCGGGCAATCCGTGGCGCGCGAAATCGGGCGGCATTGGTCGCTGCGCCCGGTTGTCGTGCTCTGCGGCCCCGGCAATAACGGCGGCGACGGCTTCGTGGCGGCGCGGCATTTGGTGAAGGCCGGTTGGCCGGTGCGCGTCGCGCTGCTGGGATCGCGCGGGGACCTCAAAGGAGCGGCTCGCGTCAATGCGGACCGCTGGCCGGGTTCGATCGAAGCCCTCCATCCGGACGCTCTCGGAACCGCCGAATTGGTCGTTGATGCGTTATTCGGAGCGGGCTTGAGCCGCGCATTGCAAGGATCGGTTTTGGAAACGCTCGGCGCGGCCGCGGCGAGGAAAATGCCGATCGTCTCGATCGATGTCCCGAGCGGCGTCATGGGCGATACCGGCGCGAGCGTGGGCGCCGTTGCCGCGGCGCTCACGGTGACATTCCTCCGAAAGAAGCCGGGACACCTATTGTTGCCGGGACGCGAATTGTGCGGGGAAATTGCCGTCGCTGATATCGGCACGCCGCCGGCCGCGCTTGCACAAGTCGCACCGAATAGCTTCGAGAACGATCCGCGGCTGTGGTTCGGCGATCTGCCCAAACTGCGGCACGACGGCAATAAATACAGCCGCGGGCACGCGCTCATATCGGGCGGCTATCCGATGACCGGCGCGGCGCGGCTGGCGGCGCGGGCCGCGGCGCGCATCGGTGCCGGATTGACGACGATCGCCGTGCCCGAGATCGCGCTGCCGATTTATGCGTCCGCATTGACGAGCATCATGCTCGCACCGCTTGCGGCAAACGCCGATTTTCCGGCGCTGCTCGATGATCCCCGAATCACGGCATTTCTCATAGGACCGGGCGCCGGCGTGGGCGAGCAAACGCGCGCTCGCGCGCTCGCCATGCTCGCGACCCATCGCGCGACCGTGATCGATGCGGATGCGATCACGTCGTTCAAGGACGATCCTTCGGCACTCGAGCGCGCGATCGAAGGCCCGTGCGTGTTGACGCCGCACGACGGTGAGTTTGGCCGGCTGTTCGACGCCGGCGGCGACAAGCTCACGCGCACGCGTAACGCGGCGGTGCGCAGCGGCGCGGTCGTCGTCTTGAAAGGCGCCGACACGGTGATCGCGGCACCCGATGGTCGGGCGATCATAAATGCCAACGCCCCGTCCAGCTTGGCCACCGCGGGATCCGGCGATGTACTCGGCGGTATCGTGCTCGGGCTGCTCGCGCAGGGCATGGATCAATTTCTCGCCGCCGCCGCCGCCGTCTGGTTGCATGGTGCCGCGGCGACGCTGTTCGGGCCGGGACTGCTCGCCGAAGACTTGCCGGATTTGCTGCCGCAGGTGCTGCGCGATCTTTGCGCCGCGCCGCCCTAAACGTCGCGTCCGAGGCGCATCGCGCCCGCCAAAGGAATCGACGGATATTCGTTCAGGAGCGTCAGGAACCTGTGAAGATTTGTCGGCAATTCGTGGTGAGCGATGCATGCCCGCGATGCGGTTTCGTGTCTCGGGCAAAATCCGTTTTTAGTCATTTGACCCGGGCGCGGCGTATGGTAGCTTGCCCGGCTACCAATGCGCTGCCATCGGCAGCCCCAACCATCTGAAGCGGCGTACAAATGACGGATACCGATCACCTTCTGTCCGGCCCTACAACCGCCACTACTCCTAAACATCATTGGGTCCGGCCGACGCTCATCGTGTTGGGCGTGCTGATCGTGGGCTGGTTGATCTTCAAATGGTGGTCTGCGCCGAAGGCCAAGCCGGCCGTTGTGCCAGTGATTCCCGTGGCGGTCGGCGGCGTGCAATCCGGCGATATCAACGTCTACCTCGATGAACTCGGTACCGTCACGCCGGTGTACACCGTGACGGTCGCAAGTCGAGTTGCGGGCGAGCTGACCGAGGTGCGCTACACGGAGGGCCAGCTCGTCAAGAAAAATGAACTCCTGGCGATCATCGATCCTCGTCCATATCGAGCGCTCGTAGTGCAAGCCCAGGGCCAGCTGTCGCGCGATCAGGCGCTGTTGGCGAACGCGCGCCTCGATCTCGTGCGCTATCAGAACTCCTTCAAGGAGCACGCGATACCCGAGCAGCAGCTCGCGACGCAACAAGCGCTGGTCGAACAGGACCAAGGTACGGTGACACTCGATCAGGGCAACCTCGATGCGGCTCAGGTCAATCTGGACTACACGCGTATCGTCTCGCCGATCGACGGCCGTGTAGGGCTGCGCCTCGTCGATCCCGGCAATATCGTGCCGGCGAACGGCACGACCGGTATCGCGATGATCACGCAGCTGCAGCCGATCACGGTCATCTTCACGATCGCCGAAGACAATCTCGACGAGGTCATCGAGCAAATCGCGGCCGGCCACAAATTGTCCGTGACCGCACTCGACCGCACACAAAAACGCACGCTCTCGAGCGGCACATTGCTGACGCTCGATAACCAGATCAATGTCGCGACCGGCACGGTGCGTGCGCGCGCGAGCTTCGCCAATTCGCACAACGAGCTATTCCCCAATCAATTCGTGAACGCGCGATTGCTCGTCAAGACCCTGACAAAGGTCAATCTGGTCCCGGACGCCGCGATTCAGCGCAACAACGATCTGGCTTTCCTCTACGTCGTGCAGCCCGACTCGACCGTGCAGACGAGCAACATCAAGATACTCGCGAGCGACGGCGGCGTTTCCGCGGTTACCGGCGCCGAGCTCAACGCGCAAGTCGTGACCGACGGCTTCGACAAGCTGCAAAACGGCACGAAAATCTCGATCAAACCGGCGAAGCCGGCGCCAACGCCCGCCGGTGCAGCACCAGCTCCCGCCGGAGCGGCGCCCGTTACTGCGGCGCCCCATAGCGACGTGAAAAAACCCGGATGAATCCGTCGCGACCGTTCATCCAGCGCCCAATAGCGACGTCGCTGCTCATGGCGGCGATACTGCTGGTGGGAATCATCGGCTTCC
>Ga0209415_10002894_pt1 | contig 32094 bp, 27 predicted proteins | sample PeaSoiSIISIP2007_FD_187696 | JGI IMG/M metagenome (GOLD analysis project Ga0209415, IMG submission 187696) | Peat soil microbial communities from Weissenstadt, Germany - SII-SIP-2007 (SPAdes) (version 2) | ecosystem: Environmental > Terrestrial > Soil > Wetlands > Peat | place: Germany... | reverse complement strand
GGAGGACACTGCCGTCTCGGAGGACACCGTCGTCCTCGACGGTGTCGGCAGCCTGCTGGCCGAGGCCCAGTCGTTGGCGCTGCTCGGCGCCCGCACCACGCTGCGGTCGGTGTCGGGAGTCGAGCCCGGACCCGAAGCGAGCGTGCGCAAGCTGCTCGGCGCCGAGCACGAGCAACGCCTCCAGGAGTTCGGGCTCGTGCAGCTCGGTGCCCGCAGCGCCACCACCGAGGGCGACGCGGGCCGGTGGAGCCAGGGATTTCTCTCCGCCCGGTGTCTGACCATCGCCGGAGGCACGAGCGAGGTGCAGCGCAACGTCATCGGAGAGCGCATCCTGGGCCTGCCCCGCGACCCCGAGCCCGGGAGCTGACCGTCACCGGGGTGTGAGCAACGCCGGTTTTGACACGGTACGGACACCACGCCCAAGCTGCGGCGACCGGGCGAGAAGGGACGGACGGACATGGGTGGGGCCACGCGGTACTACGAGGACGTCGAAGAAGGTGACGAAGCGCCGGCATCGAGCCACACCCTGACCCGGACCGATCTCGTCCGCTATGCCGGCGCGTCGGGTGACTACAACCCCATGCACCACGACGAGATCCTCGCCACCGCGGCGGGCCAGCCCAGCGTCTTCGGCCACGGGATGTTCTCCATGGGCCTGCTCGGCACGGCCCTCACCGACTACGTCGGACCCGGCAACCTGACCCACTACAAGGTGCGCTTCTCCCGTCAGACCTGGCCCGGCGAGGAGCTCACCACCAAGATCGTGGTGACGGGCAAGCGGGTCGAGGACGGCCGCAACCTGGTGGATCTCGAGTGCAGCCTGGCCAACGCCGACGGCGAGGTGAAGGTCGTGGGCGAGGCGACAGCGGTGCTGCCCAGCAAGTCCTGAGCTCGCGCCCACCCGGGGCGCTCGCTCAGGACGTCGTGCTGGGTTCGCGATGGGTCAGGAACGCGGCCCGGGCCCCAGGGCCGGAGCCGCCTCCGGCTCAGCAGCCCGGAGGACTCCCGGTCTTGCCCTCGGCCGAGTAGAAGAGCCCGAGCAGCGTGCAGATCGTCACCTTGGCGACGAGCCATTTGCCGTCGGTGAACACGGCGTAGCCGTTGTTATTGGGGAGGATGGCCGTCCCTCCCGTACCGAGGATGTCGTAGACCACGTGCGCGCACTGCGGCGGCAGCGACTGCTTGGCGCACTGGGCCGCGGTCAGAACGTTGACGCTGTCGATCTTGGACCCCTGCGACGCGCTCGCTTCCGACGACGACAGCGCCTGCTGCATCGCGGCGGAGATCGAGGACCCGTTCTGGATGACGGCCACCTTGCTGGCCAGGTCCGGGTTCGCCAGGTTGAACAGCGTGTTATAGGTGGTCGAGATATCGGCCTGGGCCGTGGCGGGGTCGATGGCGACCGTGGTGGTGGTCGCCTTGGTGGTGGCCGTCGTCGAGGGGGAACTGCTACAAGCCGCCGCACCCAGGGTGAGCCCCGCCATGACAGCGACGGCCACGACGCGCGGTGTCCGGCGTCGTGCCCGATGACTTTTCCCGTCCGCCGTGGTGGTGCTGAGTAGTCCGAGCATCGTGTGAGCCTCCCCTGATCGGTGCGCCGCTTCCCCTTGGGCTGCCAGAGGTTAACCCGATCCCCGGCGCCGTACCTGACATTCTCGTCAGGGACCGTGGCCACCCGCTGCGGGGGCCCTCCGGCCCGACCATCGGCACCCGACCGGGGGACCGGGACGGGTCCGACCCGATCCCCAAACGCTCGCCGGGGGAGCCGTCGGAACCGACCCCCCGCAGGGCCGGATCAGAGGAACCGGATCAGGAGAAGGTGAACGGGGGCAGGCCCGAGGCCCGGGTGGCGAAGAGCGTCGCCTTGTTGTCGGCCAGCTCCTTGGGTGTCCACGCCGAGTCACGCTTCAGCTGGCCGGCGGGCTGCCACCCCTGCATGACCCAGACCGAACCCCCGAACACCACGAAGTTCTGCCCGTTGATGTCGGCGGCCTCGTCCGAAGCCAGAAACGCCACCAGTGGGGCCACGTTCTCCGGCGCGAAGGCGTCGAACTTGCCCTCCTCCGCCTTGGCCATGTCGCCGAAGAGGTCCTCGGTCATGCGGGTGCGGGCACGCGGGGAGATGGCGTTGACCGTCACGCCGTAGCGCTCCAGCTCGCGCCCGAGGATGATGGTCATGGCCGCGATGCCGGCCTTGGCCGCGCCGTAGTTGGCCTGCCCGGCATTCCCGAAGAGCCCGGCCTCCGACGCCGTGTTGATGATGCGGCCCGACACGTCCTCGCCCGCCTTGGCGCGGTTGCGCCACTGGACCGCCGCGAAGTGCGACAGCGCGAAGTGTCCCTTCAGGTGGACGCGGATGACGTCGTCCCAATCGGACTCGTCCATGTTGAAGCTCATCTTGTCCCTGAGGATGCCGGCGTTGTTGACGAGGATGTCGAGCTGGCCCCACGTGTCCACCGCCTGGGCCACCAGGGCCTCGGCACCGGCCCACGAGCTGACGTCGGAGCTGTTGAGCAGTGCTTCGCCCCCGGCCGACTTGATGTCCTGCACGGTCTGCTCGGCGGGGTGCACGTCGCTGCCTTCGCCTGCACGCGAGGCGCCGACGTCGTTGACGATGACCTTGGCACCTTCGGCCGCCAGCAACAGGGCCTCGGCGCGCCCGATCCCTCGCCCGGCGCCGCTGACAATGGCCGTCTTTCCCTCGAGCATGCCCATCAGGTGTCCTCCTACTTCTGCTTCACAGCCTCGTGCCCGACGCCCGCCGCCGGGTCCCGCGCCACGTTGACGTCGGATCTGGAACCCGGGCAGCATGGCCGATGGTGCGAGCCAGGGTCAACACGGCCGCACCCCGGAAGCGGCCCCTCCTGGGCCCGGCGACGGCGACATTCCTGAGCGTGGACGAGGCAGACACCCATGGCGACCACCCGTTTCGATCTCCCCACCCCTGACGGTTTCACCCAGGCGTGGTGGGACGCGGTCGGCGACGGTCGTCTCTTGCTCATGCGCTGCTCCACCTGCGGCAGGGCGCATTACTACCCCCGGCCCTTCTGCCCCCGCTGCGGGGCCGACACCGTGTCGTGGGAGGAGGCGAGCGGCGACGCCACCCTCTACACGTGGTCGGTCGTGTACCAGAACGACCTTCCGCCCTTCAACGAGCGGGTGCCCTACGTCGCAGCGGTGGTCGACCTCGCCGAGGGCCCCCGGATGATGACCAACGTCGTCGGGTGTGAGATCGACGACCTCGCCGTGGGCATGGCGCTGCGCGTGGAGTTCACCGACATCGGAGACGGGTACCACGTCCCCATGTTCCGCCCCGCGGCGTAGCGGGCCCGGCAATGGAGCGGTCGGGGAGCAGGCTCGCGCTCGTCACCGGGGGCAGCCGGGGGATCGGGCGGGCCTGCGCGTTGGCTCTGGCCGGCGACGGCTTCGACGTGGCGGTCAACTACCGGCGCGACGCCGAGGCCGCCGCCGACACGGTGGCGGCCATCGAGGCGCTCGGCGCTCGGGCCAAGAGCTATCGGGCCTCGGTCGAGTCCCCCGCTGAGGACGAGACCATGGTGGAGGAGGTGGTCGAGGACTTCGGCGCCATCGACGCCCTTGTGCACTCGGCGGGCATCGCCAGTCGCGGTCACACCGTGGCCGACACCGACCCGGCCGAGCTCGAGCGCGTCGTGGCCATCCACGCCTTCGGTGCCCACCACCTGTGCCGGCTCGTGCTCCCGTCGATGCGAACGCGGCCCCGGGGAGACGTCGTGTTCGTGTCGAGTGTCGCCGCCAGGATGCTGGCGCCCAACAGCGCGCCTTACAACATGGGCAAGGCCGCGCTCGAAGCCCTGGCCATGACGCTCGCCAAAGAGGAGCGCCGCCATGGGATCCACGTGAACGTGGTCGCGCCCGGTCTTGTCGTCACGGAGATGGGTCGGCGCCTGGTCCGGGCCATGGGGGTCGAGGACATCGCCACCATGGACGCCGGCGCCGCCTTCGGGCGGGTGTGTCGGCCCGAGGACGTGGCCGGCGTCGTACGGTTCCTGTGCTCGGACGAGGCCGGTTACCTGACCGGCCAGGTCATCGCCGTCGACGGGGGAGGCTGACGTTTCGAGGTCGGCCCGACGAGGCCGGGGCCCACGGGCCCGATCACGTCTCTGTGCCCGACGGGTCGTAGACCGTCACACCGTTGATCGTCTCGGCGGTGAAGTGGCTCTCGACCCACTGGGTGATCTGCGAGGCGGTGGTGTCCGAGCTTCCGTTGCCGGGCCCCGCTGGACCCTGGCGACAGTGTCGAGGCTCGGGTTGTGGACCCCTCAACGCCACCTGTGGGCTTGCTGACAATCTGCGGGCGCCGCCGAGGCGCTCTCTGTGGGGTCGAGGGCGGTCAGCCCGCCATGCGCGCCAGAGTCGTCACGGTCTTCACCGTGCGCGTGGTCGCGGTGACGCCCAAGTGTCGCTCGAAGAAGGCGTTGTTGAGCTTCGTGGTGCCATAGCCGCGGGGGCAGTGCACGAAAACGTGGCGACCTTCCACCCGGAACTCATCGGGGAGGAAGCGCTCGGTGTCGAGGGGCGCGACGCGCGAGGAGGGCGGTGGGGACGCCAGGAAGGTCACGTGCAGCTTGGCGGGGTCGCGTCCTCCGCTGGCGAGCGGGTTGCGCTCGATGACGTCGGCGAGTTGGGAGCTGGTGCGCAGGACGACCTTGATCCCGAGGCCGAATCGTGCCTCGAGCCCTTCTTCGACGACCGATCGGAGTCGGGCGGCTGATCCCGACGCGCTGAACAGCACGTTGCCGCTGTTGATGTAGGTCCTGGCGTCGTCGAAGCCCATGGCCACGAAGCTGGCCCGCAGCTCCGTCATGGCCACCTTGGCGTGGCCACCGAGGTTGATCCCTCGGAGCATCGCCGCGTACGCAGTCACTGCGGGCCGATCACGGCCTTCGTCCCGTGAAGTCCAACAACCGTTGCTGCAGGGGTGCGTCCTCGGCGACGTCCCCGCTCGGGCCCGTCCCGAAGACGCCGATCTGACCGATGAACGGGGCCATGGGCTGCATGGCATTCCAGGTGGTAAGGACCAGGTCCTGGGCCAGACGCTCGTCACCGCCGGTCGACCGGGCCACATCCCAGCTGTGGAGGAGATAGTCCCCGGTCCGGAATCCGAACAAGGTCGCCCCCGGGACGTCACCGGCGGCGGGGTGATGGACCGTCGTCTCGAAGGCGTCGGGCTCCCCGAAGGCGGCGAGCTCCTCGGCCATCGCCGCGTCGAGCTCGGCTCCGAGGTCCGGTCCGTGTTCGACGCCGAACGCGGCGCGGCTCTCGTCCGCTGATGCCCCTCGGAGCAACAGGACGGTCATGTGGCTTCCCTCGATCATGTGCACCACCAGGTCTCTGACGGTCCAGTCGACGCACGGCGTCGGAAGGTCCCACTGGCCGGGCGCGATGGCCGCCACCCGGCGCCGGATCTCTGCCTGCGAAGCGGCGAGATCGGTTACGTCGGCCACGATGCCTCCTTCTGATCGGATGAGCCCGAAAGTACCCTCACCGCATCTCCACGTCCTCGAGGTATTCCTCGCGCCACAATTCGTAGCGCTCCTCGGGCAGGTGCAACGCATGGGTCGGACGCAGGGCGTCGACGAAGGGCCGGTCGTGGCTCACGGCCACGACGGTGCCGGGCCAGGTGCTGAGCATCTCTCCGACGGCCTCGACCGACGCCGGGTCCAGGTTGTTCGTGGGCTCGTCGAGCACCAGGAGGTTGGCGCGGCCCGCCGACAGCATGGCCAGGCTGAGCTTGGCCCGCTCGCCTCCCGAGAGCGACGCCGGCAGCTGCTCGGCCGTGGCCCCGGTGAGCCCGAACGAGCCCAGCAGCGCCCGGCGCTCGGATACCGTCCGCAGCACGCTGTCATCGATCTGCTCGAGCGCACAGAGCCCGGGGTCGAGCTGTTCGTGCTCCTGCGCGAAGTAGCCGAGCGAGACGTTGTGCCCCACCTCCACCGCGCCCTGGGTCGGCTCCTGGACCGCGGCCAGGCACCGAAGCAGGCTGCTCTTGCCTGCCCCGTTCCGGCCGATCACCACCACCCGGTCGCCGCGTCCGACCACGAAGTCGATGTTGAGGAGCACCTTCTTCGCTCCGTAGGAGACATGCACACCCTGCACGGCCAGGGGCAAGGCGCCCGAGCGTGCCGGTGTAGGGAGGCGAAACCGTGTCTTGCGGTCCCGCTTCACCAGTTCGGTGCGGTTGCCCTTCATGCGTTCGACCCTGCGGTCGAGGACCTTGGCCTTGCGGGCCCGGTCCTCGGTACTGGCACGCATCGAGTCGGCCAGGGTGCTGAGCTTTCGGATCTGGCGATCTTCGAGTGATCGCCGTTTCTCCCTCTGTTCGATCTCCGCGGTGAGCTGGGTGCGAAAGGAGGTGTAATTCCCCTTGAACTCCCGCAGCCCTCCTTCGGCCAGGCTCAGCACCTTGGTGATGACCCGGTCGAGCAGCTTCAGGTCGTGGCTGATGACGAGCATGGCCCCGGTGAAGCGCGACAGCTCGGCCGTGAGCCACCGCTTGGCGGCGAGGTCGAGATGGTTGGTGGGCTCGTCGAGCACGAGCGTGTCGGGCCGACCGAACAGGACACGGACGATGTCGACGCGCCGGCGCTGTCCACCCGACAGCGAGTCGATGTCGTCGAACAACGTTTCCTGGCGCAGACCGATCCCCTCGGCCAACCGCGCGATGTCGGCCTCGAGGTTGTACCCGCCGGCGGCGCCGTAACGCTCTTCGAGGTCGGTGAAGCGGGTGATGGCCTCGGTGGTGGGATCGGCGGCCACCGCACGGCGGGCATTGTGCATCTCCTCGTCGAGGACGTCGAGGCCCCGGGCGGAGAGCACATGGGAGAAGCCGGTGGGCTCGAGGCCGAGACCGCCGGTGGTCGGCACCTGGGGCAGGAAGCCGATGGTCCCCTGGATATCCACGTCCCCCGCCACCCGCAGATGAGGAGGGACCTGCCCGCAGATGACCGAGACCAGCGACGACTTACCCGTCCCGTTGCGGCCCACCAGGCCCACCTTGTCTTCGGGCCCGACCATGAACGACGCGTCGCGGAGCAGGGTCCTCCCACCGATCTCGATGGTGACGCCGCGGCCCGTGATCATCCCTCTATTGCATCAGGTTGGTGACCTGGTGCTGAACACACAGGCGATCGGTCGCGGCCCGGTACCGAGTGCGGGCGAGAGGAGTCGAACCTCCACCCCCGAAGGGACGGGGACCTAAACCCCGCGCGTCTACCGTTCCGCCACGCCCGCAGTGCCCCACTCCGGCATCTCGCCGCCTGCCGGGACACGCCGAGCCTATCGGCCCACCTGCTGCACCCTCGCCGACCCGCGCCGGCATCCCAGGTAGCCTCGTGCCATGGCATCGCACCCCACGCACGGATCGTCCCTGGTCACAGAGTTGCCCCCCTCGATGCGGACGGGCAACCTGCCCGACCTGGCCTCGGCGGACGTCTTTCAGCGCCTCCTCAAGGAGCGCATCATCTTCCTGGGCAGTGCCATCGACGAGGTGGTGGCGAACCAGGTCTGTGCGCAGCTGCTCCTGCTGGCCGCAGAGAACAGCGAGCGCGACATCGCCCTGTACGTCAACTCACCGGGGGGCTCGGTCACCGACGGGCTCGCCATCTACGACACCATGCAGTACGTCAGCTGTGACGTGAGCACGATCTGCGTGGGCCTGGCGGCGTCGATGGGGCAATTCCTCCTTTGTGCCGGTGCACCGGGGAAGCGGTTCGCGCTTCCTCACAGCCGGATCCTCATGCACCAGCCGTCGGGGCAGATGCAGGGCCAGGCGACCGACATCGCCATCCAGGCGGAGCAGATCGTCTATCTCAAGCGGATGATGGCCGAGCGCATCGCGCTCCACACCGGCCAGCCCATCGAGCGCATCGAGGCGGACTCGGACCGTGACCGGTGGTTCACCGCCGACGAGGCGAAGGACTACGGGTTCATCGACCGGGTGATCGAGCACTCCACACCTCAGGCGGCCGCCCGCTGAGCACGAGGCCCAGGGGTTCGAACGGAGCGATCCAATGACCGACGTCCAGTCTGACGTCGAGGCCACCACAGAGGTGACGGCCTCCGGGGTCGGTGGCACCACGGTGACGAAGGACCCGGTCGCCGACCAGATCGCCCAGCGCGCCGAGCGCATCGCCCGACGGTCGAAACCGACCCGGGTCGTCGCGGCCCGAGTCAGCATCTGGCTGCGCCTCGGCGAGCTGTGGCGCGCCCGTGAGCTCTTCTTCTTCCTGGTCCGCAAGGAGATCAAGGTCAAGTACAAGAACTCGGCCCTGGGCTTTCTGTGGTCGATGCTCAACCCGGCGCTGACCCTGGCCGTCTTCTACGTCCTGTTCACCTTCTTCCTTCCCAATGGGATCCCCAACTTCGTCATCTACATGTTCTCGGCCATGTTGGTCTGGAACCTCTTCCAGACCGCCGTGCTCACCGGGACCAGCACCATCGTGTCCAACGCGGCCATCGTCAAGAAGGTTGCCTTCCCGCGCGAGATCCTCTCCCTCGCCGCGGTCGGTTCCGCCTTCATGTTCTTCTTGTTCCAGTCCATCGTGCTGCTCGCCTTCATGATCGCCTTCTGGCACCGGCCCGACTGGAGCGCGCTCTGGCTCGTGGTCCCGGCGCTGGCCGCCATCTTGGCGTTCTCCGCCGCGCTGGCGGTCTTCCTGTCGGCGGTGAACGTCTATCTGCGCGACACCCAGCACCTCGTCGAGGTGCTGTTGATGGCGTGGTTCTGGGCCATCCCCGGCATCTACGCCTATTCGGGACGGGTGCACGACGGCCTCGTGAATCACACGATCTTCGGCATCCCCGGCACCCACCTGATCTGGCTGTACTTCGCCAACCCCGTGAGCCCGGTGGTGATGTCGTTCCAACGCGTCTTCTACAACGTGGTGCACCCTCGCTCGACGTTGGCCTCCCAGCACCATGCGTTCATCGCGCACGGGGTCATGGCGTCGTACGGGATCCACTGGTACGTGGCGTCGGACCTCATCGTCCTGGGGGTGTCGCTCGTGCTCCTCGTCGGCGCCATGGTCGTGTTCGGGCGGCTCGAGGGCAACTTCGCCGAGGAGCTCTGAGATCCGCGTGGCGGTGAACATCGCAGTCGACGTCGTGGACGTGACCAAGCGGTTCCGGCTCTACACCGAGAAGTACCAGTCGCTCAAGGAGCGTGTCCTGCACGCGGGGCGCAATCCGTACCAGGACTTCTTCGCCCTGCGCGACATCAACTTCGAGATCCCCGAGGGCCAGACGGTGGGGATCCTGGGACGCAACGGCTCGGGGAAGTCCACCCTGCTCAAGTGCGTCTCGGGCATCCTTCAGCCCACCACGGGCAAGGTGGTGGTGCGGGGCAGCCTGGCCGCACTGTTGGAATTGGGGGCCGGGTTCCAGCCTGAGCTCTCGGGACGGGAGAACATCTATCTGAACGCGTCCCTGCTCGGATTGTCGACGAAGGACGTCGACAAGCGCTTCGACGAGATCGTCGCCTTCGCCGAGCTTGAGCAGTTCATCGACAACCAAGTGAAGTATTACTCCTCGGGCATGTACGTCCGGCTGGGATTCGCGGTGGCCGTCAACGTCGATCCCGACATCCTCGTGGTAGACGAGGTGCTGGCGGTGGGTGACGAGGCGTTCTCGAGAAAGTGCATGGCCAGGATCAAGGAATTCCAGGACGACGGCCGGACCATCCTCTTCGTGACCCACTCGTCGGACCTCGTTCGCCAGATCTGTGATTTCGCCGTCGTCTTGAGCTCGGGAGACATGATCGGCTCGGGCCCGGCTGCCGAGGCCGTGCGCATCTACCACGAGCACCTCAACACGATCGGCCCCGGGATCGGGGCCGCACCCCTCGAGCTGGAAGAAGTTCCGGCCCCGGCGCCGCTGCACCGGTCCATCGAGATCTCGTCGGTCGATGTCGAGCACCCCGGCGTGGGATCCCGCGGCTATCTGCTCCCCTGCGAGCCGCTCACCGTGCACGTGGCCTTCGAGGCGACAGAGCCGGTGCCGGGCGTGGTGTTCGCCCTGGAGATCTTCGACCGGGAGGGCAGATTGATCTTCGGGTCCGACACCGAGATCCTCGACCGGCCCTTCGACGCACCCGTTGGTGCGGGACGCGCCGATCTGAGCTTCGAGCGGGTGCCGTTGCTCGACGGGGCCTACAGCATGAAGGTCGAGATCAAGGACCGGCTCGGTATCCTCTACGACAGTCGCGAGCAACAGGCCTTCGAGGTGATGAACCCGGAGCGGTCGCGAGGCACCGTGGCCTTGGAGCTCCACGCCGACATCCGAGCCGCCAGCCTCAGCTGAACACCCTCGATCCGATGTTCCGCCCCGGTCGCCGCGCCCGTCGCCGTCGCCTGGTCCTGGGTGTCGTGCTCGTGGGGGTCGGCCTCGCCGTCACGGTCGGAGCTCGCCCGCCGACGGTTGGGGCCGCGTCGCAGCCGCGTGTGTCACCCACCTTCACCTTGACGTGGTCGACCGGCCCTCTCGCCGACCAGGGGAGTCCGATCGCGGAGTCCTCCCCGGGGGTGGCGACCCTCGATGGCGGCGGTCCGGCTGTCGTCGTCGGCGACCGCAACGGATCGGTGTACGCGTACCACCTCGACGACGGATCGCCGGTGCCGGGATGGCCCGTCTCCGACGGTGGCATCCCCATCGACTCGTCACCGTCGGTGCTGGACAGCACGGGCGGACTGGATTCGGTGTTCGTGGGCACTGGCAATGCGGCTGACCCCGGCCAGGGCGGGTACGAGGCCTTCGCCGCGTCGGGGGCGCCGCTGTGGTTCACACCGGTGACCGATCCATCCAGCGATGCCGATCCCGCCGCCGGCGTCCAGGCGTCGATGACGGTGGCCGACCTCCAAGGCATGCCGAGCGTCGTCGCCGGTTCCCTCGACCAAGAGGAGTACGCGCTCGACGCCTCCGCGGGGACCACGCTGCGGGGTTGGCCCTTGTTCACCTCCGACAGTGTGTTCTCGACGGCCGCGGTGGCGGACCTCTACGGGACCGGCACCGACGACGTCGTCGAGGGCGGTGACCAGAGCCCCGGTTTCGCCGTCGGTCGCCACTACCAGCAAGGTGGCCACCTCCGCATTCTCAACCAGGACGGGGGCGTCATCTGCGACGCGCCGACCACCCAGACCGTGGACTCCTCACCCGCGGTCGGGCCCTTCCTGTCGGGTGGGGCGACGGGCATCGCGGTGGGAACGGGAGCGTTCTTCGCCGGTGCCACCGATACCGACGCCGTGAAAGGCTTCGATACCGACTGCAACCAGGTGTGGTCCCGGACCCTCGACGGCGCCACCACCAGCAGTCCGGCTCTGGCCGATGTGACCGGGAGCGGGCGGCTCGACGTGGTCGAGGGCACCGACACCGGCACGGGCGGCTCGGTGTGGGTCCTCGACGGGGCGACGGGGGCCACGGTGTGGCAGGAGCCGGTGGTGGGCCGCGTCATCGGATCGGTGGTGGTCGCCGACCTGGCCGGCACGAGCAGCCAGGACGTCCTCGTGCCCACCACGGCCGGGGTGGAGATCCTGGACGGGGTGTCGGGAACCGAGCTGACCGTGCTCAGCCCCGACCTCGGAGTCCAGAACTCGCCGCTCGTCACCGACGATCCCAACGGGGACGTCGGGATCACGGTGGCAGGATACGACGGCACGAACCAGGGAGAGATCCGGCACTACGAGATCCTCGGCTCCGACGGTGCATCGGCCGTCGGCCCGGCGTCGTGGCCGATGTTCCACCACGACCCGCAGCGGACCGGCGTCACCGGGACCCCCACACCGCAGCCGCCGTGCTCGGTGCCCTCGGGCGCCTATGCGGGATACACGCTGGCGTCGTCCGACGGCGGGGCCTTCGCATTCGGGAGCCCGTTCTGCGGGTCCGCCGGGGGCTTGAAGCTGCACGCGCCGGTCGTGGGCATGGCCAAAGCACCTGACAGCGGGGGTTACTGGCTGGTGGGCGCGGACGGGGGGGTCTTCGCCTATGGCGGCGCCCAGTACTACGGGTCGATGGGCGGCACCGCGCTCGCCCAACCGGTGGTCGGCATGGCCGCCACACGCGACGGTCATGGCTACTGGCTCGTCGGGGCCGACGGGGGGGTGTTCGCCTTCGGTGACGCCGGCTACTTCGGATCGGTGTCGAATCTGCATCTGGCGGCACCGGTGGTGGGCATCGCCGCGTCGCTCGACGGTGAGGGCTACTGGCTCGTCGGCGCCGACGGGGGGGTGTTCGCCTTCGGCGACGCCCAATACTTCGGCTCGATGGCCAAGCACCGACTGGCGGCGCCGGTGGTGGGCGTCGCCGTCGACGTCACCACGGCCGGCTACTGGCTCGTCGGCGCCGACGGCGGGGTCTTCGGCTTCGGTGCGACGTTCTACGGCTCACTGGGCGCGCTCACCTTGACGCGGCCCATCGTCGGTATGGCGGCAACCGACGATGGGTACGGCTACTGGTTGGTGGGCTCTGACGGCGGGGTCTTCGCCTTCGGCGATGCTCCCTTCGACGGGTCGATGGCCCAGACCCATCTCGACGCCCCGGTACGCGCCATCGCGCCGTGAGCGGACGGCTCCAACGCACCGATGGGTACAATGCCGCCGGTGCGAGTCGACCAGGTGATCCCTTCGCTCGCCAGTCGCGACGCGATCGGTGTGCACACGGTGGCGATCACCGAGGCGTTGCGCACCGTCGGGATCGAGTCGGACATCTTCTACGGCGAGTGCACGCGCGATCTGGCTGACCGGGCGCGGCCCATGAGCAGCCTGGGCCGACCGGGAAAGCATCGTTGGTTGATGTACCAGGCGTCGATCGGCAGCCCCGTGTTCGACATCTTCGCTAGCCGGTCGGAGCCGAAGCTCCTGAACTACCACAACATCACCCCGGCGGTGCTCCTCGACGGGTGGGAGCCCGCCGTCGGCCACGAGGTGACCCTCGGTCGCTCCCAGGTCACGCGGGTGGCGGCGGAGTGCCGTCTCGCCATCGCCGATTCCGCCTTCAACGAGGAGGAGCTTCGCGACGTCGGGTTCCGGCATACCGCCGTGGCGCCGCTGCTCATCGACATGACCGCCGCCGCGGACCCTGATCCCGTGTTGTCGCGCCGCTTGGTTGCCGCCAAGGCCGATGGCGGTCCCGACTTCCTGTTCGTCGGCAAGGTGTCTCCGCACAAGGCCCAACACGACCTCGTCAAGATGCTGGCGCTGTACCGCCGCCTCTACAATGACCGCGCCCGCCTCCATCTCGTCGGCACCCCGCTCGGCAAGACCTACGGGCCGGCCTTGTCCGCTTTCATCGCCGAGCTGGGCCTGAGCGAGGCCGTGTCGATCACGGGCACCGTGTCCCCGCAGGAGCTCGAGTCCTACTTCCGGGAAGCCGACGTGTTCGTGTGCGCATCGGAGCACGAGGGATTTTGTGTCCCTCTGGTCGAGGCCATGGGACACGGGCTCCCCGTCGTCGCCTACTCGACCTCGGCGGTCCCCGAGACCGTCGCCGATGCCGGGCTGCTCCTGTCGTCGAAGGATCCCCTGCTCTTCGCGGCGTCGGTGCACAAGGTGGTGGAAGACGACCGGCTGCGCAAGCAGTTCGTGGAGGCGGGCACGCGGCGCGCCGAGGACTTCTCGCTCTCGAATTCGCGCCGGCGCTTCGTCGACCTCATCGTCGACGCGCTGGGATCGACGCCGTGACCGAGGCGGGCAGTCAGTCGTAGCGCCGAGGGTCGGGCGCCGGTCTGATCACCGGTCGGCGGTGCGGACCGGGGCCGTGTCCCACACCTTGTCGGCACCCGCCCAGCGGTCCCACACGGCGCGCGGCGTCGTGGTCCAGAGCCGCCGCAGGCGCACCCGCGTCGCCAGCGCCCAGGGAAGCCTGGTGAGCACCGCCTTTCGGAGCTCAGGGCCGCGGTCGTCGTGCATGCGTTGCCACAGGGCGCTCCATGCCACATCCACCGGCGCGTTGCGCATCAGGCACAACAGGGCGTTGCGCTGGGCCAGGAACCGGACCATGGGGGAGCCAGGTCCCTCGCTCGTCGCCGACAGGCGGTGGCGCACCGACGCGGAGGGGTCGTAGACGATCCGCAGCCCGGCGAGGCGGGCGCGCAGGCACCAGTCGGTGTCCTCGTTGTAGGCGAAGAACTGCGGCGACAGCCCGCCCAGTCGGCGCAGGGTCTCGGCCCTGAACACCGGCGCGGTCCCGCTGAACCCGAAGCGCTCGGCGGCGTGGTCGAATCGTCCGTCGTCGGGGGCACCCAAGCCGTACTCGCCCGCCACGCCGTGACGTTCGAGATAGGAGCCGGCGTGATTGACGAGACGGCACGTGGTACGCACCGGGACCCGTTCACCGTTGACGGTGACGGGGCCGAGGTGGTCGGGGTGGGCGGGGTCGGCGACCGGGACGTAGAAGGGGCGACGTCCCGACGTCCATCGCCACCGGGTCGGCTCGCCGTCGACCACGGCACGCTCGGTGTCGTAGACCCCGGCACCCTTGATGCCGTCGAGGACGTCGACGTCGCCGACGGTCACGGACCGGAGCTGTCGCCCCAACGGCCGGGCGTCGCCGGCGGCGTGCCACGGCTCGTCGTCGAGGAGGATCTCGGCGTAGACCCCGTCGAGGACCACCTTCGGCGTGACGGCGGCCACGGTGGGATCGGCCAGCGCGGAACGCGCCGCCTCGATCCACCCCGGTCCGGCCACGGCGTCGTCGTTGAGGAGGGCGACGAGCTCACCCCGGGCGTGGCGCAGGCCCAGCTCGACGCCTCCCGCGAACCCGAGGTTGACGGGGGATCGCACCACCTGGGCGCCCATCGGGGCGGCGACGGCCGTGGCCTGTGCTCCGGCCGACCCGTTGTCGACGACGACCACCTGGTTGGCCTGGGCCAGGGCCGAGGCCACGCATTCGGCCAGCCAGTCCCCGGGGCGATACGAGACGACGACCACCGAAGCGTCCGGTGGCATCAGCGTGTGGCGACGACGTTCCCGTAGGGCAGGTCGAGGAGCTTGGCGCGCTCGACGGAGGCGAGGTCGTCTTCGAGGAGGCGAAAGCGCAGTCCGTGCCCTTCGAGGAGGTCCACGAGCGCCTCGGCCTTGTCGCCGACCCCTTCCATGAGGGCGGGAGCCCACTCGAACATCACGGCGATCTTGGGGCTCGCTTCGAGCGTTCGGGACAGCCCGGTGAAGGCCTGGAGCTCGGCGCCTTCGATGTCCATCTTGAGCACGTCGACGGGAGGGAGCCCGACGAGGAGATCGTCGACGGGGACGGCTTGGACCTCGACCATCTCCTCGGTGTCTCCCAGACGGTCGAGCGCCTCCTGCCCGATCGCCCCCACGCTGGAGGCGCCCGAGGAATTGAGGCGTTGGTGCAAGTGCAGGGTGGTCGAGCTCGACCATGCCGCCCGGTGCCAGGTGGTGACGTAGCCGTAGAGCCCGTTCATGACCACGTTGCGGCGCAGCAGTTCCGCCAGACCGGGATGGGCTTCGACCGCCACCACCTTCCCCGTCGGGCCGACGAGCTGACCACCCAGGAGGGTGAAGTAGCCGACGTTGGCGCCCACGTCCACGAACGTCTGGCCGGGCCGTAGCGTCTCCTGCAGCCACCCGGTCACATGGGTCTCCCACAGCCCGTCGAGCACGATCCATGCGGAGATCGCCGCGTCGCGAGTGTCGACCAACATCTTGGCGCCCCAGCGGGTGGCGACCAACGCGGTGTGGTCACCGAAGTACAGCGGCCCATTGGGGTACCGCTCCGCACGAAGGGTGGCCAGCCCGGCCTCGATGGCATCGAGTCTGTGCGTGAGCTCTTCCATTCCGAGGGAACGACGCGCGCGTGCCGCGACTCGGGACAACAGGGGATGACGACCCACGCCGGTCATCCTAACGGTCCGCTCGATCAGCCCGGCGGGACGGTGGCGGGCACCGCCACCCTGGTCAGGATGCGGTCGGCCAGGGTTTCGTAGCGATCGACGATGGCCGGCCAGTTGAAGACGCGCCGGGTATAGGCCCGACCGTTGGTGACGAGACGCTCCCGCAGTGCTCCGTCGCCGAGCAGCCTGTCGGCCACCGTCTCGAAGTCTGCATAGTCGTGAAACGCCAGCCCCCCGCCACTGCGCACACAATGTTCGAGGGTCGCCGCACAGCGGTGGTTCACGACGACAGGAGCACCCGCCAACCACGCCTCGAGCACGACGAGGCTGAAGGACTCCCACGCCGAAGGGGTCACGACGAACTCGCACGCTTGCAGCGCTCCCCATTTGACGCCTTCGGGTTGGCGCCCGGCCACCACCACATCGTCGTCGCCTCCGAGTGCCTCGTGGACCGGCCCCAGCAACACCAGTCGGGGGGCGTGGGGGCGCCGCAGGCGGTACAGCCGCCACAGATCGGCCAGGACGTGCGATCCCTTGGCCCGCTCGACCCGGCCGACGCACAGCACGAAGCGTTCACCGGGCGCGAGACCGAGCGCGGCGCGCGCCGCGTCGGGATCGCCCGATCCTTCGACGACGGTGGCGCCGACGACGGCGGCCGGGAGATGGGCGATGGGGAAGGTGCGCTCGACCAACGCTTGTTCGGAGTACGAGTTGTAGGCGAACCCGCCCGCGGCGCGGAACACGTCGCGCATGATCGGGAGATGGAGCTCGGGCTCGTCGTGGGCGGCGCTGTGAAAGATGACCCGCCGGCCCAGTCGCGCCACGCCCTGTACCGCCGGCCAGAACAGGTACGGCGTCACCGCCACGAGATCGCAGTCCGAGCGGGCGGCGTCGTCGAGAACATCGGGGCACACCGGGCCCACCAGCTCGACGAATCGATGGGCGAGCTCGTCGGGGACGACGGCCGGGTTCTGTCTGATCAAGACGTTGAGCGCGCCGGAGCGGGGGTCGCGTCCCGACACGGCGCGACGTCGGTGGACGGTGACGCCTTCGAGCTCGGTGTCACCGGGTGGCAGTTCATCGGCCCAGGTAGCCGCCGACACCGCGCACGTGGTGAAGACGTCGACATCCCAGCCCTTGAGCGACACGAGGTGCTCGCAGAGCAGGCGCAGCCAATGTTCGATCCCCCCGACCACGTCGGTCCCGTATCGGGGGACCACCACGCCCAGCTTCATTCCCGGGTCCGGACCACCACTCGGTAGCTCTGCCCGGTGGGGTCGTACTCGACCGAGCCGGCCATGCCCACCCCGTGGAAGGCGTGCAACCACGTGTCGGGGTCGAGGGGACGACCCTCCGCCAGATCTGCTTCCACGGTGCCGACGCGAAGTCGCCACCACCACGGCGCCTCCGAGATGACCACGACGCTGGTCGTCGCCCGCGCCAGCGCGGCGACCAGCGGCCCGATGCCTCGGGGGGTCATCGCCTCGGGCACGCCGGTGAGCACCACCGCGCCGAGGGCGCCCTCCTCCACGGCGCCCAGATGGGTGAGGATCTCACCGAAGCGGACATCGGGACCGGGGCGGTGGCTCGATCCCGCGTCGGTGATGCCGTAGACGTCGAAGCCGGCGGATCGCAGTTGGGCGACGACCTCGTCGGCGCGGGACTGCGCGTAGAGGACACGCTCGCCCGGCGTCAGGGTGTCAGCCAACCGCCCTTGCCACGCCGTCAGCGCGTCGGACCCGGTCGCCGCCGACGGTGGTGCCTCGGGCTCAGGCCGGGGCTCGAGGTGCCTGACGCGCTCCTCGAGTTGCTCGAGGCGACCGGCCACGACGGCCAGCGCGCCGGCGGCAGCGAGCCCGGCCGCTTTCACCTGCTCCTCGAGTCGCCGAAGGTGCTGCGCCACCTCGTGGCCCTGATGGCGCCGCGACCGCCCCGCGCCGGGGGTCGACGGTGCTCCCACGTCGGAAACGGCTTCCGCGAGCTGCGCGATGACGTCACGCATCGGCGTGGCGCCGGCCGGGTTCGGGGCCTGGCGGGCGAGCTCGAAATGCAGCCGGGCGTCGGCGTCATGGGGATAGCCGGGTTCGGCGCGTCGACGAGCCGCGTCGGTCTCGAGCTCGCCGATCAGACGGTCGAGGTCCATCGGGTCCGAGGAGTTGGGGATGCCGTTGTCGTTGGTCGCCATGGCGTTGCCCGGCTCCGGGGGTGCGTGGGGGATCGGTCAGATGCGTCCAGCAAGCAAGAGGGACCGTCGACGGTCAGCTGGTCACGAGCGACATTAGCGTCTGGGCCAAGTCACCGAACTGGTGGTCGGCGGCAAAGCGCATCCCGGCATCGGTCAGCGCGCGTCGCGCCTCGGGACGCGCCAGGAGCTCTTCGAGGCGCGAGGCGACGATGTCGGGATCGGCACTGGGCAGATGCGAGACGGTCCCCTCGGGATATTCGGCCGCCGTGGCCAGGTTGGTGACCACGGGCACCCCGGCGGCCAAGGCTTCGAGGATCGCCGCCGAGGACTCGCCGCTCGTCCCTTCACGCAACTGCACCGCGAGCGCGGCTCTCGCCAGCCAACGTCGCCACCCCGCTTCGTCGACCGCTCCCGTGATCTCGACGCGTTCGAGATTGCCGCGCACGCGAGCGCGGTCTTCGATGACCTGGATGAGGAACGGCGGGCACGGCCCGACGAAGGCCAGTCGGCACCCGGCGCGCGCCGCCGCGTCCACGAGGAGGTCGGGCCGCTTGGCCATCGAGACGATGCCGAAGGCGACGACCACGGGATCGGCCTCGGCTTCCGAACGGTCCATGACGGTCACGGGCGGACAGGCGGGAGGCAGCACGTGGATGGGTGGGTGGTAGGAGAGCGGGGCGAGGTCGAGCAACACCAGGTGGCGCGCCACCTCGGAGTTGACCAGCAACCCACGGCACCGTTCGGCCAGCAGCGGTAGGAGGCCGACCCCGGCCGTCTCGAGGTCGCGCACCGATCGACCGGCCCGGAGCGCGCCGTGACGGGGGGCGCGGCCCGGATACGAACGGTCGAGCAGCCACGAGAGCGAGGTGGCGAAGGCGACGTCGTCGAGGTCCTCGAGAGCCGTCACCGCGATGGCCGCCAGCCGGACCTCGTGCAACCAGATCCAGCCCGGGTACCTGAGCGCGGTCTCGACGGTCGACAGGTGCCCGTCGGAGTTCCCCACGGTGTAGACGACGGCGTCGTACGACGCCGGACGCGTGTCGACGCCGAACGTGTCGATCGGGAAATGGCCGACGCCGGCCGGCACGGGAGGTGACTCGTTCAGGGGTGTGACGGCGTCGACGATGACGCCACCGCCGACGGCGCCGAGCAGGCGCTCGTTGTAGACGGCGATGCCTCCCCCCAAGGGGGGGAGCGGTCCCACCAGCGCGACGCGTGTCGGTGGTGGGGGCGGTGTCCACGCCGACGGGCTCAGTCGTTCTCCCATGCCGTCGATCGCAGCCACGGCCCGGCGCGCCACGGCGTCCCACGTGGAGCCCGATGCCAGGGTCCGCTGGGCTTCGAGCACGGTGGTCCGGCGTCCCTCGTCCGAGAGCAGATCGGCGATGGCCCGGGCCACGGCTCCGGTGTCAGCGGGATCGAACGTGGCGAGAGGGGTGGCGGCGGCCTCGGCCAGTGCGGTCGTGGACGAGGCGAGGGCCGGGGTGCCACAGGCGGCGGACTCGAGGACGGGGAGACCGAAGCCCTCGGCGAGTGACGGCATCACCGTAACCACGGCGCGTCGGTAGCACGCCCGCAAGAGCTCGTCCCCGACGGGGCCGGCGAGGACGAGACGTCCCGTCATCCCCGCCGAGGAGGCCGCTTCGGAGAGCCTGGCTTGCCAGGCCGAGGTCAGTTCGCCCACGACGAGGAGATCCAGGTCGAATCCGGCCTGTACCAACTGACCCACGGCCGAGATCAACCGCTCGGTGCCCTTGCGGATATCGCTCCCGCCCACGGTCAGCACGAAGGGACGATCCTCGAGTGCGCCCAGATACCACCGGAAGTGCTCCCCGTCGGTGCCGTCCCTGGGCGTGAAGAACGGTGACACGCCACACCCGATGTTCACGACCCGGTCGGGATCGCACCCGAGGAGCTCGACGGCCTCCGACCGCGTGTGCTCGGAATCGGCCAGCACCAGGTCGGCGGCCGCCACCCACGAGGCGCGCGCCCGGTACCGGTCGAGATGGGCCTGGGTAGGGAGGTAGCGATGCGGAGCGCGCAACGGGATGAGATCGTGCAGGGTCACGACGCGGGGCAACCCCAGGCTCTCCCAGTGCGGGGCGACGACGAGGCCCGAGGGGTCCAGAGGCCCGCAGCGGAGGAACGGCGCCGGGATGTGGTGCACGATCGGGCCGCCCTCGGCCACGAGCGCCCGCATCGACGGGGCCGCGTCCCAGTGCACCCGGCCCGTCATGGCCAGTTCCGCCGGGAGGCCGAGCGGGGGCGGGAGCTCGGGTGCGAGCAGACCCGCCGCCAACCGGTCGATGCGCTCGAGCGCGGCGCTCAGCGCGGCGACGTACCGGCCGATCCCCCGATCGGCGATGCCGTCGGTCTGCAGCGCCTGCAGGTCGACGGCGAGGCGGATCGTCGCCGTCAAGCGTCGCTCTGTGCTGTCGCCCCGAGCAGGTGCTCGATCGCCTCTATCCGGCGCGTGACCCTCGCTTCGGACTCGGCCGCACGGCGGGCGTACTCGATCGACGCTCCCGAGCGGGCGGCCATCGTCTCCACCGTGGCCTGGACCTCACCCAGGTGACGCTCGAGCGCGGCCATCGTCGCCAGCTGGGCGTCGATGACATCGAGACGGGCGTGCAGTTGCGCGAAGGCCCTTCGTTCGATCCAGCCCTGCGCGCGTCGGAGGAAACGTTTCACGGTCCGTAGGATTGCCAGTGCACCACGCAAGCGTCAAGCGACCGCAGGGAAGGGCCGGGTGGTGCACCGTGAGCCGGGATCATCGCAGTTGGAGGGTGGGCGCATCGGGGGCCCGACGCGCGTCGTCGAGCCAGCGCTGCAGCGGCCCGGCCACGACAGGCCATTGGAATTGCTCGATCGTCGGTCCGAAGTCGGCTGCCGTAGGGGCGTCGTCGAGCAGGTGGATCAGGCCCTCGACGATGCCGTCGACGTCGCCCGGGGCCACCGCGACCCCCAGCCCGCGGGCTGCGACGAGGTCGCCGAGGGCGTCACCACCGGTGAGGATCATCGGTCGACGCGCCCACAGGTAGTCGAGGACGCGGGTGCGGAACGAGAACCGCGTCTCGAGGTTGTCGAGGTGGATGCTCACGGCGATGTCGGCGTCGAGGAGATAGCTGCCCCAGGCGTGGTACGGCACCCACGCGTCGTTGAAGAACACGGTGGACCCCGTGAGGCCGAGCTCCTCGCTGACGGCACGGAGCTCGGTGGCCCGGGCCATCTCGGCGATGTCGGGGTTGGGATTGTTCATGCCGAGGAAGACGAGGCGGAGGCCGGGGATCGCGCGCCGGGCGCGGTCGACGGCGCGCACCAGCGAAACGGGGTCGAACCAGTCGTAGACGCCTCCACCCCACACGACGACGGGGTCCTCGGCGCCGATGGCCGGGAAGTGCCGGCGCAGCACGGGGCCGGCGGCGACGGGCGGCTCGGAGGGCAGGCCGAAGGGGACCACGTCGATCAGACGACGGAGCATCGGATCGTCGCCGTACGTGGCCGGATTCACTCGTCCCGCGTGGGAGAGCGACCCGAGCCAGAAGTCGCGCTGCCGTTCGCTGGCACACAGGAAGAAGTCACCCCGGCCGAGGTCGTCGTTGATGACTGAAACCTGATGGGAGACGTCTTGTCGGTACTCCTCGACGCCGCGCCCACCGCGTTCGAGGTTCTCGAGATGGGTGGGGATGTACATGTCGATGACGACAGGGACGTCACTGGCCGCGACCTCAGGATGACGACGCACGACACTGGTCGGCGCCACCACCACATCGGCGTGTCGTACCAACGACGCGAGGTCGGGCGACCCGGGCGTCACCGCGCACACCTCCATCTGGTCGTGGCGCCGTGTTGCGCCCACCGTGCTGGCCAGGGTGACGGTGCACTGCGAAGCCAGGACCTGAGCGAGATGCCAGGCCCGGATGGCCGGACCCGCCATGGCATCGGTGAGCGGATCGAAGGTGAGGACGAGAACGCGCCCTGGCATCACGAACGGGACGGGACCGGCGCAGTCGGACGCCGCCGCAGGTGGTGCGAGAGCCCGGGGATGCGCTCAGTAGGCTCGGCCCATGGCGAGCACCCGGACGCGCGCGACAGCCGGGCGTTCATCGGGTCGATGATAGTCGGCTCCTCTCCGGCCGAGGCTCGAGAACATGGGCGTGGCGGGCGCGTCCTGGTCATCACCGACGACGTGCTCACCACCAAGATGGCCGGGCCCGCCATTCGGGCCTGGCACATCGCCGAAGCGCTCGCCGCCGAGCACGACGTGGTCCTGGCCACGACCTCGGCGCTGTGCGACGTCGCCGCTCGGGACTTCTCGGTGGAGTCCGCCGACCGGTCGCGCCTGTCGGACCTCGAGCGATGGTGTGATGTCGCCGTCGTGCAGGGTTATCTCCTCCACAACGTCCCCGAGCTGCGCGGGTCTCGCAAGGTGATGGTCTTCGATCTCTACGACCCTCTGCATCTCGAGGCCCTCGAGCTCACGCGCCGAGACCAGGAACCGGAGCGCTCGGTCAATGTCGCCAACACCGTGCGCACGCTCGAGGAGCAACTGGTGCGAGGCGACTTCTTCATCTGTGCCAGCGACAAGCAGCGGGACCTGTGGCTCGGGTTCCTGGCTGCGCTGGGAAGGATCAATCCCAGCACCTACGAGGACGACCCCACGCTTCGCCGTCTGATCGACGTGGTGCCCTTCGGTCTCCCCGACGACCCGCCGGTGCACAGCCGGGCGGCCCTGCGAGGGGTGGTGCCGGGCATCGGGCCCGATGACGACGTCGTCATATGGGGAGGCGGTCTGTACGACTGGTTCGACCCCTTGACCCTCATCCGCGCCATCGACAAGGTCCGCCTCGCCCGGCCCCGGGTACGCCTGTTCTTCTTGGGCACGCGCCATCCCAAACCCGACATCGTCGAGTCCGGCGTCGCCACCGAGGCCCGTCGCCTGGCGCAGGAGTTGGGCTTGACCGGTACCCACGTGTTCTTCAACGAAGGCTGGGTGCCGTACCACGATCGTCAGAACTACCTCATGGAGGCCGACGTCGGCGTGAGCCTCCATGTCGAGCACCTCGAGACCGCGTACTCGTTCCGCACCCGCATTCTCGATTACCTGTGGACCGGGCTTCCCATCGTCGCCACCGCCGGTGACGGCTTTGCCGAGATCATCGCCGCGCGAGGGATCGGCACCGTGGTCCCGGGCGAGGACGTCGACGCCGTCGTCGACGCCCTCGCCGACCTGTTGCGCGACGGCGATGCCCGCCAGGCCTGTCGAGAGCGCGCCGCGGCCGTGGCAGCGGGCTTCCGCTGGTCGGCGGTGCTCGAGCCGCTGGTGTCGTTCTGTCGAGAGCCCCGCCACGCCCCCGACGGGCCGAGCTGGCCCGGTGAGCAGGACCCCGTGGCGACCCCGGGGCCAGGTGAGGCGGGCCCGACCGGCCTGGTCCAGGACCTCGCCCGGGTGGTGGACCTCTATCGCCGCGGGGGCGCCCGAGCCGTGGTCGGGGGGCTCGGGCGGCGCCTGGGTCCTTTGCTGGGTCGTCGGTAAAGGTTCGAGGGGGCCTTGTCGATGATGAAGGGTCCGACATTGAGGGGTGGCATCTGTGGAAACTGCCTGCAAAAGGCGCCGACACGCCCTGACGCCCGGTTCGGGTGAGCGGCCCGGTGCGCGGCACGATCTGAAGACCTCTCCGAGCGGGCCGCGCCTGCGCCGTCGCGTCCGTGTGCTCCTCGGCGTGGGCGTCGTGGCCGGTGCCCTCCTCGGCACCGCATCGACCGGGGCTCAAGCGGCGGTGCCCCATGTCTCGCTCACACTCATGTGGACGCAGACGCTCAACGACGCCGGTGGTCCCATCGCGTTGTCGTCACCGAACGTCGCCACCCTGGCAGGCGGCCCCGCCGTCGTCGTGGGTGACAGGGCCGGAAATGTGTACGCGTTTAGCCTCTCCTCGGGGACAGGCGTGCCGGGATGGCCCGTGAGTACGGGCGTTCCCATCGACTCCACTCCGTCGGTCGCCGACACGACCGGCAGCGGTCTCGACTCGGTGTTCGTGGGAGAAGGCAATGCCGCCACGCCCACCTCGGGCGGGTACCTCGGGATCACGCCCCAGGGCGCCACGATGTGGTTCACCAACGTGCAGAACCCGGGCACCGACACCGCACCGGCCAAAGCCGTGCAGGCGTCGATGGCGGTGGGCAACCTCAACGGCGCCACCGACGTCGTGGCCGGGTCGCTCGGTGAGGTGGGCCAGGCCATGAGCGCCGGCAGCGGCGCGATGCTCCCGGGCTTCCCGTGGTTCCAGGCGGACAGCAACTTCACGACCCCGGCCCTCGGCGACGTCTACGGCAACGGCCGGACCGACATCGTCGAGGGTGGTGACTCCTCGGCCGGGTTTGCCTACGGCACGACCTACAGCAACGGGGGTCACCTGCGGGTGCTCAGCCCCACCGGCGACGCCGGCACGGGCAACCCCGGGGGCGGCCTTGTCTGCCAGTACAACACCGATCAGACCGTGCAGTCCTCACCTGCCGTCGGTGTGCTCGGCGGGGCCGTGGGGATCGTCTTCGGCACCGGCGCCACGTACAACGGCGCCAGCACGACCAACGACCTCATCGAGACCGACGCCCACTGCAATCCCCGCTGGATCGACAAGCTCGACGGCACCACGACGAGCAGCCCCGCCCTGGCCGACGTGCTTGGCAACGGCCAGCTCCAGGTGCTGGAAGGCACCCGGGCCGGCTCGGGCGGATCGATCTGGGCCTTGAACGCCAGCTCGGGCGCCACCATCTGGCACACCGCCACGGCCGGACAGGTCATCGGCTCGGTGGTCAGCGCCGATCTGACCGGGGGCGGGTACCAAGACGCCATCGTGCCCACGACAGCCGGCGAGCAGATCTTCGACGGCAAGACGGGCGTGTTGGTGGCGACGCTCGGCCAGAGCGCGGGGCTGGCGTTCCAGAACTCTGCCCTCGTCACCGATGACCCCAACGGCTCCCTCGGGCTCACCATCGCCGGGTACAACTCCAGCAACCAGGGCGTCATCCAGCACTACGAGGTGGCCCGGAGCAGCGGCGTCACCGCCACCGAGGCTGGGGCGTGGCCGATGTTCCACCACGACCCCCAACTGACGGGCAACGCCGGCCTGCCGTCCCCGGTCGTGCAGGTGCCCTGCAACGCCCCGTCGGGTGGCCCGGTGGGCTACGACATGACGGCCTCCGACGGCGGCGTGTTCAACTACGGGAACCTGCCGTTCTGCGGGTCGACGGGCAACCTCCTCCTCACCAAGCCGGTGGTCGGTATCGCGGTCACCCCCGACGGTGGGGGGTACTGGCTCGACGCCTCGGACGGCGGCGTGTTCGCCTTCGGCGACGCCACCTTCCACGGCTCGGCGGGGAACATCGCCCTCACCAAGCCGGTGGTAGGCATGGCGGTCACCCCCGACGGCGGCGGGTACTGGCTGGTGGCGTCCGACGGCGGGGTCTTCGCCTACGGCGACGCCGCCTTCCACGGCTCGGCGGGGAACCTGCACTTGACCAAGCCCGTCGTGGGTATGGCGGTCACCCCCGACGGCGGCGGGTACTGGCTGGTGGCGTCCGACGGTGGCGTCTTCGCCTACGGCGACGCCGCCTTCCACGGCTCGACGGGCAACATCCACCTCACCAAGCCGATGGTGGGCATGGCGGTCGACGCTCACACCGGCGGGTACTGGTTGGTGGCGTCCGACGGTGGCGTCTTCGCCTACGACGCGACCTTCTTCGGCTCGGCCGGCAATCTCCGTCTGGTCAGACCGGTCGTCGGCATGATGGCGACCAAGAGCGGGACCGGCTACCGGCTCACCGCCGCCGACGGGGGCATCTTCTCGTACGGGACGGCCCCGTTCTACGGGTCGACAGGTGGGATCGCGCTCGTCCAGCCCGTGGTGGGCGTGGCCGGGTTCTGATCCTTCAGGCGCAGGCCGATTCGTACCGCCGCCGCACGGTGGTGAGGAACGTCGCGTAGCGGCGGATGAGCTGGGGCCACTGGTAGTAGCGCTGCACATAGGCGTGACCCTGCGCACCGAGAAGCGCCCGTAGTCCGGCATCGGCATCCAGGCGCTCGAGGACAGCCTCGAACTCGCGGTACGAGCCGAACCACAGTCCTCCGCCCGACCGTTCGCAATGCTCGCGGGTGGGATCGCACATGGCGTTCACCACCACGGGCACCGACTGCTCCCATGCTTCGAGGACGACGAGCGAGAACGACTCGAGAGCTGATGGGGATATCGAGATCATGGCGTCACGGACGATGTCGCATTTGTCGGCTTCGCTCACCGCGCCCGTGACGACGATGTCCTCGTCGTCGGGTATCGACACCGCTCTCGGTCCGACCAGGGCCAAAGCCAGAGGGCCGGGGTGGCGCTTCTTGTACGTCCGGAAGAACGCGGCGAGCATCGACGACCCCTTGTGCTCGTCGACCCGGCCCACGCTCACGACGTAGGGGCGGTCACCGATGCCGAGGATCTCCCCGCCGGACCGCCCGCCCTCGACGACGGGGGAGACACCTAGGCCGAGCTCGATCTGTGGAACCTGGGCGACTCGATGGCGACGCTGGACGAGCCGGCGTTCGGCCGCGGTGTGGTAGCAGATGGCATCGGCGTCGGCGAAGGTGGCGTCGAAGACCTTGAGGTACAGCGCGGGCTCGTCGTGCGCGGCCGGATGCAGGACCCGCGGTGCGGTGGAGGCCTCCATGCCCATGACCGTCGGGTAGTACAGATACGGGTAGAAGGCGATCACCTCGGCGTCACCGTCGCGCACAGCGGCGACGAGGTCCGGTGTCACGGGTCCGTTGAGCTCGAGCCAGCGACGGGACTCTTCGAGCGTCGCCTCCGACGGTGCCATGCGCAGACGGCCGTCGAGCTCATAGAACTCGGGCACACGACCCGACGCCGATGCGAAGCGATGGACGGTGACCCCGTTGAGCACACTGTCGCCCGGGCTCAGGACATCGTCCCAGGTGATGTGGTCCAGAGCGCAGGTCGTAAAGACCTCGACCTGCCAACCACACTCCGCCACCAGGTGCTCGGCGAGCTGCCGGGCGGCGGACTCGGCCCCTCCCATCACCTCGACGCCGTAGCGCGGCGTCACGAAGGCGACCTTCATCGGCCCGGGAATGCCGGGAGCCTCGGCGTCAGGGGGCGCCACGGAGGCGGCCCGTGACGAGGTAGTCGCGACCGTCGGTCCCCTCGCTGACCGTGGCATCGATCCCGAGGTCACTGAGTACCCGCAGCCATGTCCGCGCCCGGTAGGGCCGGGTGGCGGCCATGTCGGCTTCGACCGGCGCATCGTCGGCGGCCCAGCTGGCGGGGGTTAGGGAGTGCACGAACAACACGCCATGGGGAGCCAGACAGCGCGCCGCACCCTGGAGAAGGTTGCGCCGTTCGACGAACCCGGACCCCTCGACGACCCCCGACAGCACGACGCCGTGGAGCGCCCCCGACGCCACCGCGCCGAGGTGGGGGCCGACGTCCTCGACGCGTAGGTCGAGCACCTCGAGTCCCGGTCTCGGCACCTGGGATCGGGGGTCGACGCCGTAGGCGTCGACGCCGCGCGCCACCAGCGCGCCGACGAGCCACCCGTCACCGCACGCCGCGTGCAGGGCCCGTCCGCCGCCGGAGGCGAGTGTGGAGGTCACCGTCTCCACCCACCACGCGTCGGGATTGTGCGCCCAGCCGACGTCGACGACGGCCGACGGTGGGACCGCCAACGCGTCGACCTTGCGACGGATGTCGGTGACCTGGGCATCGAGCACGTGCAGGGCGCGACTGACGGCGGTGGCGAACTCGCTGACCTGGTGGGTCACGTAGCGGAGGTACCACAGACTGAGCGATCGCAGACCGCGCTTGACCGTCGTCCCGCCCGGACGCCGGGACTCGACGGGCACGACGGGGTCGATGAAGACCGAGGCGTCGACGAGCCGGAGCATGTCGCGCAGCGCCGCCCCTCGCCCGCCCAGCGGGGAGTGGGCCAGGAACAGTTGATCGAGCTCGCGCTCGACGTCGGGCGGGAGGTCACCCGAGGCCCGGCGCCTCCGTACCTCGTCGTCGATGTCGCGGCGGACCTCGTCGAGGTACCTCCGGCCCGCGTCGTGATCGTCGTGGTCGGACCCGTGCATGTCGGAGGGCCCCGGATCGTCAGTCAACAATTGTCCTCCTCGCGGACCGGAAGCCTACGACGCTCTGTCTCCGGGACCCGTAGGGGGTCGTCGATGCGACGGGGACCACGTGCACTCAGCGAGCGGGCTTGCGACACAGGTAGCTGAGGAGATAGCAGTCCTCGATCTCGGCGAACAGACCCCGTCTGGTGGCCACCTCCCGGATGGAGAACGTTCCTTCGGCCACCGAGCGCGCCGCCAGGTTGAGGCCCTTGGCCTCGAGGATCTCGAAGCCCACCCCGTGCAGCTTCTCGGTCATCTCACCGTGGGTGTACTCGTGGTCGTGGTCGGGGTCGATGAAGCCCGGTTGCTGGATCCGGCACACCCGGGCGTTGGGCGTGTCGAGGGCGAGATAGCCGCCGGGGCGTAGGATCCGGGCCGCGCCGACGAGGACGCGCTCGGCCTCTTCCACCGGCACGTGCTCGATGCTCTGTCCCGAATAGACAAGGTCGAACGACCCGTCCGGGTACGGGGTGAGGTCCGACATCGAGTGATATCGGTACTGCACCGGCCCGAGCTCGGTCTGGGTGACGTCGCGCGACACCGTCTCCTTGTAGAGGTCGTTGCGGTCGTCGGGCGGAAGGTCGACGACGACGAGCTCCTCGAAGGCGTAGGGATAGCCCATGAGGACCATGGCACCTTTGTCCGATCCGAGGGCGGTGCCACCGAGATCGAGGATGCGACGCGCCTTGGGCAGGGACCGGACGAACAGGCTGCGGCTGAAGTGAAGAGAGGGAGCGAGCTCGGTGAACGGGGCCACGGTCCACCACTCACTCGACGCGTAGATCCATTCGGCGAGTTGCGACGGCGACATCGACCCGTCCCGGAGGCCCGGGAGGTACGAGGCCGCTCCCGCCGGGTCAGGCTTGCGACCGAGCAGGACCTCGTAGAGGACGCTGAGCTGCAGCTCGGGCGCGAGTGCGGCCAGGCCTCTGTCGGTTCCGAGCGCCTTCGCCTGCAACCGTCGGGCCAGGGCTTTCGCCGCGGATCGGGGGGAGCGTGGCCGCTCCATCAGGCGTCGTCGACCATGGTTGCGCCACCGTAGTCGCCGTGTACGGCCTTCAGGTGGTGTGGCCGAGCGGTTTCCCCGGTCCCGGGCGCAACGCCCCGAGTCCGCGCACCGCTGAGACCCCCGCGATCGCGGTGACGACCACCACGACGACAACGGATCCGGCCGAGAAGAAGCCTTCGCGCGGCCCCACGCCCCCCACATCACGGGCGCGTAGCAGGGTCGCCAAGCACACGACGCTGGCCGCGGCCTGGGCGGCGATGCCGACGGTAGCGAGCCCGGCGACGAAGGTCGACACTCGGAGGCGGGTGACCTCGACGTACGCCCGGCGCAGAGCGACAGCGGCGCTCGCCGCGCAGCCGGCCGCGCACACCACGGTGATGGCCACCCAGACGAGGAGCACGGTCAAGGTGAGCGCCCCCCGGGGCCAGCTCAACGCGATGCTCCGACGGCGCACGATGTGCTCGGCGAGCAACGCCACGAGGCCCGTGATGCCCAACCAGACCCCGACGATGAGCGCGGGGGCCAGCGCCGGCAACGCCACGTCGCGCCGTCGGGCGCGGAGGGCGGGGACGATCACGGTGAGCCAGAAGGCGAAGCCGGCGAGCAGCACGGCCGCGGCGGTGGCCTCGACGACGACGGTGCCGATGTCGTATGCCGTCAAGGCCACTCCGTGCAGCCCCGGCAGGGGAGGATCGTCGACCGCCTTGGAGAAGGCGGCCGCGGCGAGCAGGCTCGCGCACCACGTGCCCAGCACCGTGGTCGTGGTCGTCTGCAACCGCGACCGTCTCTGCTCGAGCGCGGATCCCCCGAAGACCGGTGCCACCCAGGCCCGGCCCACGCCGAGGGCGAGGTCGACGCTGTCGCGCCAGCTCGGACCGGCGTCCTCGACGAGCGCCGTCAGCTCGTCGCCGTAGCGGTGGCGAAAGCTCGGGGGATAGATGGCCACGAGCACGTGCGCGAGCCGCGTCCTTACGCTCACGACGTGCCCCCGAGCGCCGGGGTGAAACGGGCCAGGCGCCGCCGGCCCAGGCCGGCGAACCGTTGCATGCCGGCGAGCTGCTGCTCGAGGACCTCGACGCCCCGCATCGTCAACTTGTAAGGGCGACGGCGCGAGTCCCCACTGTCGAGGGCTTCGATCAGGCCCCGGCCCTCGAGTCGGGCGATCGCCCCGTACAGGGTGCCCGGTCCGAGGCGCACGCCGGTCGTCTCCACCACGTCCTGGACCATGGCGTACCCGTGCTTGGGCCCCTCGGCCAGGCTCCCCATGACGAGGAGCCCGGGGTCGGTCCATTTCGGGTCGTCGGCCACTCTGGGCACAGGTCTCCCTCCGAGGCGGGCGTAGTACGTACAACGATATATAGATGCCAGCCCGTGCACCAGCCCGGGCTCCGGGCGCCGAAGCCGGGGCCCGGCCGGCACGGCCACGTCCGCATCGGTCGGTGCCGTCGTGGCTACCATCGGCGCTATCCGCTTCACATCGCCCCGACGGCGCCGCGTCCTCGCACGCCTCGTTCCCCTCGCCTTGGTCCTCACGGGGTTCTCAGGTCTGGCCGCCCTGGCGCCGGCTTCTCCGGCCGCCGCCTATCCCGGGCCGAACGTGGTGCTCGCCGGCCACGGCTCCGGTGCGGGGGCCGGCATGGGGCAATGGGGTGCACTGGGCTACGCGCTCGACGGTCTGACGTACCCGCAGATCCTGTCGACGTACTACGGGACGCTCAGTGCCGGGGGGACGACGACCGAGGGAGCGTTGCCGAACGGGTGGAGCGACGCCACCACACTGGTCACCGTCGCGATCACCTCCAACGCCGGCAACGACGTCCTCGTCACCTCGAACTCGGCGTTCTCCGTCGACGGCACGGCGGTGCCGGCGGGTTCCGGCGCCCGGTTCAGTCTGCAGACTCCCGGGAGCAATCTTTGGACGGTGTACACGGGCCCGAATTGCGCGGGCCCCTGGACCCAGGTGGCCACCGCCGTCGCCACCCCCACGGCCACACCGGGCGGCGAGCCGTTCCCCTCCGACGGGAACCTGGCCAACGAGGCGCTGCAGCTGTGTGCGCTCCCGTCCAACATCACCGTGCGTGGCACGTTGGAGGGCACGGTCAATTCCGCCGATGCGGCGCGCACCGTCGACGTCCTCCCTCTCGGGCAGTACGTGGCCGACGTGACGCCCTCGGAGTCCCCGGCGTCGTGGGGCGCGCTGGGCGGGGGTGCGGGCGCCCAGGAGCTCGACGCCCAGGCGGTGGCGGTGCGCTCCTATGTCATGAGCACCTACGGCTCCCTGCAGGGTTACTTCGGCTACGCCGATATCTGCGATTCCACCGCATGCCAGGGCTACCCCGGCATCGCCAACGAGAACCCCGTCACCGACGCGGCGGCGACGGCCACCGCCAACGTGGCCGTTCTCATGCCCGGTGGTACGACGGTGGCGCGGACCACCTACTCGTCGTCGACGGGCGGTTACAGCGCGGGCGGCACCTTCGCGGCGGTTCCCGATCTCGGGGACTCGGTGTGCGTCCCCGGCGCCTGCAATTCGCACCACACGTGGCAGGCGCAGGTGCCGGTGGCGGCCATCGACGGCGCCTATCCCCAGATCGGAACGCTCCAGTCGATCGGGGTGTCCCAACGCAACAACCTCGGTGACCTCGGAGGCCGCGTCCTGCAGATGACCCTGCAGGGGAGCGCCGGCAGCGTGACCATCAGCGGTGACACGTTCGCCTCCCAGTTCGCCCAGTACGGGCTGCAGTCGAACTGGTTCGCGGTGACGAGCCAAGCGAGCGGCGGCATCGGCGGCTATTGGCTGGTGGCCTCCGACGGCGGCGTGTTCTCGTTCGGGAACGCCG
>Ga0209415_10002893_pt1 | contig 32099 bp, 16 predicted proteins | sample PeaSoiSIISIP2007_FD_187696 | JGI IMG/M metagenome (GOLD analysis project Ga0209415, IMG submission 187696) | Peat soil microbial communities from Weissenstadt, Germany - SII-SIP-2007 (SPAdes) (version 2) | ecosystem: Environmental > Terrestrial > Soil > Wetlands > Peat | place: Germany... | reverse complement strand
CAGGGCCGATCCAAGAAAGGGGCGGGGACGGCTTCGTCCCCGCTTCCTTCCGGCCCGCGGGAGCAAGAAGCGGGGACGAAGCCGTCCCCACCCCTGGCCTCGCGCCTTCTTGAACAGGCCCTGCGATTTTACCGAGGAGCACGCGCTGGAGGCGCCCAGAATATCACCCGGTTTCTCGTTTTTTGCGATCGCGCGGGGGTTTCGGAACGCAGCGGGATCCACGACGACTCGGCCGGGGAGGGGCGCGCCCTCGCAAGCGGAAGCTGCAGAGGGTCTCGCTCGCGGCGAAACAAGGTCGATGATTATTCTCGTTTTCATGCCTAATAGTAGCTTGCTGAGGCCGCACCGCAACCCTTGCCAGACCAGGAGCCGGTGGCGCGCCCGCGTCAAAATGGGCAGCCCACGACATCCGGTCCGTTGCAGGGCAGGCAATCGGTAAACCCGCTCAAGTCTATTACGGACACGGCGTCGCCTGTCGAAACGTGGTTCTGGGCGTCCACCGTCTGAATAGCCGCGTTCACGAGGGTCGGCCTGCAAAATCCCGTCGCCGGAGCCCAGTCACCCGTGTACCAGACACCCTGGAGGATTAGCTGGTTTTGGATGAGGACGAAGACGGGATTGCCGCTATCACCTTTGGAGGTGGCGTACGTCCAATTCGGGAGCCAGAGCGACGCGGCCATGCCGGCAGAGTCAGGGGACGGACCAAGCCAAGACCAAAACGCCGAATACCAATCCGTCGAGAATGTCGGCAGCCGCCAACCCCGATTGCAACTTACACAAGGAACCCGATAATGCTGACACGGGCCTGCGGCGTAGTTGGCGTTTGGCCAATTGAGAAACGGCACCTTGTTCGTCACGGAGGGGTAATCTGGCAGGAGCTGAGCGCGCGCGACCGTGGAGGGCAAATTTGTGTTGAACAAAAGAACGCCGTAGGGTGTTTCAACTCCATTATTTGTCACCCCAATGTGGCCTTTGCATTGTACAACGTAATGGATGTTATCGGTGCCTATGAATCTGTAGTAGAGGCCCGTGAAGTTACCCTGCCCGTGGTCAGGGCTAACACCTATAGCATGCCGGGGCGCCACGAGCGTACACCGACAATCAGTCCAATCACCGAGTGAGTTCGAAACCGAGACCGAGCTGTAACCAGTCTTGCCGTAGAGCCAGCACGACGTATTATAGTTGGTCGGAAAGTTATTCGCGTCAACGTTGAGCATATTCGTCGTGCTAGCGGAGGGGGTAAGGCCATTTGCGAGTGCGAGCGTGCCGTTTATAACGGCGCATTGGAGGTACGGGAGGGTATTTGGGCAATTGTTCGTGAAACTGCCGGCGGCACTGCACCCAGTGCCCATCCCAATCGGGGTTGTCACCTGGCAATAGGCCGAATTCTGGATTGACGCGATGGCGCCGTTCAAGTATATGCCGGTCCCGCACATGTAAACCCTGGAATTTGAAAATGTCTGCGTTACGGAGCCGCAGAGGTAGGCGTTGAGATAGACCCCTGTGTTGGCGTGGCGGATATTCATGCCGCTGATCGTCACGTTGGTGTTAATGTTCCAGATGTAGAGCGCAACATCAGGCTCGTAGTTGACGCAGTCGAAGTTGGTATCCGCCCCATACATGGGGTCGCCGTACGAGGTTATCACCGAGGGGGAAGAGCAAGTCCCGTTACAGACGAGTCCGCCGGACGTAAGAAGGTAGCCGTTGCTCTTGATTTTTATGACGCAGTTTGGCTGGAAGGTCAGCGTTCCGATGAAGTACGCCGAGCTGCTCACCACGTAGGAGCCGTCCGAATTGGTGACTCCTCCGTTGGGGGTCCAAGCGTTGAACGTGAGGTTGGTCCCAGTTGGCGCCACCGCTATGTAGTCCAGCACCACGCCGGGCAGTTTGTCGTGGGCCTTCTGGGCAACGACAATTCGGCGGTTCACGGGCGACGACTTTCCCGGGGCCTCTCCGGCGGGAGCTTTCGCGGCCGCCAGCCTGGTCTTTGAGCCGGAGCCGCTGGCTGCGATTAATGGAAGCTGCGCCAGTTTAGGAGCGAGGCTGCTCCAGGCCGCCGACTCGATCAGCGTGCTCTTGTCCGGCCCCGGCACCCACTGCTTGCCCACCGGCACGTCGGTTCCATTTCCAAGCGCGCTCGGCAGCGCTATCTGCGCCGGCGCGTTGGTGTCGGTCGCGCTGCCTCCGTCCCAGGCGAACGCCCGTCCGCTGGGAAACGACAGATCCCCAAAATCGAGAATTTGGTCCGCAATTTCGGTTCCCGTGCCCTGTCCGATGATGACCTGGTTGATTCGCGGCATCGGTGCGTTGAGCCACTGGTGCCGGACCTGCAACTGGGTCGTTGCTGGGTCCAAGCCGCAGTCCGCAGGGGAGAGCTTGGGCTGGCTGGTGATGATCACGTCGCTCTCGAGCCCGGCCTTGGTGTACGTAAAGCGGAGATCGGCTTTGAAGATCGCCGAGTTGAAGGCGCCCTTGTAGAGGAGTTGGTTCGGCGGAAGGAGCTGGGCGACTGCCGTATTGGTGGGAGCGGCAAGCAGGACGCCCGTTCCCGTTGCGGAATCAAAGTAGTACACGCCCAAAACTCGCGTCTGGAAGACGCGGTTGCTCCAGGTGAGGATCTTAACCGCGGAGTCCGCCGTGGGGTCCGGATCGAAATAGACCAGGTTAGGTCCATGGAGGGCCGCGGCGCCGCCGTCTGCCGTAGGCTCGATGAGATCCTGGGATGCTTGCCAGCCGCCAGAGGAGGCGTCCTGGAAATTGAGGCCGGTCGCGACCTCCGTCACGATGTGGCTCTGCAACGTGATTTGGCCGGTCAGGAGGTTGGTCACGGATTCAGTGTACTCCCGTTCAGTGGAGTTGTAGTCTTGGGCGAGGACCGTCCACGTCACCGGGTCGGGCAAGGGGCCGCCGCCGTGCGGGGGAGTCTGAGCTTGAAGTGCGGGGCCGCAAGCGGCCAACAGGAGAGAACCGAGCAGTAACGTTTTCATGTCCGCGAGCCTACAGCGTCCGAGCGCCGGCTGATAGGGGAGCAGTCGCTCCCCCTCCGGTGGCACGGCTAATGCCGTGATGCGGCTGGATTGGCTTAGGGCCTGCCAGCCCCAGGCAAGCCGTTGAAACGGTTGCAGCGCTCCGCGTGCCTTTTTACACCGGGCTGAAGCCACGGTGTTAATGAAACGTCTCGCCGAGGTATGAAATATGCAGGTTGCGGCCCGAGGGGGACGGCGCCCGATCGGGCAGCGCCTGGCAACCTGAGGCCCCCTCCAGCGTGTCTGCCCGGCGGCCGCCGCCGGCTATTGGCGGGCCGCGCGCCAAGCTCCGACTGCCTCGGCGGCCTTTTCGGCGTGGAGTTTTCCGAAGGCGCTGTGCTGGGCCCTTTTCACGGCTGCCAGGCCGACGCCCATTTTGTCCGCAATCTCTTTGTAAAGCAGGCCCTTCTCAATGGCAGCCAGCACCTGCTCTTCGCGAGCGCTCAGCGTCGGTCCGAGCGAGGTTGGGAGCCCCGTGCCCGGCGTCTGGGCACTCGAGATTTCGAGCGCGAGGCAGCGCAGCGTGCTCAGGCACTGGCCGAACCGGAGCGGCTTAACGAGGCATAATGAGATTCCCGCGCCAATCACGCGAGAAAGGAGGGGCAGGGCCAGCGCCGGGTCCGTGGCGAGGACCGCCCTGAGCCAGGGACGGGCTGCCCGGAGCTCCCGCACGCACCGGATGCCGCAGCGGTCCGGCAACGCCAAGGCGACAAGAGCGAGGTCAAACGACTGCCCCGCGGTCCCACTCAGCGCCCCGTCGCCCGTCTCGAAAAAACCGCCGCAAACGAACTCGCCCGATCTGCTCAGGAGGTGGTCCAAGGTTCTCCAGACACTCCTGTCACTATCCACGACGATGACGGAGGCGCGGCGCGGGCGGCTGGACTGCAAAGCGAGCGGGTCTTGCGCCAGCGAGGCAAGCCCCGACTCGTGGCGGGACTCCGCCTTCGGCGCCGGCGACTCACAAGCGGCACAGCCGCGCGCCCGGCACCACCGAGGCGGAACCCACCGTCCTTCACCGCCGAGCGCCACGCTCGGAACCGTTGGCTCCTGACTGGACCACATAGATTGCTCCTCCGGAAATCGGGCTGGCCATCGGCTCCTTTCAGTTCGCTTCAACGCGCCGCCGGCCCATCGAGACTCCGCAAGTGAGTGAGACGTCCTTGCCCCTGGCTCAGAGCACTTCTTTCAGTCCTTTGCCGGATGCTACCCGGCCAGAGGGCGGCTGTCAATTCGGAATGCGCGGAAGATCGCCGCCAGGGCGCAGGACAAAACCCTTTGTTTCTGAACAGTTCAGACCTCAGTAAAACCGGTATGTTACCGCCCTGAGAACTCCAAACCGGTTTCCCCGGACAAGCCCAAGGCATCTCCCGTGTCCAGTGCGTAAGCCGTTGCAAATCAAGGGAGATTCTCAAAACCGAGGGAGACCTCTTGCGATTGTTGGTGGAAAGGGTTTGGGGGTTCTCCGAGCGGGAAACCGGCCGCTTCAGTGGGGTCTGTCTCAACCCCGCTAGGGGTGGCCTGTGTATAGCACCGGCGCCCTCATCCCCGCTCTTCTTTTTGTTTTTCAGCGGCGCGGGTCTGTGCCGCCTGTGAACTGCTCGCTCGCCGCGCCGCTGAAAAACAAAAAGAACGGGGTTGGTCGCGGGTCTTCTATAAACAGGTCACCCCTACGGGGTTTTTTGGCTCCAGGCGCAACACAATGCCCGTGCTGCACTCCCAGGGTACGCTGAGAGGCTGCGCGCTGTCAACGCGTCTTGGCTCAAAGGGGCTGGCAGCAGAAAATGTCTAAACTCCAGGGCCGAGAGCCCTCACCCAGCGTCCCGGTTTTGTCCATAATGAGGATTGCTGTTTCAGCCCCTCGGGGCCTTGACGGCGCCCGAGGCGCCTGCGATCTTTTGGTGGCTTGGCGCAGGATTCGGCAATCATAGCGGCAAGCGAATTGTTCGCTCGAGTCTCGGCTGCTCCCGCTGTGCAGGCTCTCGCACAGCGTTTGGCGCGTGGGGGAGCGTTGTCGCGCGGGGGCGTAGCGGCGGCGGCCCAACCATTCCTGGCCGCCTTGCTCCATCAAGTCTTTCCAGGCCGCCCTTTGGTGGTGATAACCGCCAGTCTTAAGGCGCAGGAGGTCTTTCAGCAGGACTTAACGACATGGATGGCGGTCGAGTCCACAGTCCACAGTCCACAGTCCACCCGCCTTCGCCGAGGCTTCGGCGGGCAGGCAGTCCACAGCCTGCCTGCCGTAGCTTCAGCGCAGGCAGGTCCACAGTCCGCGGTCGGAACGGGCCTGCCGGCTGAAGCCGGCGCTCCGAGTCCACAGTCCGCACTCCGCAGTCCGCAGTCCGCACTCCCCATTTCGCACTCCGCAGTCCGCACTCCGCAGTCCGCACTTCCCGCGCCGTTGTTTTACCCGGGATGGGAGATGCTGCCGCACGAGGAGCGGCTTCCGCACGCGGACGTAATCAGCGAGCGCCTGGAAACGCTCACTGCGTTGTGCCGTTCTGGGCTGGCCGGGACGAGCGGCGCGCTGGTCGTGGTCACGAGTGTCATAGCATTGTTGCAGCGCACTTTCGCGCTCGAGGCCCTGGCCGGGCGCACGCGAACGGTGGCGCGCGGCGACCGGTGCGACCCGCTCGACCTGGTGGATTGGCTGGAGCAGCAGGGTTACGAGCCGGAAGCCCAGGTAACGCAGAAAGGGGAACTGGCCCTGCGCGGCGGCATCCTCGATGTCTATCCGCTCACCAGTCCCTGGCCCGCGCGCCTCGAGTTCTTTGGCGACGAATTAGAATCCCTGCGCCATTTCGATCCGCTCACGCAGATCTCCCGCGAGGAGGTCGCGGCGATCACCCTTCCTCCGGCAGGTGAGTTGGGAATCCTTCGAGGGCGGAGGGCGGAGGGCGCAGTGCGGAATGCGCAGGGCGGAGTGGGGAGTGCGGAGGGCGGAGGGCGGAGCGAGGGTTTGGGGACTTTGCTGGATTATCTGCCCGCGGAGACGATTCTGCTGCTGTGCGAGCCGGAGCAATTGGATGAGCAGGCGCAGGAATATGGCCGCCAGGTGCCTCCAGGCGATGCCTTCTTCATGCCGTGGCAGGAGTTCCGGCGGCAGGCCGAAGCCAAGGGGATGACGGTTCTGAACCTGGCCGAGGCGGAGGAAGTGGGAAGGACCGAAGCTCGAAGCTCGAAGGTCGAACTTGACGACTTGGGAGGTGAAGGACGGGCGGCAGAGGGCAGCCCGCGCTTTCTGGGGCTCGAGGCCTATCGCCCGATGCTTGAGCGCGCACCGGAGCCACGCGTGGCCGAGGAGCAGCGCCGCGAGTTTTTCGCCCAGTTGCATCGTTGGCTGCGCCAGGGCTATGTCGTTCAGGTCTTCTGCAATAACGACGGCGAACGGCAGCGCTTTGCCGAGATTTGGAAGGAATGCGGCTGGGAGAGTCCACAGTCCACAGTCCACCCGCCCGCGCTCCGCTACGGCGCGGCAGGCAGTCCACAGTCCGCGGTTGAAAGGGGCCTGCCGGCTGAAGCCGGCGTTCCGAGTCCACAGAGTCGGCAGGCTGAAGGGCACGGCCCGAAGCCCGAGGAGCTTTCCCGACTGGGGACTGTGGACTCTGGACTGTGGACTGACTTGGGCGCCCTGTCGGGCGGGTTTCTCTACGATGAGGCCAGGACGGTGGTGGTGACGGATGCGGAGATATTCGGCCGTTACAAGGTCCAGCGGCCGCGCCGTCTGAAGTCGCCGCACGCGCAGGCAACGCGTTCAGCACTGGACATTGACTTTGCTGACCTGGAAGAGGGGGATTATGTGGTTCATCTGCAGCACGGGATTGGGCGGTACACCGGCTTGCAGGTGTTGCCGCTGGGCGCGGGGGCCAAGCCGACCCAGGGGACCGCGGCGGCAGCCAACGCCGGGCAGGAATGCCTGGTCATAGAATATGCGCCCAGCGACGCGGCGCAGCCGCCGCCCAAGCTCTATGTGCCGGTGACCGAGGCGCACCTGGTGAGCAAGTATGTCGGGGCCGGCAAGGCGCGCCCGGCGCTCAATACGCTGGGCGGCAGCCGCTGGCTCAAGACGCGGATGCAGGCCGAGCGCGCGGTGCGTGACGTGGCGAGCGAGTTGCTGGCCATCCAGGCCGCCCGCGAATCCCAGGCGGGCCATGCTTTTCTCCCGGACACTGCCTGGCAGCGCGATTTCGAGGGCGCGTTCGTCTTCGAAGAGACCCCCGACCAAATCCGCGCCATTCTCGAGACCAAGGCCGACATGGAGCGCGCCAAACCGATGGACCGGCTGATCTGCGGCGATGTCGGTTTCGGCAAGACGGAGGTGGCGATTCGCGCCGCCTTCAAAGCGGTCCTGGACGGCAAGCAGGTGGCGGTGCTGGTGCCGACGACCGTGCTGGCGCAGCAGCATTTCAACACCTTCCGCGAGCGGATGGCGGATTACCCGGTGCGGCTGGAGCTGCTCTCGCGCTTTCGCGCGCACCGCGCGCAGCAGGAGGTGGTCCGGGACCTGGCGGCCGGCGCGGTGGACATCGTGATCGGGACGCATCGGTTGGTGCAGGAGGACGTGACCTTCAAGGACCTGGGCCTGGTGGTGATCGACGAAGAGCAGCGCTTCGGGGTGATGCACAAGGAGAAGTTCAAGATACTGCGCAAGCTGGTGGACGTGCTGACGCTCAGCGCCACGCCCATTCCCCGAACGCTCTACCTGGCTCTGTCCGGGGCGCGGGACATGAGCACCATCCAAACCCCGCCGCACGACCGGCTGCCCGTCGAGACCGTGGTCGCGCAATACGACGAGCGTCTCATTCGAGAGGTGATCCAGCGCGAGCTGAACCGGGGCGGGCAGGTCTTTTTTCTGCACAACCGCGTGATGACGATTCAGACGATGGCCCGGAAGCTCGAGGCGCTGCTGCCGCAGGCGCGCATCGTCGTGGGCCACGGCCAGATGCACAGCGACGAACTCGAGGAGGTCATGACCCGGTTCATCAACGGGGCGGCCGACGTCCTGCTCTCAACCACCATCATCGAGAGCGGCCTGGATATCCCCAACGCCAACACCATCATCATCGACCGCGCGGACCGCTTCGGCCTGAGCGATCTCTACCAACTGCGCGGGCGGGTGGGCCGATACAAGCACCAGGCCTACGCCTACCTGCTCCTGCCCCGCCACGCCCAATTGCTGAGCGACGTGCGCAAGCGCATGAGCGCTCTCAAACAATACTCGACCCTCGGCAGCGGTTTCAAAATCGCCATGCGCGACCTGGAAATCCGCGGCGCCGGAAACCTCCTCGGCGCCGAGCAGAGCGGCCACATCACCGCCGTGGGCTTCGAGCTTTACTGCCAGCTCCTCAAGCAGAGCATCGCCAGGGTCAAAGGGGAAAAGCTCAAGCCGCGCGTCGACGTTCGGGTGCAGCTCGATTTCCTGGCCCTTAACCCGGGCGAAGAGCGGCCTTCGAGTGCGGAGTGCGGAGTGCGGAATGCGGAATGCGGAGTGTCCCGACGAGTCGGGATTTCGCTTCGCTCAACGGACTTGAGTGCGGAGTGCCGCGAGGAGGCGATTGGGCTGGAGGCCGATCTCCCGCGTCCGGCCTCGCCCAGCACGGCCTCCGCCGCTTCGGCCTATATTCCCTTCAACTACATCGCCGATGCCCGGCAGCGAATCGAGATCTATCGCAAGCTGGCGCAGGCGAGCGAGCCTGGGGCCGTGGTCGAGGTTGAAAAAGAAGCGCGCGACCGCTTCGGCCCGCCGCCCCCGCCGCTCGAGCGATTGCTGCAAGTCGCCCGGCTCAAGCTCCTGGCCGCCGAGCGGGGCATCACCATGATAGAAGTGAAAGACGACAAGCTGATGCTCACCCGCAACCACGATTACGTCATGACCGGCAGCCGGTTCCCCCGCCTGGCCGCGAGCGGCGCCTCCGCCCGGCTCGACGAGATTGAGAAGTTCCTGCTGGCGTTGTGAGGTCCAGGGCGCGGAGGCCGTCCAAGTGGCCTCTTCCGACCTTGTTGTCTGGCGAGGGATGAAGTAATTTAAACCCATGAAACGCGAGGACATCATCCGGGATATTCACGGGCTGGATGCGGAATTGGCGGCGTTGGAGGAGCAGTATGGGCTGCTTTCCGCCGACTTTTACCATTTTTATCGGGCAGGAGAATTGGAGCAGACGCGCGATTTCATTCGCTGGGCAGGCTTCTATGAGGCGAAACAGGAGCGTGAAACTTCCTATCGCCAACTCGTTTATGAGCATTTGCGCGAATTGCGGCGGCGTTCGGGCCTGGGCGCTTTGGCCCTCGGTCCGGCGGGCACATGAGTGCGCCGCTGGATGACATCGCCGACTACAGCGCCTTCGTCTATGCGCTGGTGGAGCGGCATCCGTTCGTCACGAGTTCCACCCTGGCGCTCGCTCCCATAGGGGCGACGCTTGCCAAATTGGAGGGCCGCATCGAATGTCAGGGTGGGATTCATCTGGAGGTTTGGGAGTTGATCGATTTCGCGGCGCGACGGATTCGGACTTACAGTTACGAGGTGTACCGAGGCGGCGAGAAAATCTGTTGGTATGATTCTTGGCAGCATCCGGAGATCCTCGCATTAGCTCCCACATGTCCCGCGCTTGACAGAGGGCGGATAGCGGAACGATGTTGCTTATCAGATGCATTACCATTTCGAGCCATGAACGCTGACGAGCCCGCCCACCAGAACCCAACCAGGACCGCATCCCAGGAGAGCATTTCCGCGGTTTCCTTTGCCGAGGATCGCGCGGCGGCCCAGGAGCGCAAGAAGACTTATCCCTACCAGTTTCCCCGCGACTCGCGGCAACTGGGCGGCAAGTTCTGCGTCGAGGAAAACGCCCGGCGATTGCTTCGCTTCTTTTATATCGAACGCCGGCTGATGCAGGGGCTCGGCGCGTGGACGCTCTCCATCCCGGAGTTCGAAGTGAAGCTCGAGACCGGGCGGCATATCTTCTACCATGCCGATGCGGCACGGCTGCTGCGCGAACGTCTCAGCGAGCAAGAGACGGGGCTCAAGGCCATCGATGCGTTCCGCGACGCCGGGATTGACCGCCTGGTCGAGGAACTGTTGAGCGCCACCTCGGCCTGCGAGCTTCTGGTCGGCGTCCACCAGGTGGTTGGCCGCGCCCTGGCGACGGCTTACCGCCATCATATCGACGATACGGATCCCGTGACGGACGCCCCGACGATTCGGTGCCTGCGGCGCATTCTGGGCGACTATGAGCCCATGCTGGAATGGGCGGACAAGGCCATTGCCGCCTACGTTCAAGGCGGGGTGGACGAGCCGGGCCTGGCCGCCTGGCGCTGGCATCTCCAGCGCCTGCTCGCCTCGCTGGGCGGAGTGACGGGCAGCGACACCCCAGCCGAGGCCCCGGCGCCTCTGCGCAGCGTGGCCAAACCCTTTGCGCGCGGAACCGTCCCGCTCCGCGACTGCCGCTTCGAGACCTTCAAGAACACCGGCGATTACGACACCGCCGACGGGCAGGCGCGGTTCCCGCAGGAGTCCTACGAGAACCTCCGCCTCCGCTTCATCCGCACCCAGCGCGACGAGGTGGATGCCATCGAGGCCTTTGGCACCTTTGTCTGGGACATTCGCTTCAAGGACTTTCAGTCCGAGTACAACCTCGCCCGCATCACCTGGGACGAGGCCCGCCACACGGAGATCGGTCATCGCGCTTTGCTGGCCTGCGGCTACGACCCCTTCGAGCTGAAGAACCGCCTGACCGGCTCGACTTGCCGCGGCCCGATGGAGCCGGCCTTCGCCATGGCGGAGATCAACCTCTTCGGCGAGGTGGGGGTGCTCAAGACCATCAACGACTTGATTGACACCGCCGCCCAGCGCCACGACGCCCTGTTGCACCACATCGCCGATTTTATTCGGTCCGACGAGCGCACCCACGTGCGCAAAGGTCAGGGGATTCTCAAGGTCATGACGGAGTTGGATTCCAAGGCGCTCGAGACGCGCACCCGGGAACTCTTCACCGAATGCCTGGTCAGCCTCGGCGCGGTGAAAAAGGACATGGACCTCTTCACCGTTTCCAGGGACGACATTGAGCGCCTGGTGGGGGAATAGCGCTTAGAGCAGCCGGATCTGGGCCTTTTCCTTGGCCAGGCTCTCGGCCAGGTTGGGCAGCCGGCCGTTGCGCCGTTCGATGATGTGCTTGTCCACGCCGGGGTCGAAGGGGACCGGATAATTGCGGTCGTAACAGGCCATGCAGAAGGCTTCTTTGGGCAGGCCCGTCGCCTTCACCATGCCCGCCTCAGAAAGGTAGTGGATGGAATCGGCGCTGAGGTATTTGCGGATTTCCTCGAGCGTGTACTTCGCCGCCATGAGCTTGCTCGCGTCCGGAAAGTCAATGCCATACACGCAGGGACTGACGTGCGGGGGGCAACTGACCATGACGTGAACCTCCTTGGCGCCGGCTTCCTTGAGGTTGTTGACCCGCGCCTTGCAGGTGGTGCCGCGCACGATGGAATCGTCCACCACCACGACGCGCTTGTCTTTGACCAGCTCCTCGATGAGGTTCAGCTTTACGCGCACGTCGAAGTCGCGGATGAGTTGGGAGGGCTGAAGAAAGCTGCGTCCGATATAATGGTTGCGCACGAAGGCCATCTCGAAGGGGATCTTCGATTCGAGCGAATAGCCCAGCGCGGCGCAGTTCCCGCTGTCGGGCACCGGCACGATAACGTCGGCCTCGACCGGGAATTCGCGGGCCAGTTGGCGGCCCAACTCGACCCGCACTTTATAGACGCTGCGGTTGGCGATCGTGCTGTCGGGCCGCGCGAAATAGACGTACTCGAAGATGCAAAAGGCGCGCCGTTGCTGTTCGGGAAAGGCCTGGAGACTCGTGAGGCCGTGCTCGTTGATGACGACGATCTCCCCGGGCTCGATGTCGCGCTCGAACCGGGCGTGGATGAGATCCAGGGCGCAGGTCTCGCTGGCCAGGACCCAGGCCTGGTCGAGGCGGCCCAGGCAGAGCGGGCGGAACCCGTGCGGGTCGCGCACGCCGATCAGTTCCTTCTCCGTCATCATCACCAGCGAGTAGGCCCCCTCGATGCGCCGAATGGTCTGAATCAAGTTGTCCTTATGGCCGTTGGACGCCGGCTGCGCCATCAGATGCAGGATGATCTCGCTGTCGACCGTGGTCTGGAAGATGGAGCCCCGCGATTCCAGCTCGTCGCGCAGCAGCGCCGCGTTGGTAAGGTTCCCATTGTGGGCGATGGCCAACTGGCCTCGGGCGCAGTCCACCGTCAGGGGCTGGGCGTTGCGCAAGTGCGAGGAGCCCGTGGTCGAATACCGCGTGTGGCCGACGGCCATTTGCCCCACCAACTCTTGCAGCAGGTTCCCGTCGAAGACCTGCGACACCAGGCCCATGCCTTTGTGAGTATAAAACTGCCGGCCGTCCGAGGTCACGATGCCGGCGCTTTCCTGGCCGCGATGCTGCAAGGCGTACAGACCGTAGTAGGTCAACTGCGCCGCGTTCGGGTGGCCGCAAACGCCGAACACGCCGCAGTAATGTTTTGGATAGTTCTGCACAACTCGCCACTCATCATCCCGACAACGCCCAGGCTATAGGCCATTTCTTCCCAGGTCAAGCTCGTACACCCAGTCTCTTGAACTCGCCCCGCGTCAGCGTGTCCAGCCCCTGATCCTGGCCTAATTCGTCAATTTCCGGAAAAAGTGCAAAAAGGTGGCCGGGCCTGATTCAAGAAGGCGCAGAAGACGGGGCGAGGACGGCTCATCCCGGCGTTTTCTTATCCCGCGCCTTCGACCCGGGGACGAAGCCGTCCCCGCCCCTTTCATGAATCGGCCCAGAAAAAAGCGGCAGGAAAGGCCCAATTTTTGTTGACGCTGTCCTATAAATGGTGCATATTTGCATTAGAATCTGCACTACAGATATGCCGTCAAGTGCGGTCAGTCATTCAGCGGCTGGCGAGCGACCCACCCGCAGGTCCGGGCGTGGTCGTTGTCCAGCGCCGCTTTTGCTCCTGGGGCTTGCCGTCGGTTTGGGGCCGCAGCCGGCCTCCGCCGATCCGCTGCCGCCGGATCCGCTGTGCGACTGCCTGGCCTACCGCTGGGTCGGTGGCTCGCTCAATCTGAAGCGCGGAGCGGTGGAGGATTCGTATGACGTCCTGACTTCGGGAACCAGCAACCGCATGGCTTTGAGTCTGAGCTTTTTCTACTCCAGCGCGGCGGCTTCCGAGGAAGCCGCGGCCGCCGTCGAGATTCCCGAAGGCCTTGGTTGGTCGCATTCCTACGGCTCGTTCCTCTTTTTCGAGGACGGCGTGCTTTTCCGACGGGGGCCGACGGGGGCGCTGACCCGATTCGATGCCATCCCCGATACTTCGCCCCCGCTTTACAGGGCGATGCCCGGCCACTTCGAAACCATCACGGCCAATTCCGACGGGAGCTTCACCATGCGCTATAAGGACGGGCGCACGGAACGCTTCCAGACGTTCAGCGATTGCCCCTATTCTTTCACCGGTCCCATTTACGAATTGACCGAGCAGGGCGATCTCAATGGCAACACCAACGAGTTGACCTACGATGGCCTGGGCCGCCTTTCCACAGTGGCCGACCCTTACGGCCGCACCGTCACCTTCAGCTATGGGATAACGCCTAGCGACAACAACCGCATCACCGCCATCACCGACCCACTGGGGCGCGCGACCCGTTTCCTCTACGCCGACTTGGGCCGCTCGCTGGCGGCCATCACGGACCCCGACGGCAACACGGTGACGTATGACTACGACGCTTCCGAGCGCATGACCGCTAAGCAGGACAAGCTGGGGCACAGGTTTGTGTACACGTACGGCCCGGGGGTGGTTTTGGCGGCACTGCTGCGGACGAATCTGAATGGCACGCAGATCACGACCCTGCCGCTGGCGTCATTGAACAATCCCGCCAACTGGGCCATTGATCCGGCCGCGCTCAACAGCACGCTGACGGCCGTGTACTTCCCTTCGCAGGTCACCAAGACCGATTCGCGGGGGAACGTGTGGACGTACTCGTATGACACCAATTGCAATATCACTTCGATCGCTGGCCCGAAGGGCGACGTGCAGCAGTTCACCTACGACCCAGCGACGCTGGAGAGGGCGTCGGCTACGGACGCGTATGGTCGCACGACGTACCGGCAATACGACGCCCTGGGCAACCTGCTGGCGGAGACCAACGCCCTGGGCCAAGTCACCCGCTACACCTATGATTCCAATTTCAACAAACTCACCTCCATCACCGACCCGAACGGCTTTGTCACGACCAATCTTTACGATGGGCGCGGAAACCTGGTTAAGGAGATCGACCCGCTCGGCTTCAACCGGCAATGGACCTACGACGCCCGCGGCAACGTGCTGACGGAGCAGGACAAGAACGGCAACCTCACCCGTCACTCCTATGACCAGTTGGGCAATCGGACGAGCACCACCGACGCCCTGGGCAACGTCACCACCTACGCTTACGACGCGGCGGGCAAGCTGGTCTCTCGCACGGACGCCAATCTGTGCGTCACCACTTACAGCTACGATGCGCTGGACCGAGTGGGCGGCTTCACCACCGGCGTCACCACCGGCGTGCCTGAGCTTTCCATCGTTCGTGAGCCTGACGGCAGCTTCCTGCTGCAATGGGCCGCCCTCGGGGTGATCCTGACGCAGACGCCCGACCTTGCCCAACCGTTCCAAGAGGTGTTGGTCAACGGGTTGGCGGTGACCAATTCCCCATTTCGGGTTGTGCCCGCCACCGGCCGAGGCTCGGTCCTCTACGCCCTGCGCGCGGGGGCCAATCCGCCCAGCGTCCAACAGGAGGTTTACACTTACGACGCCAACGGCAATCGCGCCAGCGCGACCGACGCCGACGGCAATACGACGCTGTACCAATACGACGAGCAAGGCCGGCCGACGCTGATTATCAACGCCTTGCAGGGCGCCACCTCGCAGGCTTACGATTTGGAGGGCAACCTGGTTTCCCGAACCGACCCCAACGGCCACACCACGCGGCTGACGTACGACGCTGAAGACCGGCTCATCTACAGCACCAACGTCCTGGGCTACGTCACCGCCTATGCCTACGATTTGGAGGGCAACCAGATTGGGGTCACCGACGCCGACGGGAACCCCAACAGCTTTGCCTATGATGCCCTCAATCGGCTGACCGCGGCGACGAATGCCCTCGGCCACGGCTTGCAGTCTGCCTACGACGCCGGTCCCGGCGGCGGCGGCTGTGGCTGCGGGGCGGGCACCCGCGGCACCGGCCATATCATCCAGCAGATCCTCGCCGACGGCAGCGTTATGTACTTCAAGTACGACGCGTTAGGGCGCCTGCTCAAGACCATCGTCAAGAACGGCAGCCCCGCCGACGAGATTAGCCCCGCCGATGCGGTGACCACCTCCACCTACGATCCCAACGGCAACCGCCTCTCGATGGTGGACCCCAACAACGTCGCTACCTTCTACCGCTACGACGCCCTGAATCGTCTGACCGAAACCGACGATGGCCTCGGGTTGGTCGCGGCTTACAGCTACGACGCGGTGGGCAACCGCCTCAGCGTGGCCGACGGCGACACCAATACCACCCGGTTCACCTACGACGCCTTGAACCGCCTGACAGGCACCACCGACCCGGCCGGCAGTTCGACGACCACCCTCTACGACCCGGTGGGCAACATCCTTCAGACGAGGGACGCTCAGGGCAAGACAACCATCAAAACCTATGATGCCCTCTCACGCCTCACTTCGGTGACGGACCCGCTGGGCAACCAAATCGTGGCCATTTTTGACCCGGCGGGCAACCCCGTCGAAATAGACGATCCGAGAAAGGGCGTTTACCGGGAGGCTTACGACGCGCGGAGCCTGCTCACCAGCGTCACGGATGCGCTGACCAACCGAACGGGTTGGACCTACGACGCGGCCGGACGCAGGGTCTCAAAGACCGACGCGATCGGCCGGACCATGGTTTATCGATACGACGGGGTCGGGCACGTCACCGGAGTCACCTACCCGGACAACTCAACGTTGGCTCTCCAATACGATCAGCTCGAGAGAGTGGTCCGGGCCACGAGCGCCAATTCAGATTTTTCTTACTCTTACAACAACTTGAATCGACTGGCGATAGTGACCGACGAATTGACCGGACAGGCGATCAGGTACGCGCGCAACCTTTCGGGGCAGGTTACCAATATGACCGATCCGGATGGGATCGTCGTCAGCTACACTTACAACCCGCGGGGCCAGGTCACCTCGATACAGCGCGCGGGCGTGCTCGAGGCGAGTTTTCAGTATGATGCGGCTGGCCGCGTCACCTCCAAGACGCTTGGCAACGGTTCGGTCACGACCACGGCTTACGATGCCGCCGGGCATCTCGCCGCGATCGACACCCGCAAGAGCGACGGAACCCTGCTCTACCATCAGGACTTTGTCCGGGACGCCAATTACAACGTGCTCCAGATGCGGCAGACCCTGACTCTGACCAATGGGACGCTGTCGTCGAACCTGTTGAGTTACGCTTACGATGGGGCGCAGCGGCTGGTGGTGGAGGTGCGCCAGGACGCGGCCACGTTGGAGACGCTGTCCAGCGCCACCTACACCTATGACGCCAACGGCAACCGAACGCAGATGGTCCGGGACGGGCAGACGACGACCTATCAATACAGCGGGGATCGGTTGACCCAGGAGACGATCGGCCCCAACGTCATCGCGTATGGCTACGACGCCAACGGCAACCTGGTGACCGAACGGACCGGAGCGCAGTCGCTCACCTACCAGTACGATTACGAAAACCGCCTGGTGGGCATCGAGGGGCCTGGGCAGACGATCTCGTTCGTCCTGGCGCCGGACGGCAAGCGGTTGGCGCGAACGGTCAACGGAGTGACCACCGCGTTCCTGTATGACGGGTTGAACGTGGTGCGCGAGTCCTCCACCAATAACCAGGCGAAATACCTCTACGGTGTGGGCGTCGACGCCGTCTTGCTCAAGGAACAGTCCGGCTCGAAGCACTATTATCACCAAGGCAACGTCAATTCGGTGCTGGGGCTGACGGACGAGTCGCAGCGAGTGGCCAACACCTACGACTACAGCGTGTTTGGTGCGCCGCAACTGAGCGAGGAAGGGACCTCCAATCCGTTCCGCTACTCCGGGGCGCGCTTGGAAGTGGACGCGTCGGGCGATTATTATTACTTTCGGGAGCGGCTGTATTCGGCGCTTGACGGGCGGTTTCGGTCGGTCGATCCGTTGCGGGTGGACGCGGGCCGGAGTGTCCGGTTTGGGCAATTGCCGGCCCTGTCGGGCGACGCCAGTTACTCGTCGCTGTATGCGGTGCGTTTGACGGTAAATGTCACGGGGATGGACCTGGCCGGCTACGTTTACACGGGCAATAACCCTGGCAATTTTGTGGACCCGACCGGAGAGGTGCTGATTTGGAATCCGGCGAGCGCCTCGGTTACGAGCGGCTGTGTTGGGAGCGCTTGCCTGATCAGCGGCTGTGCGGGCAGCGCCTGTTTTGGGAGCGGTTGCGTGGGTAGCGGGTGCGCCGGCAGCGTGTGCGGGACCAGCGGGTGCGGGGGCAGTGGGTGCCTGGGCAGCGGCTGCGGGGGCAGCCTCTGCGTTGGCAGCGTGTGCGGGGGCAGCGGTTGCGCGGGCAGCGTCTGCGTGGGCACCGCCTGCGCGGGCAGCGTCTGCGCGGGCAGCGGGTGCATTGGCAGCGTCTGCGTGGGCAGTTGGTGCGTAAGCAGCGGGTGCGTGGGCAGCGCTTGTGTTGTCAGCGGCTGCGTTTTCAGCGGCTGCGGTGGCAGCGGGTGCGTCGGCAGCGTTTGCGTAGGCAGCGGTTGTGGCGTCAGCATCTGCGTGCTCACCGGCTGCCTCGGCAGCATCTGTTATGGCAGCGGCTGCGTCACCAGCTTTTGCTCCAGCTCCGGCTGCTATTCGGGGCCGTGCGGGGCTACCGGTTGTACATGTCATCGGCAATGATCACCCCGTCCAGCGCCGGCCGATCGTCCGGGGCGTGCGGAGCTACCGTTGCGTATGCTCCCGGCCGTTTTCCTGCAAGTGGCGGTCTGGTTGCCTTGGCTGCCAACGCGCTTTCCTGTGGCAGCGCCTCCAGCGGCTGCGCTTCCAAGCGGTGTTGCCCTTGCTTCGTTGACAGTGGCCAAGTCATGGCTCCATGAACGCCCACGGAAGCAGCTCCTCCGGGCGTGTTGCGTGGGCCGCAGAGGCTCTGAACGGTGCTCCGCGCGAATGCCGCCGGGAAGAGGTCCTGGTGATGAAGGGTCCGGGATAATATGGCGCCAGCACCTTCAACCCGCCTTCGTGCCATCCATTTGGTTTTGTTAGTGCTGACGCTCACGATATTTGCCGGCGCCGTAGGCGTTTTCACCTTGGAGAGCCGCCGGTTTCTGGGGGCGGTTTGCGCTGCGGCGCTGCTGGCGCTGAGCCTAAGCGGAGGCTGGCCAGGCTGGCGGTGGTGGTTGGCGGTGGCGGCTTTTTTCATCCTCCTTTGGTGCGGCCGCCAGCCCGAGTTATGGATGTTGCTGACCGTCGGCATGATTTACCTGGGACCCCGGCTGGCGACCGATGAGGAGTTTGAGACACTCAGCGCCTGTCACGCAGCGGCGGCGAGCGTGTTTTCTGCGTTGTTCCTGTTTTCGCGGCAATGGCCGGCCGCCTGGGTGACGTTGGAACGAGTGGCCCGGCAGACTAGCGAATGGGTGGGACGGGTGAGCGGGAGCGGCATCTCCTGGGGCGCCACCGCCGGCGGCTGGTGGATTCTCCTGGCTTTTCTCGCGCTTGGGTCGGTCCACATCGCCTATTCCAAAGCGAGGGCCGACCGATGGCGCGCTTGGATGTTCTGTGGCTATGCGGCGGCGCTGTTTCTCTCTTACCTGGGTTGGGGAGAGACCCTGGCCCTGTGGGCCGTGCGGGTCGCCGGGGACCAATTCACGCGCTACCCTGGGTCGTCGCACTGGTTCAGCAATCGGGCGATGGTGGGGCTTCATGCCCCGTTGATCCTGTTGGCGGGCGAGTTGGCGGTCGCGGTTTGGCTCCTGCCTAAAACCCGCCTCGAGGTTCCCCCCAGGCCGGCCAGCCGCTGGCGGCTGGGCCTGGTGACGGGGTCAGCACTCGCCCTGGGAGCGCTGGCAGCCTTTTCCAGCCCCCTGGCCCCTGCGAAGGGAAGCCGGGTCTTGTATTACGGCAATGGGATGTTGGATTGGCGTGTTCCCATTCATGGATTGATTGGGATCGGCCAAGCGGGGATGTTCGGGTTGCTGCCTCGCTACCTTGAGGCCTCGGGATTCCAGGGCAAACACTTGGCGAGGGCGGAGCATGTCGATGCCAAGGCGCTCGGAACGACGGATGTATTCGTGGTGATCAACCCCACTCGCTACTTCTCGGAGGCCGAGTTGAGGGACACTTGGACCTTTGTGCGCAACGGCGGAGGCCTGCTGGTCCTGGGAGACCACACCGACTTGTTCGGCATCATGGGGCCTTTGAACCAGTTGCTGGCTCCCGTCCCCATTCGCTTTCGATTTGATTCGGCCTTCTCGATCCGCCATTGGGTCGGCGACTACGAATGGTTCGACCATCCCACCACCCGGCGGCTCGATTCCTCCAACGACCTGCTCCAGCAGGGCACCGGCGCCTCGCTGGCCTTGGGGGTCGGCGCGTTTCCTCTGGTGGTCGGCAAGTTCGCCTTCTCCGACGCCGGCGATCGTGAAAACAAACTCAACGCTTATCTCGGCGATTACCGCTACGAAACCGGCGAATTGCTCAGCGACGTCGTGTTTTTGGCCGGGGCGCGGCACGGAGCTGGGCGCGTGGTGGTTTTCGGGGACACGACGGCGTTCCAGAATACGGCGATCTGCCGCTCGGGGTCCTTCGTCAGCGATGTCTTCACGTACCTGTCCAACCCCACGCCTCATGCCTGGTTCCTGGCGGTCCAGCGCTACCTGTTGGTGGGCGCCGGCATGACGGTTTTGGCCGGGTGCTTTTGGGGGAGGACGTTCGGCCAAACTGGACTCGCCTGCTGGGCCTTGGCGGTTGGGATGTTGATCGGGAGCCGTTCCGGCCGGAACTTTGAGCCGATTCCATTCCAGAAGGGCCGGTTTGCCTTCATCGACACCATGCACGCCAACCAGTTCTCCCTGGAACTGTGGCTGCCGGATTCCATCGGGGGGCTGACGACAAACCTCGGACGCGACGGTCTGCTCGCACTCATGTTGCGCGACAGCCCGATGGACCAAATCCGCAAGGGAAAAGTCCTCGTCTGCATCGCCCCGGCCAAACCCTACAGTCCACGAGAGGTGAGGGCGGTGCAAGAGTTCATGCGCGCAGGGGGGGTGGTCATCGTCAGCGCTGGTTACGAGCAAAGGGAGGGAGCGCGCCCGCTCCTGACGCTGGCAGGCTGTGACATCGACTCGGTGCCTTTGGGACCCGTTCCGATTTACGAAAAGATACAGGACCAGGCCCTGGTCCAGCAGATAATGCAGCAACCTCACATGATGGACGCCTGGCCGATTCTCGCGCCGCGAGGCCTCGACAAAATCTACTACCGCTCCGGGGAGAGCGACATCATCGGGTTCAAGCAGATCGGGCTGGGCGGCATGCTCGTGATTGCGGATGCCAAATTCTTCTGGGACAAGACGCTCGAGCAAGAGACGACGGGTTGGCCCGGCAATATTAAGCTGCTGCGGCAGATCCTCGGGGAGTTGCCGCTTGGCCATAAACCAGGTTGAGGATATGCTTTGGTTGGCCGCCCTCTTGCTCAGTTTGAGTTGGCTGTTTGGCTACGGGGTTTTCGCCTCTCCCGATCTGCGGCTCTGGGCGTGGGCGTTGACGGCGGCTCTGGCGATAGCTTGGGCGGCTTGCGGCCGGCTCAACTCGGCCTCCGGCGGATCCTTTGCGCCGCTGAGGGCTGCGGCCATGGCATTGCGTTTCACGACCGCGGTTCTGGCGGTCCAATTCCTCTTTACGTTCATCTACCTGCGATGCGTCGTTCACCTCGGGCCACTTAAGCTGGTAGCGAACCTGATGCAACCACTGATCCCCTTGACAGGGCTGGATGGGGCGGCCCAGAACGGGATTCTATATATTCAGACTTACAATCGGATTCTGCCCTTCAGCGTCACCTGTGAGAAACTGGGCCTGATGATCCTCGGCTGCATGTTGGCCGCCGCGGTGGCGTTTCCGCCCTCCGGCCCCACCAGGCACCTGGTGAGGAGGCTGGCCCTGTTGGCCGGCGCGGGCGCGGCCTACGTCGTGCTTCGCTTCTGGATACTGGTCGTGTTTTTCCGTGAATACGACAATCTCAGCCTCTATTGGAACCCGGTGGCGCTAGGCATTCAGTTCCTTCCCTGGGTGGCGCTGATGGTGCTGATTCATCCCATCTCCAGCCCGCAAAGCCTGCGGTTCCGGTGGCAAGGCGGCTGGCGTCCGGCCACGTTTTCTGCCGCGGCGGTGGCTGGCCTGGCGTGCTTTGGCGCCTGCTGGCTCGGTTACCTGTCGAGGGGCGAGACCAAACCCGGCCGGATACTCCTCGACGACATGCATAGCGATTGGGCTTGGACGGGCATTCACATGGGGCGAGAAGACCTTGGGTCTCAGCCAACCTACAGCTATTCGGCGTTGAAACGCTGTCTGGAGTGCTTCTACGACGCCAGGGCAAATGCCGACCAGCGGATCACCCCCGAGGTGCTGGAGGATGTCGACGTGCTGGTGCTCAAGACCCCGACCAAGCCGTTCCTGGTCAGCGAAGGGGAGGCCATCGAGGCCTTTGTGCGGCGAGGGGGCGGCCTCTTCCTGATCGGCGACCACGACAACCTCTTTGGCATGACCAGTCACATCAATCCCATTGCGCATCTGTTTGGCATCCGTTACCTCCCCGATGACACCTTTGACCTGACCACGGGCGCGCTGACGTTCTATCGGCCGCCGCGGTGGTTCCGGCATCCTATCGTGCAGCACATAGATGAATTAGGCTTTGAGACCACCTGCACGCTCAGGGCGTCCCCTTTGGCTGAACACGCCATCATCGGCTACGCGCTGGGGCGTGAGGGCGTCGACTATTCTCACGTCAATTTCTTCGGCAATATGCAGCCTGATCTCGACGAAGCCTATGGAATGTTCTTGCAAGGCGTGGCGATGCGCCACCATCGCGGCCGGGTCTTCGCCTTGGCCGACAGCACCATTTTCTCAAATTTCTCGCTCTTCCAGTCGGGGCGGCTCGAGCTGTTCCTGGGTGCCATGGAGTACCTGAACTGCCGCAACCGGCCCGGGATGCTGCTGTGGGGATTCGCGGCCGCGGCGCTTGGATTTCTGGCCTTAGTCTGGCGAATCCGTCGCCTGGTCCGCACCAGCTGTTCGCCTGCGTTGCTGGCGGTAGCCTTCACCTTCGGAGCTTGCCTGGGCAGCGGCATACTCGCCTGCGTGCATCAGCGAGAGTATCCGCCGGCGCGGCCCAAGCGGCCTTACCCCGGTGTGACGTTTGAGAGCCAATTCTCCCAATACCGCCTGGCGGAGATGTTGGATTTCACCCCGTTTGACGCGGAGCAGTGCTATGAAACCTTCTACGTCAATGTGTTGCGCCTGGGCCGGTTCCCGCGGCAGGTGGGCGATTTTCGAGAAGCCCTGCGGGGGTCCGATCCGGTGGTGCTCATCAATCCCGTCGGGCGTGTGGGAGCGAGTGAGGCGGAAGCGCTCGACCGATTTGTCCGAGCCGGCGGCAGGGTTCTTTTGATGTTGGGCAACTCGATTCCCACCGGGACCGCCAACACCCTGTTACAGTCGTTGGGAATGCGCATCGAACTTGGCCGGCAGGGCGGGCCTCCTGCGGCCGGAGATGCCACACGGTCCCCGGTTTTCGAGATCGTGGGCGGCGAGGCGATCCCGGTGCCGAACGAACTGCTGCGTGACAAAGCCGTCTGCCCCGTCATCGCGGAAAAACAGGCTGGGGCAGGCCGCTTGGTCGTGGTGACCGGCGCAGACCTGTTGAGCCGGCGGCATGTCGGTCCGGTGTTCTATAATCCGGATGAGGGGCAGCGGCGGCTCTACCGGCTCGAGTACTTTATATTCGACAAACTGTTACGATGAGGTAGCATTATAGATACGCCCGTGAGCACCACACCACCCACAAGCGACTTTCCGGCGAAGCGATCCGAGTTGCGCACCCTCTGCGCGGCTGGCGTCGCCTTGGTATTCCTGGTGGGACTGCTCGGCGGCTTCATCCTGGGCCGCGAATGGCACCAGTCGGGGGGAGCGGTGTCCACCGCGACGCCTGCCATGACCACGGGGGCGGACATTCCGCTGCCGCCCGAACTGGTCCGGTTGGCTTCCACCTGGAAATGCATGTGCGGTAGCTGCAAGGACCGCCTCTTGGATTGCGTGTGCAACCAACCGCGGGGCGCCCTCGAAGTTAAGCGTTTTATGCTGGATCTCTCCAAGGCCGGCACGCCCCTCGAAACCATCCGTCAAAAGGTTACTGAGAGATTTGGCGCCGGTGTCACGGGGCAAGCGCAACTGCCCTGATCCGCTCCTGAATGGTTCTTGTCCGAGTGGTGTGGGCGAACCTTAAACAGTATAGGTTCCCGACCCGACGGCCCCGCCATGCCCGGTCCAGTTGGTATGGAAGAACTGGCCGCGCGGCTGGTCGAGACGCTCGTACTTATGGGCGCCGAAGTAATCGCGCTGGGCCTGGAGGAGGTTGGCGGGCAGGTGTTCGCTGCGATAGGAATCGAAGAAGGCCAAGGCGGTGCTGAAGGCGGGCGCCGGGATGCCCTTGCGCGCCGCGGCGGCCACGACGTTTCGCCAGGCTCGCTGCGCCTGCTTGATGGCCCGGCCAAAGAACGGATCCAGCAGCAGGTTGGTCAGGCCCGGGTCACGGTCGAAGGCCTCCTTGATCTTGCCCAGAAACGCGCTGCGAATGATGCACCCCCCACGCCACATCAAGGCAACCGCCCCGTAATTGAGGTTCCATTGATACTGCCGGGCCGCGGCGCGCAAGAGCATGTAGCCCTGCGCGTAGGAGACAATCTTGGACGCATAAAGGGCCTGCCGGACGGCTTCGATGAACTTCTTCGGGTCGCCCGGGATGCCGCCGCGCGGTCCCTTGAGCTTCCGGGCGGCCGCCACGCGTTCCTCCTTGAGGGCCGAGATGCAGCGGCAATAGACCGCCTCGGAAATGAGCGTGATGGGGATGCCCAGCTCGAGGGAAGAGATGACCATCCACTTGCCGGTGCCCTTCTGGCCGGCGGCATCGAGGATCTTGTCCGCCAGCGGCGAGTTGTCGGTGTCTTTGAAGGCCAGGATGTCTCGGGTGATCTCGATCAAGTAGGAGTTGAGTTCACCCAGGTTCCACTCGGCGAAGACCTGGCTCATCGCGTCGGCGCCCAGGCCGAGCCCGGTTTTCATCAGGTTGTAGGCCTCGCAGATCAGCTCCATGTCGCCGTATTCGATGCCATTGTGGACCATCTTCACGTAATGGCCGGCGCCGTTTTCACCCACCCAATCGCAGCAGGGAGCGCCGTCCTCGACTTTGGCGGCGATGCTCTGAAAAATGTCCTTGATATGCGGCCAGCCCCCAGGCGACCCTCCCGGCATCAGGCTCGGACCCCGCCGCGCCCCCTCTTCCCCGCCCGACACCCCGGTGCCGATGAAGAGCAGGCCCTTGGATTCCACGTAACGGGTGCGGCGGATGGTGTCTTCGAATAATGAATTGCCGCCGTCAATGATGATGTCGCCCGGCTCGAGGTGGGGCAGAAGCTGCTCGATGAATTCGTCCACGGGCGGGCCGGCCTTGACCATGAGCATGACCCGGCGCGGCTTCTTGAGCAGGCCCGCCAGCTCGGGGATGGAATGAGCGCCGATGACGCGGGTGCCTTTGGCCTCGTGGTTCAGAAATTCATCCACCTTGGAGACGGTCCGGTTGAACGCCACGACGGTAAAACCGTGGTCGTTCATGTTGAGAATCAGGTTCTGGCCCATCACGGCCAGCCCAATGACGGCAATATCGGCTTTCGGTTCCATGTGTTTGATTGCTGGTTGATTCGGTTTGGGATTATCCCCCGAGTTGGAGGCGCGGGTTGCTCTCGAGGCGCTGCTTCAAGTTGGGCCAGTCCACCTCGTTCATCTCGGTGAAGGCGTTCAGATAGACCGCCACCACCTCGCTCGGGTACTTGCCCAGCAATTGGTCCACCCCGGCCTGCAGCTTCGCGTCGTCCATGGACTTGGGGAGGTCTTCCACCACACCTTCCGTATGGGCCAGACCGAGCGCGTCCAGGAAATCCACGAGCATCGCCTTGTATTTCTTGAGGAGCCAGGCGCGGATGAGGTTTCCGGTTACCGGGTCCAGCGCCGGCCGCGTCAGCGTGGCGAGCATGTCGGTGTGGCGCTGAACTCGAGGCTGGCGTTCGAGGAAAACCGCGCGCACCTTCCGCGCCTCGGCGACGGCGTTCAAGGCGGCCCGGTAAAGCGGCTTGTCCGATTCGTAGGCGAAAGTGATTATGTCAAGCGCCAGGTTGGGCGACATGAAACCGAGCAGTTCGTGTGAGGTGAGCATGGGCGTCGGCTAAGGCGTCAAGAAAAAATAACATGAACAATTATGGCGCAGGGGTTTTGGCCGCTGGCAAGGCGCGAGCGAGGCGCATATCCAAGGCGATCTGCAACGAGCGAGCAACGCCGCCAGCGGCCAAAAGAACCAGCCGGAATGTTCATGTTATTTTTTCTTGACGCCTAAATCCAGTGTCTTGGTTCGATCCAGTGGCGAGGACTCACCCCGCCGTCGTCAGGGAAAGCTTATGCGCCCGGGCCAGCCGTTCGCAAGCGTCTAATTCCAGCAGCAGGGACTTGCCGGCTTCAAAGGCCAGGACGGAGATCTTCGCCCGGGCGCAAACTTCGAGCGTTTGCGGGCCCAGGCAAGGAATATCGAAGCGCCAATCGTGGTTCTCCTTGGCGGCCTTCACGGCCACCGCGCCTCCTTCCGGGCCGGCCAGGCTGCCGCCGCGCGCCAGGCAATTGTCCGTCCCCTCAAAGCCCTCGGCGGCCAGCACCGTGCCGTTCTTGACCACCACCGTCTGGCCAATTTCCAGCCGGGAGATTTCCTTGGCCATGCGAAACCCAAATTCCACGTCCGCCCGCTGCCCCTCCGAAAGGGCTGGCCCGAGCGCAAAGCCCGCCCCCGGCATCAAGGGCCGCAGCCAGGGCGTGGCTTCGAGCAACTCCACGCCGTCCTGTTTCAGCGCCTCGGCGACCGCGCCGAAAATGGTCTGCGCATTCTTTTCCTTGAGCCGAAGCAGCAGCGCCATCGCCCGCAGGTCCGGACGGATTTCATAGAGCCTCCTGGGGGCAATCTGGCCGGCCATCACGCAGTGCCGGACGTGGCGCCGGGTAAAGGCCGAAATCAACTTCGAGAGCTGCCCGACCTTCACCCAGACAATCTCGTCCACCAACTCCGCCAGGGCGGGCTCGGTCTCGCCCTCGAACGCCACCGCCACCAACCGCTTCACGCCCAACTGCCGCGCCTGCCGGGCGAAGATGAGCGGTAGTGAACGATTGCCCGCGATGATCCCGAGGGTGTCCAGTGACGGTGTCATGACCCGCTCCTCTCCGGCCGGATGGAGCCCGACCTGGTGTAACGGCGGGCTGCATCCAGGGCCATCTGGCGCAAGCGCATCGCCAGGACCTTGGGCTCCACGACGGTGACATGCGGGCCCCAGCTCAGGACCCAGCGATCCGCCTCGTTCAGGCTGGTTAAGCGCATCCGCAGCCGCAGCCGGCCTCCGGGCAGTTCGGTCACCTCCTGGCTGGCGTGCCAGCGCCGGCCCCGAATCGACTCCGCTCCCCAGGCGTCAAAGTCCAGGATGACGGCGTAATCGCCGCGGCCCGTATAGACATTGAAGCTGCCGCGCAGATGTCGGTCGAGATCGAAGTCCGGAGGTTTCACGAAGCGTTCGCGCGTCATTTCGGGCTGCGTTAAACGCGTCAGCACAAAGGTGCGCAAGTCCTGGCGGTCCACGTCAAAGGCGAAGAGGTACCATTGGTTATTGATGCAGGCCAGGTGATAGGGGTGGACTCGCCGGCGCCGCCCCCTGCGCGCGCCGAAGTTCCGATAGCGAAACCCCAACTCGCGACACTCCCGCAACGCCCGGGTGACCACCTCGAAGACCTCGAGGTCCGTCTCCTCCGGCGCAAAGGGCCGAAAGGAGACGACCTCGTCCAGGCTGCCCAGCGTGAAGCGCAGGCGCCGATCCAGGTGGCCGGTCAGTTTGCGAAAGGCGGCCTGCAGCGGCTGATGGAAAGGCGTGCCCTGATACTGCGTGATGGCCTTGTGCGCCACCAGGAACGCAAACATTTCCGCCTCCGAAATCGCCATCGCCGGCAGGTGTTCAACCGGCGTGGTGTAGTAGTAGCCGTTGCGCCGGACCTCGTATTCGATCGGCAAATTGAGCCGGCATTTCATGAAGTCCACGTCGCGCTTGGCGGTGCGGGTCGAGATCTCGAATTCCTCGGCCAGGTAGGTGCAATTGGGATGCCGGCCCTGCTGCAGCAGCTCGTGGATGCGCATCATCCGCTGCCAGGGCGGGCGGGAATAGACTTCAGACTGGACCTGCGGCATGGGTCGGATTCGGACCTCACTCCGCCGCCTGTTGCTGTTTGGCTTTCTTGCTCTCCTCGATGACCTTGGCTTCGGCTTCGCGGGGCATTTCTTCGTAATGGCTGAAGGCCTCGGCGTGGATGCCCCGTCCGCCGGTCAGCGAGCGGAGGGTGCTCGAGTAGCGGTAGAGTTCCTTGGCGGGCACGTGCGCCTTGATGAGTTGAATGCCGCCGTCCATGTCCATGCCGTGGATCTTGCCGCGGCGGCTCGAGAGGTCGCCCATGACCTTGCCCATGCAATCCTCGGGGATGCGGATCTCGACCAGCAGAATCGGTTCGAGCAGGCAGGGGCGGGCGGTGGTAAAGGCCTCCTTGAAACCGAAATAGCCGGCGATCTGGAAGGCGATGTCCTTGGAATCGACCGGATGCATCTTGCCGTCGTAAAAATCGATTTTGACGTCCACCACCCGGTAGCCGGCGACGATGCCTTCCTCGCAGGCCTTCATCACGCCTTTCTCGACCGAAGGCACGTACACGCGGTCCACGTTCTGACCGGAAAGGGAGTGGGTGAACTCGACGCCGGTATCGCGGGGCCGGGGCTCGATGCGCATCCAGACCTCCGCGAACTGCCCCGCGCCGCCGGTCTGTTTCTTGTGGCGGTATTTGGATTCGCCGCGGCCCTTGATGGTCTCGCGGTAGCGGACCCGGGGTTCGCTCAGCTCGACATGCACGTTGTAGCGGCGGCGCAAGGCGTCAGCGATGACCTCGAGGTGCAGTTCCCCCTGGGCGGAGACAATGGTCTGCCGCAGTTCGGAATCCACCATGTACAGGAAGGTCGGGTCTTCATGGTGCAGCGCCGCCAGGCCGGACGCGATTTTGTCTTCTTCGCCTTTGACGCCACTCTTGAGCGAGGCATGGATATTGGGTTTGGGGTATTCGACCCTCGGCAGCGACAGCGGCTTCTTGGGCAGCGAAAGCGTGTTGCCGGTCTGCGTGTCCTTGAGCTTGACCACCGCGCCGATGTCCCCGGCGCTGAGCGTGGGAACGCTGGTGCGGGTTTTGCCGTTGAGCATGTAGATCTGACCGATTTTTTCCGTGCTGCGGCGGCCAGCATTGTAGAGTTCGCTGCCGAACTTGATCGAGCCTGAATAGACGCGGAAAAACGAGAGTTCCCCAAACTGAGCTTCGCTCATGGTCTTGAAGACGAAGAGCAGGGGATCGGGGTCGGTCAAGGCGACTTCGACCTGCTGGCCTTCGGCATCGGTGGCCAGGGCCGCCGGCCGGTCCACCGGGGAGGGGCCGTATTTGGCGATGAAATCCAGCAGGCGGGCCACGCCGATGTTGTTTTCGGCCGAGGTCACGAACACCGGAATGAACACCTGTTTTTGAACGGCTGCGTGCAGTCCGGCCCGCATCTCGTCTTCGGATAAGCCGCCTTGGGCGAAGAACTTCTCCATCAGCGCGTCGTCGGACTCGGCGATGAATTCGATGAGCTGGCCGTGCAAGACCGTCGCCTGCTCGCCCAGCGCGCCGGCGGCGGGGGCCTCGGTGTACTTGCCGGTTTTGTCGGCGGGGTACGTCAGGAGGGAATTGCGCTGGACATCGAGGACTTGATTGAACCCCGGCCCCGGATTGACGGGCACCGCCAGCGGGAAGACCCGCGGACCATAATGCTCGCGGAGCTGGGCCAGCGTCTTCTCCAAATCGGTTTCTTCCTTGTCGAACCCATTGACCACGATCACCTTGGGAATGCCCAGTTGGGTGGCGTACCTCCACATCGCGTCGGTGCCGACCCCCACCCCGTGATTGGCATGAACCACGACGACCGCCAGGTCGCTCACCCGCAAAGCGCCCAAACCCTCGCTGATAAAATCCGCATAACCAGGGCAATCCAGCACATTGATTTTCATGCCCTGCCAATCAAAATGCATGAGCGTGGCCAAGACGGAGATCTGCCGGTGTTGTTCGCTGTCATGGTAGTCCGACACCGTCGAACCAACCGGGATGCTGCCCAGCCGGTTGATGACGCCCGCGCAAGCCAGCATGGACTCGCTGAGCATAGTCTTGCCGGACGAAGCGTGGCCCACGAGTGCGATGTTGCGAATTTCACCAGGTTGATGCTCTTTCATATAAAATCACTCACCATCAGGTCAGGTCAGGTCTGTTGTCCATTCCAGCCGGCGCTCTCACACGACCCAAGAATGTCGTCAACGCCGGGCCTTCGCAAGCGGAGAATTCGGGACCGGCTAAGAATCTCAGGGCGCTGGACCAAGTGGGTTTTTGGAGTGGGCCGGCAGAGGGAAGCGGCGACGGCGCTGTGGGCCGCCTGCGACGTCCCGGAACGCCAGCCGCTGCCCGAGCCAAAGCGGTGTCGCGCTTCGCTTGTCACCGCACTCGAAAATGGCCTGCCCGGTGGGGCTCGCCGATTGATCCGAGGAGCACGCGCTGAAAGCGCGCAGCATAGCAGCCCAGGGTAACACCCTGGGAAAACCGGCTTAACTGGGCTCTTGCGCCCTGCAAGGGCGCAGGTCACTCTTGCCGCATGTCTCAATCACCCGTCAAGAACGACGCCAATGAGAGCGATGCGAGCTAATGACATCTCCGGGTCTCGACTTTGGCCGCGGCCGTTGCGGCCAATGGGAGTTATGGCATGTTCAGGTCTCTCCCACCACTCCCGTCCCTCCCATCCCAAGCGAGTGGCTGAGCCGTTTGTTGATCTGGTCACGCCGGGCCAGCCAGCAGCCTGCGAAAGCGCCCGCTGAATCCAGAAACTCCCCCCAGCAAAGTCACTGCCATGCCGAGCAACCCCACCGTTGAACCAGCGTCCGGAACGGACGCCCCCGCCGTCACGCTCACAGAATCCAGTCCAACGTCTTCTGCCGTCGCCGCAGAAAACTGCAAGTCCACCGACGTGGCCGAGGCCGTGAAACTCATCGTCTTCGTTTCCCAATCGGACCAGTAGTTGACCAGAGGCGTGGCGGCCGTAAACGTCTGGCTCGCCGTCGAAGAGCCGGCTGGGAATCCTACCGTGATGGACTGGGCCCCGGAGAAGTTCGCCTCGGCCGCCATCTTGAAAACCAGATCGTATGTGGCGCCGATCGTTAACCCGTTCAGGACTTGGTCCAAATGGCTTGTGCCGAAGGTTAAGTACCCTCCACCCAGGGTTGCAAATTGGTTTCCGTCCCCGGCCACCGTGACACTGCCACCACCATCCGCATAGCCGACATGCCACAGCGGCCCGTCGCCAATGGTGCCTGAGTACGTCCAGCCTGAAAGGTCGGCCGGGTTGTGATCTACGAACGGTGACCCGATCTGCGTCGCTTCGAAGCTCCCGTTCTGAACGAGGTTTGCCCCGTATGCGCTCGCCGTCAAGACGAGGGCGACCGCAACGAATCCGAACGCTTTGACTGAAATACTCTTCATATGCGCACCTTTTTGACTTTCAGTTGATTTTCATATGGGCAGACAGGAGCAGAAGAAGTGCCAGTTCCGCGGCCAAAACGGTCTCGCCTTCCCCGTGTCCCAGAAGTCCCTTTCAATCAACGTGTTACAACTTATCCGCCGGAGGTTGGTTGTGGCCGTCGAAGCCGGCTGGATTCATCAAAGCGTAAGTATCTCCGACGCCAAAGTCCAGCCCCACGGCCGGCGGCGAGCGCAAATTGTTCTTTGGCAAAGACTTGCATCGCATTCGCGTACGTGTAAGGATCTCCGACACCAAACGTACGCCGCGCTTCGCTTGCCACCGCACTCCAAACGCTTCGCGAGTTTGCGGACCGGTCCGCACGGCGTGCCCTTTGGAGTGCGGCGGCAGAGCCAAGCGCCGACACCGCTTTCGGACGCCCGGGGATGCCCACACACCCCGGATGCTGCCCGAGCCAAAGCGGTGTCGCGCTTCGCCTGCCACCGCACTCCATACGCTTCGCGAGCTTGCGGCCCGGTCCGCACGGCGTGCCCGGGAGGGCTCGACAGACTTTCCTACTCGCCCTGAAGGAAATAGCGCGGCCATACCCGACCGTGCGGGCTAAGCGTGGAGCAGGCATCCTGCCTGCTCCCGTCATATCCGCCAGTGCGCGGGGATCGGCAAATGGGGCGGCGGCGCCAGCCGGGCGCCGCCAATATGGATTCCCGCCAAGTCGAGAATCCCCCCCGGAGGCGCTCGTCAGAGCCCAGTGAGCCAGTTTGCCGCTATCGAAAGTGTCGCCGTGCATCCCGTCCGGCCCGGGCTGGCACAGGTAAGCCCCCTGGTCTTTGATCACCAGGCGGTGATCCGCTTTGTAGTAGTCATCGGCCGGCACGGTGTAGTGATTGTACGAAGAACGGGTGGCTATCGTCGGCCGGCAGGTTGCTCGCCCAGACCAGCCGGAACGACGGGTCCGCGTCGATGATCGGCTCAACGGCCTCCTGGAGTTCGGCTTCCAGCGCCGCCGGCGTGAAACCCGCCTCATCCCGCAGCACCGTCCCCGTCCAACCCCGCGCCGTCGCCGGATTCGGCGCGATCACCTG
>Ga0209415_10002892_pt1 | contig 32106 bp, 26 predicted proteins | sample PeaSoiSIISIP2007_FD_187696 | JGI IMG/M metagenome (GOLD analysis project Ga0209415, IMG submission 187696) | Peat soil microbial communities from Weissenstadt, Germany - SII-SIP-2007 (SPAdes) (version 2) | ecosystem: Environmental > Terrestrial > Soil > Wetlands > Peat | place: Germany... | reverse complement strand
GCCACGTGGCTGCATTGGGCAGAGCGTCTGCGACGCTGGTGGCGAAGTTTGACGCTGGAGCGCCACTCGACTTGGCCTGAATCGTGGGCGCCAGCACGACGCCAACGCCAACAATGTAAATGATCACTATCAAAGCAAGTAGGAGACGCATTGACCTGTCCTCCGAATGGTGTGGGCGCCGTCGCCGATCGCTGCTTCCGCTGAACTCGCGAGCGCAGGGCGCCACCGGTTACGAGAGCGAGGGAGAGGGAAAATCTGCAAATCCTGGCGAATTGCTCTCACGGAGAGCCGCCCGGACATTCCGCCCTTACCAGCGACGATATCCGTAAAAGCCCCCGCCCCCGAGAAGCAAGAAAAGCACAACGATGATCAGAATGGTTGTCATGGTAGCCTCCAATGTTTGTCCGGCTGGATGTCGGTTCGCGGCAACTACATTACCAGCCTCGGTATCTACCTACACGGAGAAGTTCGGTCCGACCGCGCCCGTGGACCATCCTTTGCAATTGTCCCACACCCTGCGTGACCGTCCGGGCAGACGACCGGCATGACCGTCTGAAGGCCATTGGGGAGGACGATGCGGGGAAGTGTTCGGGACGATCGCCACGGCTTGCCTGGAATTTCCCGCCAGCCCCGCTGGCCAGTACTATGCCCGTCGTGCCTACAATCGGCCGCTCCAGTGGCGGCTCCAACCAATTCCAGAGCCACTGCTCCAACGGCTACCACCTCGAACCAGCCTGATGATGAGAAGCAGCACGACGGCGCCTATGGTGGCGTTGATGATCGCACTGATCATTCCCACACCGAGATGCAGACCGACTCGAGGCAGCAACCAGTCGCCGATGAAGGCGCCGACGACTCCGATTACCATGTCGCCGATGAGGCCGAAGCCGGTCCCCTGGACGATTTGACCGGCCAACCACCCGGCGACCAAACCGACCAATAATATGACAAGGAGACTTTCGCCCGAAATGTACATTGCCAGTTCCTTATGACGAAGGTCATTTGCGGTACTACGGGGCCGTCGCAGACGAGCTACGATTGCCGGGCATTGTCCCTATCCTGGATCATGGGGGATACGTCGCCGCCGGCAGCGGTTCCCGCAGATCGTTATAGCGGACGCGGCTGCCGACTGATCGGGCTAAACGGGCTTCCTTCAGTTCCATGACGCGGAACGCCCGGCAAAGCGCGAAAGTCAGGATGAACGCGCCACCCAGAGCGAACAGGCGGTCAAAGGGTTGCCGATAGAAGAAATTGTCGAGTGTCTGAACGAAGAAGCCCAACCCGATCAAAACCAACCCGACTTTGCAAATGCCGGCGCCAACAGCATAGATTTTGGTTCTATTCGCGGTCATCGTCATCTCCCAACGCCAACATGAGAATATGCCCGCTGGTAGACCGAAATCAGGTGAAGGATTCCGGTCCGAGTGGCGGAACTGCAAGCCAAAACATCAAACTGATGCGGTCGATCGATCGGGACCGAATGCCTCAATGTGGCGCAGCTTGGGGCGTATAGTACGGCGGATTGGGCACGCCGCCCGGCCGCTGCGCGTCGTGCCAATAATTCTGATCGAGTTGGCCTTGATTCAGACTGTCGACTTGCGAGTCGCCGGTGTTGTTGCCGCGATCATTGCTTGGGTCCACATTGGTGTAAGGCGCTCCGGCATGCGCAGCCAGCGCCGGCCGGGGCGCGAAAGCGAGACCGGACCCTAATGCCAGGAGCGTTCCCAACAGAACGGCGGTTGATTTCATTGCGGGTTTCATGATGATGCCTCATGGGGTGATGGCGTCGGGCCGAAACTTAGTCATCCCTTACGCACCGGTCCTTAGTACAACCGCGGCCGCCCGTGTCACATCCGGCTCCAGCGGGCGGTCGCCATAGTCCGTGCCGGTGGCGGATTGGCTATTGCGTGCGAACCACCGTCGTGGTGGTGCCAGGCGCCGGATAGCCCGGCCCCGGGGTCACGTAGGTGGTGCTGGTGGTATTGGATGGCGGCATATAGCCTGGCCCCGGTGTCACATAAGTGGTGCTGGTGTTGGATGGTGCCATATAGCCCGGTGCCGGAGTCGCATACGTAGTGCTGGTGGCGACAGGCGTATAAGGTGCTCCCACTGCCGGAGACGCATACCTAGTCGTCGTTGTCGTCGCCGGGTTGTAGGTGGTGGTGGTCATATCCGGAGGTGCCTGCGTGGCACATCCGGCCAGGGCCAAAAAAACCACCGGGAGCAGCAGGGAGGTGCGCATGGAAGATTTCCTTCTGGTTTGACGTTACAGTTGAGTTGGGTTCTCCCAGGCAAGACCGGTAGGCTCGGAATCTACGCAGATCGTCCCGGCACGCCGTCGCCAGCCCCTTCCCATCCGTCAGGACGACGCTGGTCGCCAAACGTCCTTCAATCCGTTCGAGACCACCGGCCGCCCCTGAACCTGCCGCGACTGGCCGGGCGTGGTTTCACCGACCGTGAGTTGATCCGGCTACGGCTGACCAACGGGACGTGCGGTTCGAGACGGTGCAGGGTAATCATGTCGGGTGGGGTCCGACGGGATTGCCAGAAACCAACAAGCGCTGCGGCCGTCCCAAACTCGCCGCAGCACTGTGAGCCTGCCGGGCGCGCCGCACCGTGCCGATCATCGCCAAGTTGGGCTTGCCCGTAACGTCCAGTTCCTGTTGTCGTTCGTGGAAGGCACGATCGAAGCTGAAGTCATCTTCTCCGACTTGCCTGACCTGTCCCCGCTGCGGCGGTACCCCGGCACATCGGGCGCCGAACCGCGGGCGCTTGCGGGAGGCAAAGAGATACGATGACTGCCACGACGGAACATACGCATAAGCCATTGTGCCCGCCGAGGGATGGCATGGGTAGATTCCGATTGTATGTGTTAAGGCGGCGTGCGACCGAGATGTGTGATGGTCAACTCCCTCTTGAGATTGATCCAGCAACCCGCACTCGGGCCTGCCGTTCTCCCTAGTGCCGGCACTTGTTCAGCCCATGCATCGGCATGAGGAGACCTCCATGAGGAAGTCACTGTTTTCGATCGTCACTGCGTCTGTGCTTCTGTCGGGCGTTGGACTTGCTTCGGCCCAGACGGCAACTACCACCACAACGCAGTGGACACCGGATCAAGGCACCGCGATCACCACTTACTCAACAACCCAGAAATATACCTCCTTCAGCGATCCAAACCTGACGCCAACGGTCGGCATGATGCTGCCGGGCACCGTCACGATTTACCCTTTGCCATCAACGGTGGTTGTTCAGTCGCCTGACCGCTACAGCTATGGCATCGTCAATGACCACACCGTCGTGGTGGATCGGTCCAACCGCCAGGTTATCCACACCTGGTAACCCATCGGACAGGGATTGGCAGGCTTCCACGAGGGGCTGCTCTAGGTATTTTCCGCAGGTGGTAACCGCGAGGCAAATACCCATATGGAGAGTCCACGGCGCCGCCCCCCGGCGTCGCGGATTCTAGCTCAAAACTCGAAAGGCGCGCTGGCTCCTCGTTGGCGCGCCTTTCCTTTGTCTCGCGTTGCCCTTTTGGATCAAGACGAAGCGGGACTGTCCAAGCCCGGCATCTCCCGGGGGTACCATTCCAATCGTCCTACCAGCATCGATGCTCTCGGCTCGCGGTTGGATTAGGATTGCAGTCTACCGGTATGCCTGTCGCGCGTGCCAATGCGCCCTCCATGTCGAACAGGGATCCTAACAAAAGAGGCCAAACAGCCATGATCAATGGTGTCGGCTGTCCAGTTCCGCGGCGGTCAGGTGAACGACCTTGCGGGCGCCCGTCCATATCTCCACGGCAGGGCTCCGAACGCCGTGCCTCGCCGCAGCGAGAATTGCCGCGTCATCGCTGTCACGGTCGACCGCAGGCCAATCAAAGATGCGGTCAGTCTCGTTGAGTAGATACACGCGATAATGGGCCATTCCGACCCTAAAGCCGACGACAGCCACTCCAGATTCTGCCGCGGCTGGGTCCCGTTCAATGGGAGGCAGTCTCATATACAAGACTAAGGGATAGGTGCCGCGAAAGGAGACGCTGATGAGACGCCGCCGGCCACCGCCCGCGCCGGAACCGCCAAGGCCGCCTGGCTGGTCCCCGCCATAGCCGGCGAAGTCGGTCTCGGCGCCACGGAATGTCGAGACCCAGACCCACGCCGACGGATGGCTTTGACTGTCGCGCCACAAGCGTCATTGCCCGCCATGTGGAACTGCGAGAAGAATACGGGGCTATGAGACGCCGATGAGACGACGCCAGTCCTCAATTACGCCGCCGCCGGACCATGGCGGCTCCGGTCAGGTACTCCCCACCGTCATGGCGGGCCTTCTCCCGCGGCGCCGCACCCCTCGTTGCTACGCCGTTTCCGCCAGCACCAACCGGCGCCGCGGCGCCGGCTTCAGCGGCATCGCGGCATACACGTCCTTCACCCCCTCGCTGATTATCACGCCCGCCATGCCCGGCATCAGCCGGCGCCCGGCGCGCTCGAACAGCTCGGCGCTGCGCAGCACCAGGCGCGACCCGACCGGCGGCACCCACAGCACGGTGTCGCGCCGCTCGACCCGATACAGCGAGGCGGCCAGCAAGCGGCCGAGCTGGCCGAACGAATAAGGCTGGCCGTAGCCGAACGGCGTCCGCTCCGAGTAAGCCCAGACGCCGGCGCGGTTCGGTGCCACCACCAGCAGCCGCCCGTCATCCTTCAGCACGCGCCAGGTCTCGCGCAGCATCCGTCGTGCGTTCTCCGCCGCCTCCAGCCCGTGCACCAGGATTACGCGGTCGAAGCTCAGATCGGCGAATGGCAGGGCGTCTTCCTCGGCGGTGCAGGACAGGCAGGGCTGGCCGAGCGGCCAGCGTGTCGCCCCCATCTGCGCCGGCGTCACGACGATGCAGCGCGCCGCCTGCGCGCGCCAGAGTCGGAGGTAGGGCGCGGCGAACCCGATGCCGAGCACGGACTGGCCGCGCAGGTCGGGCCACATCGCCACCAGCCGCTCGCGCAGCAACCGGGCCGCCACCGCCCCGGGGGTGGTGCCGTAGAAATCCGCCGCCGCATGCGCGTCCGCCGCCATGGCGGCTTTCTATAGCACCATGCCGACCGGATGAACCGGGGTCCTGCTCGGACGGCGCTCCGCCGGCGCGGGAGCAGCCCGGTGGCCGGTGGCTGTCGGCGGCTTTACCTGGCCGCATACGGTGCTAGGCTGGCGGCATGCCAATCACCGCACAACCTGTCCCCATCCTGTCCGACAACTACGCCTGGCTGCTGCGCGACAGCGCGACCGGCGCCGTGGCCATCGTCGATCCGGCCGAGCCCAAACCGGTGATTGCCGCATTGGAGAAGGCTGGCGGCCGGCTCGACCTGATCCTGCTGACGCATCACCACGCCGACCATGTCGCCGGCACCGACGAGGTGCGCGCGCATTTCGGCGCCAAGGTGGTCGGCGCGGCGGCGGATGCGCATCGCCTGCCGAAGCTCGATGTCGCGGTGAAGGAAGGCGACAGCGTAAAGCTGGGCAGTGCCGAGGCGCGGGTGATCGAGACGCCGGGCCACACCATCGGCCAGATCAATTTCTTTTTCCCCGACGGCGAAATCCTGCTGTCCGGCGATACGCTGTTCAGCCTCGGCTGCGGCCGGTTGATCGAAGGCAACGCCGAGGTGATGTTCGCCTCGCTGCGCAAGCTCGCCGCATTGCCAGGCGGCACGAAGGTGTGCTGCGGCCATGAATACACCGAGAGCAATGCGCGGTTCGCGCTCAGCGTCGATGGCGGCAATGCCGCTCTGATTGCCCGCGCAGCGCAGGCGAAGCAGCAGCGTGCGGCGGGCCAGCCGACGGTGCCGTCGTCGATGGCAGACGAGCTGGCCGCAAATCCGTTCCTGCGCGCGCCGGACGTTGCCAGCTTTGCCAGGCTGCGCTCCGGCAAGGACAATTTCCGAGGATAACCCGACGTGAAGTTGTTCTACTCGCCGACCAGCCCGTATGCGCGCAAGGTGCTGGTCTGCGCCATCACCCGCGGCCTCGAGTCACGCATCGAGAAGCTGCCGACCAACCCAAACGCCTCTCCCCACGAGTTGCTGCACTATAACCCGCTGTCGAAGGTGCCCTGCCTGGTGACCGATGACGGTCTGGCGCTGTTCGACAGCCCGGTGATCTGCGAGTACCTCGACAGCCGCGGCGACGCGTTGCCGCTGTTCCCGGCGCACGGGCCGGCCCGCTGGCGCGCCTTGAAGTGGCAGGCGATGGGCGACGGCATCCTCGACGCGTCGGTGCAGCGCCGCTGGGAGATGCTGAAGCCGGCGGAAGAGGGCCGCGCCGCCTGGATCGCGCGACAGAAGGCGGCGGTCGATCGCACGCTGGAGGCGCTGGAAGCGGAGCCGCCGCACCGCATGCTGGATATCGGCTCGATCACCATCGCGTGTGCCTTGGGTTACCTGGATTTCCGCTTCGCTGTGCAGCCGTGGCGGCCGGAGCACCCGAAGCTGGCGGCGTGGTGCGCGGCGTTCGGGGAGAATCCGGGCATCGCGCTGACGGTGCCGACCGGCTGACGCGGTTCGCCGACGGCCGCGCGAACCGTTCGAGAGTCAGTCTCTCGGTTGCCCGGTACTAGAAACCCACCAGCACGGCGACATCGCCGAACGCGCCGCGCTTGTCGCTGCCCGGCACGGCGCGCAACTGCCAGCCGATGTCGAATGTCACGTCGACGTAGCGGTTGAGCGTCGCGTGCAGGTCCAGCCCCAGGCTGGACAGGTCGGCCTCGTTCACCGCGTCGGGGATCGCCCGCACCTGCGCGACATGGCCGTAGTCCCAGAACGCCCCGAATTGCTCCTGGTCGTCGATCCTTGCGTTGCCGCGCAGCAGGCCGGCCAGGCTGAGCGGCGGGGCCCTGACCTCATGGCTGACCAGGACGCCCTGGCTGCCCAGCGCGGTGTCGGTGTAGTAGCCGCGCACACTGCCCATCCCGCCGGCGCCGAGCTGCTCGCTGTTTTGCAGGTTGCGGTCGGAGAGCTGTCCGCTCACCCGTGCGACCCAGGTGAAGCCGCGCGGCAGAAAGCTGATGCGGGTCATGCTGATGCGGTCATACGCATAGTTCGCCGTCGCCCCGGGCACGATTGCCGCGAAGGCCGCCGTGTTGTTGGCCCCGGTCATGCCGCCGGGGCTCAACACCAACTGGTTTTCGAGCACCGTCTGCCCGAGCGGGTCGGTCAGCGTCGCGTCATAGATCAGCGGGAACTGGTCGAGTTCGGCCTGGTCGGCAAACACCTGCGTGCCGCCGAATTCCAGGTTGTTGTTGGTGGTCTTGAAGTCATAGCCGAGCTGCAGGCTTTGGCTCAGTGCGACGCTGGCCGACAGCGCCAGCCGCGGCAGCGCAAACACGTAGCGCAGGCTGGCTTGGCCGCTGTTGCCGGGCTCGGCGAATGGATCGCCGATATCGGGCGTCTCCTGCGCGAACGAGCCGAATACCAGCAGCCGGTCGTGCCAGGGCAGCGGCACGGTCCAGCTCAACGCGTGCGCATCGTAGCGGCCGCTGAGGCTGCGGGTGAACTGGTAGGACAGGATCTGGTCCAGCCCGCAGACGTTGCCCCAGGTGGCGCCGAGGTTCCATTCGCCGCGGCCGAGGCTGGGCACGCCGGCATTGTCGAACCCGGCGTAGACGCGCACCGGCAGGCGGTCCTCGGTCTGCAGCACCGCGTCGGTGGTGCCGGGCGCCGCGCCGGGCTGGAACACCGTGACGACGGTGCGGAACGGGTTGCCGTTCAGCCGGTCGAGATCGTCCTGCACCGCGGGCAGCGTCAGCGTCTGGCCGGGCGCCAGGTCACTCTCGCGGCGCAGCAGGTCGCTGGAGAACCAGCGGTTGCCGGCGACCTGCACCGTGCCGAGGCGATACTCGGTCACCACGATCTGCACCACGCCGGCGCTGACGTTCTGCGGCGGCACGATGACGGCGACGAACGGGCGGCCATGCGTGCGGTACCAGTCGGTGGTGCGGCGGGTGATCTGCTGCAGGTCGGCGAAGCGCAGCTCGTGGCCGATGAACGGCGCCAGTTGGGCGGTGAACGCGGGATCGTCCAGCAGCGGCAGGCCGGCGGTGGCGATGCCGGTCGGTCCCGCGCTGGCGGGCGACACGCCGGCGCCGTGCAGCGCATCCATCGACGGCACGAACAGCAGGCCGCGCAGCACCGGCAGCGCGACGGCATCGGGCGCCGGCGGCGGCGCAGGCTGGGCGGGTGCCATCACCGCAGGCGGCGCGGCGGCGGGCGGCTCATGCGGCGCGATGCGCTGGTACGCCTGGGCATGGGCGACCGACGGAGAGAGTGCCGCGAGCAGCAAGGCGGCCACCGGCGCGGTGGCCCGCACGCGCCGGTGGTCTGATGGCATTAGTATGTTCCTGTCAGGCGCCCCGGCGGCGGTGCAGGGGGCAGGACGATATGCAGGTTGCGGGTGTCCTGCATCATGCCGGCCAATGGCGGCGGCCCGCCTGTCAGTTGCGGATTGCTCGGAAAATCGACGCTGTCGGTGATTGCGGGTATTGCGGCCGCATGGGACGCGCCGATGATGGGCGGCAGCGCGCCGAAGCCGCCGCCGCCCGCCAGCGGGAACCCGGCGTTGCCGGCTGCGGGACTCGGTGGCGGCGGGGGGGGGGCACAGACAGAACGACGCTACCCGTCGCCAGGTTCGGCCCGCGAAGGCCATTGTCGAGTAAGACAAGGCCACCGGTGTCGATATTAAGCGGGCCGGCAGAGCTGAGTATCGGCGCGGCAGAGCCGCGCGCCCCCGGTGCCGTCGGGACCGCGTAGATCGCTGGGATGTATTGTGGGTCGCCGGTAATGGTAGCCTGGATCGGCACTGGGCTCCCCCAGTTTAGTGCTGGCGGGCTGCCAACGCTTAGATTCACCGCGCCCCCCACGTTTACGTCAGCCATGGGGGCGAAAGAAATCGTTCCGCCACTGCTGGTACCGCCGGCATTGTTGTCGGCCGTCAGGACCACGCCGCCTGAGCCGAGGTTGGTGATCGTCGCATTGACTTTGATGCTGTTGAATGCCGACAGTGTCAGCATCGCAGCCGAATTCCAGGCGATCGGCGCGGCAACCGTGATGTCGCCGGCGCCGGTTGACTGCGTCCCAGATCCGCTGGCGCCGCTCGCCGTGGTTTGCTCGGTCACGCTGGTGCCGACGTTCACGCTGCCCTCGATCGTCCCGGCCGCCACCGCATCGATCGTCAGGTCGGTCGGATCGACCAACCTGGTGCCGCCTTGCCCGGCGTCGATCGTCGCCTGGCCGAGCGCCAGCGCCTTGCCCGAGGTCTCGATATGGCCGCCGCTGCCCGGCCCGCGCCCGCGTGCCAGAATGCGCGCGCCCGCGGCGATGCTGGTCTGCTGCGCCTCGTTCACCCCGCCGGACGCGGCGACGCCCACCAGCACCGTGCCGCCACGGCGGCCCGACGCCGATAGCAGCGCGCTGCCGCCGATCGCCACGTGCCGCCCGTCGGCGATGATCGTCCCGCCGCTGCCGTCGGCGTTGCGCGCTGTCGCGCTGCCATTGACCGAGACCGTGCCGTTCGGCGCCGTCAGCCATACCTGGCCGTCGATCGTTGCGGTCCCCGTCGCCTGGATCAGCGCGCGCCGGTTGCCGGCCAGGGCATATTCATTCCCGCCGGCGGCGGCGAGCTCGGCGGCAGCGGCCTTGATCAGACCGCTGTTGGTTGCATCCCCGTTGGCGGCGGTGTCCGCCACGACATAGACCCCGGCCGGGCCGTTCGCCGCGCTCGGCATCACCTGGTTGCCCGCCGCCAGTGCGGCAGTGCCGCGCGGTGCGCTGATGCTGCCGGTGTTGCTCGCCGTCGCGCCGATCAGCACCACGTCGCCGCCCTGCGCCACGATGCTGCCGGCATTGCTCGCGCCGCCGCCGGAACTGCCGGCGAAATCCAGCGTGCCGCCGGCCATGAATCGGCTGTTTGTTACGTCGCGCGTGGCGGCAACGAAGCTGCCGGCGGTGACCACCCTGCCGCCGGGGCCGATGACCACGCCGTTCGGATTGACCAGATAGACCGAGCCGGTGGCCGCGAGCTGTCCCTCGATGCTCGACAGGCTGCCGCCGGTAACGCGGTTCAGCGTCGCGCCGCTGCCGTTGTTGAACTGCACCTTGCCACCGGCGCCGATCGAGAAGCCCTGCCAGTTGATGATGCCGCGCCCGCCGGCCTGGGTGATGGTGGTTGCCGCGCCGGCGGTGGCGATGCTGCCGGAGCCCGCGACATAGGCGCCGCCGGAGGGCAGCGTCTGGCCGTGCAACGCGGCCGGCAGCAACGTTACCGCCACCACGCCGCCGGGCAACACGTTACGCAGCAGGTGCACCCATCGCCGCCCGCGCGGCATGCGTCGTGACACGGCCCGTTTCCAAAAAACGCCTGCGGATGTCAGCGGCTTTGCCAGACGCACATTGCCGTTCGACGCGCATTCGTTAACACAGAGGAATCGTCGCCGCAAGCGGTCTGCGGCGATCGAGCCGCCCCGGCCGCGCTATCCGGGTTGGCCGCGGCTCCGCTATACCGGCAATATCGGCAGCAGCACCCGGCTTGGCCGGTCGGCATCGACGAACACCGCGTTCACCGCGACGCGCCGCCGCCGCGCCAGCCCCTCCGGTTCGCCGGTGTTCGGGTTGACGTCGAACTTCGGGAAGTTGCTGGACGATACGTCGAGCCGGATGCGATGGCCGGGCAGGAACAGGTTCGCCGTCGGGAACAGGGTGATGCGCGCACGCACCACCTCGCCCGGCTGGCGCAGCCGGGGCTGTGACGGATCCTCGGCGTAGCGCAGGCGCAGAATCCCGTCGGTCAGGTTCATCGCGTAGCCGCCCGGATAGTCGGCCGAGGGCGGGTGCACGTCGATCAGCTTGGCGGTGAAGTCGGTGTCCGGGCCGTCGGTGGCGACCCAGAGCTCGGCCTCGATCGGCCCCACCACCTGCACCGCCTCGCGCAGCGGGGCGGTCTGGAACACCAGCACGTCCGGGCGCGACGCCAGGGGGAGAAAAGGTGGCGTGCAGCCGAAGAACCCCGGCCCCTCCACCTGATCCCAGCTCCCGGCATCCGCCACCGGGTCCAGACTGCTCATGGCCCCGCCGATCGTCGGCACCGGATGCGCCGGGTCGAAGTCGTAGGCCAGCGGTGCGGCGGCGGAGGCCGGCGCGGCGCGGTCCAGGCGGCCGTCGCCATGCAGATGGAACGGCACGAAATCCACTCCCGGTGGCGGCCAGTCGGTCGCGGTAATCCAACGCCCGCCATGCTCCAGGTGCCCGGCCGCGTCGCGCCGCCCGCTGCCGCCGCCCATGACGAACACGCGCGCCGCCGGTTCATCGAGCGCCGCACCCTTCACCGCGTGGTCGAAGAAGCGCAGCCGGTAGGCGCGCCAGTCGCCGGCCCAGGCATCCAGCGGCGCGTCCGGCCCGAACTCCACGTCGCCGAAGCAGTGGTCGCTGCGGTCACCATGCGTCCACGGCCCGAGGATCAGCCGCTGCGGCCCGCGTCCGGCCCGCTTCAGGCCGGCGTAGTTGCTGGTGGCGGTCAGCGGATACGGGTCCCACCACGACGACATGTGCACGCAGGCGGCGCGCGAGTACTGCGTGTGCCAGCCCTCGGTCCAGATGCCGAGTTGCTGCCAGAACCCGTCATCCGCGCCGTGCGTCCATTGGTCGAACAGGTAGGCCTCATAGTCCGGGTGGTGCCGCAACGGGGAGTGCCCGGGCTTCCATGGCATACGGGTGAACCAGTCGCGGATGTCCTCCGCCGCCAGCGCCGCCCGCAGCACCGGATCGGCCTGCGCTTCGGGCGACACCAGCGCGTTCTTGAACGCCCAGGTCGCCTGCTTCAGCTCGAACGCGCCGGACTGGCGGATACCGGACTTCCAGGAATTGGCGAAGCCGCCGCAGTCCAGCACCTGCGCCACCAGGCCGGGCGGATTGAGGCAGCCGAGCGCCGCCTGTGTGTGCGCTCCGTAGGACAGGCCCATGGTGCAGATGCGCCCGTCGCACCAAGCCTGGTCGCGCAGCCACGCGCAGGTATCGTAGCCGTCCTCCCCGTCCGACAGGTACTTGACGAAGCGGCCTTCCGAGCCATAGCGACCGCGGGTGTCCTGATAGACCACGGCGTAGCCATGCGTGGTGAAATATGCGGCGATTTCGGCGCGGGTGGCGGGGGTGCGATTGGCCGCAGTGAGTTCGGCGCGGCTGGTTTCGTGCCGGCCGTATGGCGTACGCTCCATGATGACCGGGAACGGGCCGGCGCCGTCGGGAGGCAAATACACGTCGGTAGCGAGGCGGACGCCGTCGCGCATGGCGACCATCTGGGTGGACATGGGCATTCGCATGCTCTTCTCCCTCGGCAGGAACCCAGTCTTGCGGCTGGCGCAGTCATAGCCTGATCGCATGCGCGTGGCACGCGGGTCTCATTGGCGTCTCGTACCGCTAACACGAGGACAATGACGCATGGGATGAGACGCGGCCGAAGCAGCCGCTGGACCGGCTGTGCCGCCTGCAGATCACAGGTATCTTATTGCGGCAGCGAAAGAAATTTACCACGGAGTTTGCCAGCGGCCGCGGCCGCACCGCCATGGCTGAAAATGGCTCGGACCTGCCGCCGCGTCCCGGTGCGGACTATTCTCATGGTAGAAGGGCAGAGGGTCGCAGGAGTCGTGCTTGTACAAAGTGCGGGGGACTGGCCGATCGGCCCGCCGGCGGCGGAGCAACGCACACCGCCACATACGCCCCAGCTCCCGTGGCGCTTGTATCATGGAGATGTGCCAAGAATCGGCTTAGTGTGCGGTTTTCGACGGCTCGTGTGGCGCCCCCGAATTCACCGGCACAACCTGGCCAGTCACGAGCCATTCGAACAGGTGACGGATCGCGGCAAGCCACGCCTTGACGGTCGCGGCCGCGTGCTCCTGCGTCTGCATCTCGATCCACTCCGCGACGTAAAGCGGCTGCACGGCCGCGACCCAGGGCAACCGTTTGTCGTCGCAACATGCAGAAAGTCCTTCCCGGCGCGGTCGTAGGTCCGGCGCGGGTGCGGGCTGTGGATGTTGGTCGCAAAGAATTCCAGGAAGCCAAAAGAGGCGCGCTCGCCGGATGCTGCGATCAGCGCGGGCGCGATATGCGCCCGGTCGCCGGCGATGGGCGCGGCTCGGTCAATGCCGGCGGGGAGTTGGTCGGTCATCATGGCCGCAGCACGTGCTTCGCGCCGTGCCTCTCCTTCACACCGGCGATGTCGTGAAGCATGCGCCTCAGATCGTCCATTGCCCGCCTTTCTTCGGGGCGCAACTGATCATCAGGCGGAAGCTGAACATACCGAAGCAGCACGATGAGCGCGTCGCCGATCCGGCCGAGTTGCATGCCATAGCTTGCCTTGCAAATCGCCTCCTTCTCGATGTCGGGATCGGATGACTCCCCGACATTGATGTTGAATACCTGGGTAACGTCGCCGGACAGCGGAAGTCTGATAGCCGTCATGGGAGCCTCCTGGTCGATGGGGATGTCCGAGCCATCATACCTCATTTCCTACATATGATAAGGGACGTTGATGTTGAGGCCTCGCATGTTGTTGGGTACAAAAACCCCGCAGATAATGTGAAATTGCGATTGTCGCTCACTGCCGCGAAAGTTCTGACCGCCGAAAAAGCCGCATGGGCACGAAAGCGTCAAGACGACGTCCAGTGGAGCAACTAGTGTTGTGATCCTGACATTTCGATCCCACCGGTTCCGATACCGGACGCGGGGTCACCATGCCCAGGTACAGCTATCGCTGAAGCGCAAGTCGGCAGTATCCAGGCATGTCACCGCTTCAATCGATCCTGCGGTACTGCAATTTCCACCAGTCCTTGCTGCTTTCCATCTTGCTGCGGCTGTCCGATCAAGAAACAGGAAGTTGGAACACGGATAAGCAGGGATGAACACAGATGCAGCGAGTACCAGTCCAATACTTTGAATTTGCACGGGGCATCTGTGTTCATCAGTGTTCATCCCTGCTTATCCGTGTTCCAACTTCCTTGCGGATGTTCGGCCGGTTCTGGCCTGGCGGGCAGGAGCCTCGCGTTTCAGTGACTCCAAGTACTTGTTGGATCGAAATATTAGCGTCGGTACATTAGGTTGCTTGTTGCCAGTCCGGCACGTGGTTTTCGCGCGGACTGCTTAGTCTATGCAGGATCACGCGCGCCAGGGTCGCATCGCCTGACCCTGCAACGAGCGCAGCGGCAGCCGTCCTCAGGGCAAGCCCAGTCATTACCGTCAATCACCATAAAAAATCGGAACAGATCTGGCGGCCGACCCAGCGCATGGCCGCGCGCCGACCCACGCGGCCCGTCATCCGCCGCGTTGCGCTCCGCGCGGATGAACGTCCGCCGCATCCCGCACCCGAGACCCGACTGTCCGCCCTTCACGCCACGTTTTCCAACACCCGTCACATCCGCCGCACCGCCATCGCCAGTGCCGCCTGACCCACCAACGCCGAGCCAAGCAGCACCGTCGCCACCGGAAACACCGCGCCAGGCCGCCACGTCTCCACCACGATCGTGCAGAACACGCCGTATCCCATCTGCACGAACCCGTACAGCCCGGACGCCGCGCCGATCGCCTGCGGGCTGACGCTGACCGCGCCGGTAATGGCGAACGGACTCGCCATGCCCGCGCCCACCATGAACAGCGTGACCGGCCCCACCATGCTCGCCACGTTCAACCACCCGGTGGCGTCCGCCAGCGCGAACGTCGTGGCGCCGGCGATCGCCAGCGCATTGGCGATGCGCAGCGCGGTGCGTGGCCGCAGCCTGCCGGCCAGCCGGTTGGCGCTCAGCCCGCCAAGCCCGACGCCGCACATCAGCACGAGGTAATACAGTCCGACCTCCTGCGGCGGCCGGTGCAGCATATGCTCGAAGATGAACGGCGAGGCCGACATGAACGCGTAGAACGACGTGGTGGTGCAGGCGCCGCCGATCGCATAGCCGCAGAACGCGCGCGACGAGAGCAATCGGACATAGGAATAGAACATCGAGCGGGCGCCGCGACCGCCATCGCGGGAGCCAAGCGTCTCCGGCAGAAACACATAGGTCAGCACCAGCGTGATGGCCCCGAACGCGGCGAGCACGAAATAACTGGCACGCCAGCCGACATAGGCGGTGGCATAGCCGCCGATCACCGGAGCGATGGCGGGCACCGCCGACATCACCAGGGTCAGCAGCGCAAGCTGGCCCGCGGCACGATCCGCCGTGGCGGCGTCGCGCACTATGGCGCGTCCCAGCACCAGGCCGCTGCATGCACCCAGCGACTGGAATACCCGCGCGACAATCAGCGCGGCGGCGTTGGGTGCGGCAGCGGCAACGAACCCCGCGGCGGTGTAAAGCGAGAACCCGGCCAGCAACACCGGCCGGCGGCCAAACCGGTCGGAAACCGGACCATAGACCAACTGCCCGATCGCCAGCCCTACAAGGTAGAGCGTGATGGCCAACTGGATGGTTCCCGCGCCCACGCCGAGCGCCGCGGCGGTGGCAGGCAAGGCCGGGATGATCATGTGCATGCCCAGCGTGCCGCACGCGGTCAGCGCGACCAGCAGCGCAAACGGCGCGCGCGGACCGCGACGCAATCTGGCCAACATAATCCTGCTCATCTGTGGCATGCTGAGCGACAAACCCGCAGGAGGAAACCCATGCAAACTGTGTGGTGCATTGTGCCCCGGACGGCCGTGCCGTGACCGTGCTGATCCTCGCGGCCCTGGTGTGGATCGGCGTGCATATCGGCATCGCCGGCACGCGCCTGCGCGACCGCGTGGTGGCGCGCATCGGTGACGGACCGTTCCGCGGCGTATTCTCCGTGCTATCGATCGCGGCGATCGTCTTCCTGGTGCGCGCCTGGAGCGCGTCACCGACTACACAACTGTGGTTCGCTCCCGACTGGCTGCGCTGGGTCCTGGTCGTGGCAATGCTGCCGGCCTTCCTGTTGTTCGTCGCCTCGGTGAGCCAGCCGAATCCGACAATGATCGGCCCGCCCGGCGCGACAGCGAGGCCACCCCGCGGCATGACCCGCGTGACCCGGCATCCGATGCTGTGGTCGTTTGCGATCTGGGCGGCGGTGCACATCGTCGGTAACGGCGACACCGCGTCGATCGTGTTCTTTGGCGCGTTCCTGGTCACCGCGCTCGCCGGCATGCCGTCGATCGACGCCAAACTCGCGCGGCGCGATCCGTCGACATGGCAGGCCTTGTCGGCGAGCACCTCCATCCTGCCATTCGCGGCCATCGTTGCGGGGCGCAATCGCTTCGTGCCGCGCGAGTTCGGCTGGCAGACACCGGTGATAGCCGTGATCGCCTGGGTGGCGCTGCTATTGCTGCACCCGGTGCTGTTCGGTGTCGCGCCCGTCGCGTGGTGAAGAGAAATTCAGGCCAGCCTTACCCGAACCGCTCCAGCCGATAATTCCGGTCGACCGCTTCACCGTGCAAAATCGCGTCAGCGGTGATGCATCCGACCACCGGCCCAAGCGTGTAGCCGTTCGCAGTGACCGTGTTGAAAAACCCTGCCAGTCCGGGTGCCTCGCCGAGGATCGGAGCGCGGTCGATCGCCGGATTGATCCCGGTCCACGCGCGCACAAAATGCAGGCTCCGCAGCGCCGGAAGCACGCGCGCGCAGACCCATAGATTGCCCTCGATGCTGCGACGCAGATTATGCGTGCGCCCGCTCGCCGGATCGAACCCGCCGAACCAGCCGCCACCGACCAGAAATCCGCCACTCGCCTGCTGTTTCAGCGACAGATGCCGGTTGGCCAGCGCAACCAGGTGCCGGGTCATGGGTGGCGCCGGCTCAGTCACGATTACCTGCTGCACGGTCCCGGTGACCGGCAGGTCCAACCCCACCATGCGCCCGATCCGCGCCGCCCACGGTCCGGTCGCGTTCACCACGCGTCCGGCGACCACCGGCCCCTTCGACGTCGCCACGCGCCACGCGGCGCCGTCGCGTTCGATCCCCAGCACCTCGGCACCGCGCAGCAGCCGAGCGCCGTGACGCAACGCCAGCGTCAGCACCGCGATCGTGCCGCGCAGCGGATCGCCGTAGCCTTCCGCCGGAACGAAATCGGCGCCGATCATGTTTTCCGACAGCGCCGGCGCCAGCGCACGCAACTCATTGGCACCCAACACGTGGCTTTCGATGCCCCAGCGTCGCTCCATCGCCGACTTGCGGCGCAGCCAGTCCATGGCGGCGGCGTCCTCCGCCAGCATCAGGCCGCCTTCGGTGCGGATGCCGAGGTCCTCACCGACCGCGATGCCAATCTTCTTCCACAACGCGATGCTGCGCGGCCCGAGCGGCAAGGTGTAGGCCGCTGGTCCGCCGTCTTCCGGCGTATCGTCATTGAAGTCGTACGACAGAAGCTGCACGTGCAGACTGCCGGCGTTGGCGGTCGAGGCGGCCATGCCGGCCTCGTCGCGTTCGACCAGCAGCACATCGCCCCCGGCCTTCGCCAGGAAATACGCGGTGCACAGGCCGGCGAGGCCGCCACCGATCACCACCACGTCGGCGCGCCGCGTCGCCTGCGACAACACGGGCAGCCTATGCAAGCGTGCCGGCGGTTCCGGCGCCAACAGCAGGGGCGCGGCGAATTCGGGAGCCTCGAACATCAACGGCGCCGCGGCCACCGGACGCAGCGGCGCGCGTGGCGCGGCGAACGACCAGTCGTCGGGTGCTTCGGGACACAGCCGGGCGATCGTCGCGGCACAGAAACGGCCCTGGCAACGACCCATGCCGGCGCGCGTCGCCTTCTTCAATGCCGGCAGCGAGATCAGTCCGGCGGCGAGTTCGGCGCGCAGCCGCCCGGCGGAGACCTCCTCGCAGCGGCACACGATGGTTGCGTCCGGCAACGAATCGAGGTGCAGAGCTGGCGGCCGAAACAACCGCCACAGCCCGTCTTGAAAGGCCAGTGCGCGGGCCAGGGCCGCACGCGCCGCAGGGTCGTTCGGCGCGTGCCGGCCCAGATCACGCGCCGCCGCCAGGCCCGCGAGCCGCCCGCGCGCCATGGCGACGCGCGCCCCACCCAGCGCCGCGCCGTCGCCAACCGCGAACACGCCGGCGACCGCGGTACGTCCGTCGGCGTCGGTCTCCGTCGCCAGATGACCCAGCCCGACATCGACGAAGCGATGCGGGACGCCCAATGCGCGTGCCAATCCGACTTCCGGCTGGAACCCCAGGTTCATCGCGACGACATCGATGTCCAACGTCCGGTCGCCCTTCGCACTGGCGATTTGTGCAGCGCGCACGCGATCCTCGCCGAGCAATGCCGTCACCCGCGCCGACCACAGCACCGGCGCGCCGGCGCGCTTCAGTGTGGCCAGCATCGTCACGCCATCGCGCACCAGGTCCGGCGCGTTGCGCGCCATCCGCCAGACGTCGCGCCACGCTGCGGCACCCGGGCGCGGCGCCGCCTCCACCACCGCGACCGGCTTGACGCCGCTGGCCAGCAACTCACACGCGAGCTGCAGGTTCAGCGGACCGGTGCCGCCGATCAGTACCCGTTCGCCGGGGCAGACGCGCTGCGCGCGGACCAGCGTTTGCAACGCGCCGGTGGTCATGACGCCGGGCAGCGTCCAGCCTGGCATCGGCGCCGGCAACTCATGCGCACCGGGCGCGAGGATCAGCCGCCGAGGCCGCAACGTCACCGCCCGCCCGCGCCCCAGGGCGGCGATTTCGTCCGGCGCGAAGCCGCCCCACACAACGGAGTCGGTCTCGATCCGCACGCCGGCACGGTGCGCGCGGTCGCGCAGGTCGATGCCGGTACGGAACTGTGCGTCCGGCGCTGCGTTCGCGTGGCTATCGGCGAGCGGCTTGGCGTATTGCCCTCCCGGAGCGCCGCGTTCATCCAGCAGCATCACTGCGGCACCCGCCTCGGCGGCGGCGATGGCGGCGGACAGACCGGCGGGACCGCCACCCACGACTAGCACGTCGGGGCTTTCCTCCGCTGCCGTGTCGCCTTCCGGCGCTTCGCCCAGCGGGACGAGCGTGGCGGGCGCCGCGCCGGTCACCTGCATGCCGTCGGCGACCTTGGTGAGGCAGGCGCGCTGGCCGATGCGGCCATCGACCGTCACCACGCAGTCGAAGCAGGCGCCCATGCCGCAATACAATCCGCGCGGCGCGCCCGACGCGGTGCGGCGAAACGCGACGATGCCGGCGGCGGATAGCGCGGCGGCGACGGTCTCGCCTTCCAGCGCCGCGATTGGCCGGCCGTCGAAATGGATGGTGATCGGGCGGCCGATTGGATGAATTGTCTTGTGGGCCAGGCGCATGGGGCGGCAGCATGCCGCATCGCGAACAGGGGGACGAGATGCCCGACTTCAACCTGGTGATACGCGGCGGCACGGTGGTGACCGCGGCGGATACCTATCGCGCCGATATCGGCATCCGCGATGGCCGCGTCGCGATGATCGGCGAGGGGCTGGACGGCGCGGAGAAGCTGGATGCGGACGGCCTGCTGGTGCTGCCCGGCGGCGTCGATACGCATTGCCACATCGAGCAATTGCGCGCCGGTGGCGGGGTGGACGAGGAAAGCTTCGCCACCGGCAGCACCGCGTGCCTGGCCGGCGGCACCACCACGGTCATCACCTTCGCCGCGCAGTTCAAGGGCGACGGCATTCTCGATACGCTGGCCGAATATCATCGGCGCGCGAAGCAGGCGATGGTCGACTACAGCTTCCACCAGATCATAACCGATCCGTCCGATGACGTGGTATGGAAGCAGATACCGCAGGTTGTCGCCTCCGGCGTGCGCAGCCTGAAGGTGTTCCTGACCTATGAGCCGTCCCATCTCGACGACCGGCAGTTCCTGCGTGTGCTGTCGGCCGCGCGGCGCAACGGCGCGCTGGTGACGGTGCATTGCGAAAACTACGAGGCGATCGGCTGGCGCACCGATGCGCTGATGGCGGACGGACGCGGCGCGCCGAAATATCATTCCTGGTCCCGGCCGAAAGTGATCGAGCGCGAGGCGACCTATCGCGCCATCGCGTTGGCCGAGCTGGTGGACCAGCCAATCCAGGTGTTCCACGTGTCATGCCCGGAGGTCGCGGCGGAGATCGCCCGTGCGCAGGCCCGTGGCTTGAAGGTCTGGGCGGAAACCTGTCCGCAATATTTCGTGCTGGGCGCGGCCGACATGGACCGTCCGGGATTCGAGGGGGCGAAATTCATCTGCAGTCCCAGTCCGCGCACACGCGAGGATAGCGAGGGGCTATGGGAAGACATCCGCCGCGGCACGCTGGATGTGGTGTCGTCGGATCACAGCGGCTCCAGTTATGAAGGAGAGGGCGGCAAGCGGATTCACGGCAACAATGCGCCGTTCCCGGATATCCCAAATGGCGTGCCGGGACTGGCGTCGCGGCTGCCGCTGATTTTCAGCGAGGGCGTGACGGCCGGGCGGATCGATGCGAACCATTTCGTGCGGCTTACGGCCACCAATCCGGCAAAACTGTTCGGGCTGTATCCGCGGAAGGGTACCATCGCGCCCGGGTCCGATGCGGACCTCGTGCTGTGGGATCCGGTGAAGCGCGTGACGATCACCAACGAGCTGATGCAGCACGTGATCGACTACACGCCGTATGAGGGGATGGAGGTCACTGGTTGGCCGGTGGCAACGGTGAAAGGTGGACGCGTTGCGATGCGCGACGGCAAGGTGCAGGCCGAGCCGGGCAGCGGGCATTTCTTGCCCCGCGCGCCGTATCCGTTGATCAAGCCGCGCGGCGTCCCGCCGGACGGGTTCGACGCGGCGCAATTCGCGTGAGGCTTCGTCGCGGCGCTCCTCGCAATGACAGCGACCGGGCGGCCAGTATTGTGTTTGGGACTCGGCAGGGAGTGTTCAGCAGCATAAGGTTCACTTGCGCTTTGGCAAAGAACGAGCCTAACGTGCCGTTGCTACGCCACCAAAACAAGGGAGGGTTACGCCAATGTTGTTCTGTTTGACGGCCGATTACACGCCTCAAGCCCTTAACGCCATGAGGGAAAACCCCAACACCGACCGCCGGGCGGCAGTGGAGCAACTGCTGGCGGCCGCCGGAGGGAAGCTCGTTGCCATGTATGGCAGGGCTACCAATGGTCCTGGTGTGATGGTGATCTTCGACGTGTCCGATCCCGACATGGCACCAGCCGTATCCGCGGGAACCGTTCAGAATTTGCAGATGACGCGCCTGTTCACGATGGATGAAATCTCCGGCATCCGGCAGAAGGCGAAGCAGATTCGCGGAGCCTATAAGCCGCCCGGCCAGCAGTAGTCGACCCTTGAGGGGGCAGCATTTTGCCGCCCCAACTGGTGCCGGTGCTCGTGGATCTGCCACACGGTTGTCACCTGCTTTTGCGCCAATGCCTTCACCACCTTCGTCGCCTCCAGCAGCGCCGCCTGGTGGCGAGTCGATCGGTCGTGGCAAAAGTCCGCCTTGGGTCGAGGCTGCGTGAAAACGATCCTGCTCAGCCCGCCAGCAGTGCCAACGCCTCCGCCTCGCTGTCAGCGATCGGAACCAGGTCACCCAGTCCGGCCAAATGCAACACCTCCAACACGGCGGGTTGCGGCGCAAACAACACCAGCGCGAGGCCGCGTCCGTTTAGGCTGCGGGCGACTCTGATCAGCAGGCGGATGCCCAACGAGCCGACGAACGACACCGCCGACAGGTCGGCCAACACGCTGCGCGCGGCGCTGTCGATCGCCGCTGACAGCGGCCGTTCCAACTGGCCGGCGCCGGCAGAGTCCAGCCGGCCGCGCAGCACCAGACGGTTTGCCGTCGTCGCAATCTCGCTCAAACTGTATTCCACCGTAATGACCCCCGTCCGGACGATACCACCGGGCCGCGAGCCTGGTGTGGCGATTCTCGGATACCAGCGCAAGGGGGCGGAAAACCGTCCCGGTTTGACTTTCTCCCGCTGAGGCTATTGGCTTTGGTCGTTCCATATATGCCGGTAGGGTGCGACCAAATGGACGACAGCGCCGCACCCAACTCACCGCGCCGAGGGTTGCTTTCGATCGTATTTTCGCCCCGCGATCCCGAGCCTCCGCGTCGCAAGCCGCCGGAAATCGCCTACGCCGTCGACGAGACGCCGCCGCCGTTGGTAACCTGGGTCGGCGCGTTGCAGCAGGCCAGCCAATGCGCGGTGTCGTTGGTGATCCCGCTGGCGGTCTGCCAGGCCGCGGACGTGCCGCGGCGCACCGCCGTAGGGTTGATCAGCCTGTCGCTGCTGGTGATGGCGGTGGCCGCGGTGCTGCAGGCGCTGCGCCGCGGGCCGGTCGGATCCGGCTTCCTGGCGCCGAGCAATGCCACGACGGTCTATATGATCCCCTCCGTCTCCGCTGTCGCGATCGGCGGGCTGCCGCTGATGTTTGGCATGACGCTTGTCGCCGGCCTGTTCGAGGCCGGGCTGTCGCGCGGGCTGCGCCGGTTGCGACCGTTTTTTCCGCCGGAAATCGCCGGGCTGGTGACCTTCCTGGTCGGCCTCGGCGCCGGCACGCTCGGTCTGCGCGAACTGCTGGCGATCGACACACCGGCACCGGCCGGGACCGCGCACTGGATCGTCGCGGGCCTGACGCTGGCGACGATGATGGGGTTGAACGTCTGGAGCAGTGGCCGGCTGCGCATGTCGTGTGTTTTGATCGGCATCACGGTCGGCTACGCGGCGGCGCTCGTCACCGGCTTGCTGTGGCGCACGTGGCGCTTCGGCGACGCCCCGGTCACGCCGGTCGGGCTGCCGCCGCTCGGCCATCTCGGCCTCGCCTTCGACCCGCGCCTGCTGGCGGTGTTCCTGATCGGCGCGGTCGCCTCAACGTTGAAGGCGATCGCTGTCGTCACAACGGCACAGCGCAGCAACGATGCCAACTGGGTGCGCGCGGACATGCGTGCGACCGAGCGCGGCGTGCTGGCGGATGGATTGGTTACAGCGCTGTCGGGGCTGGCGGGAAGTGCGGCGGTCAATCTGGCGCCGTCGCAGTTAGGGTTGGCGATCGCGACCGGCGTGACCAGCCGGCGCATCGCGCTTGCGATGGCGGCGATCCTGGTGCCGCTGTGCTTCATTCCGGCGGTGGCGCTGGTATTCGCCTCGATGCCGGTCGGCATGATCGGCGCGTCGCTGCTGTTCACCTCGGCGTTCGTGTTGACCAACGGGATCGAGATGATGGCCTCGCGCATGCTGGACGCGCGGCGGGTCATGACGATCGGGGCGGCCGTTTTGGTGGCGCCGCTGGCGCAGGTCTTCCCGGGCTTCCTCGAAGGGCTGCCGGATTGGCTGCAGCCGTTGCTGAATACGCCGCTGGTCGTCGGGATGCTGGTAGCGCTGTCGCTGAATCTGTTGTTCCGCATCGGCGTCGCGCGACGCTGCGAGCTGCTTGTGGATCCGGCGTTGGTCGATTCGATGGCATTGCAGCGCTTCATGGAGGGGTGCGGCGTGCAATGGGGCGCCCGGGCCGACGTGGTGCGCCGCGCAGGGTTCGCGCTCGGCGAACTGGTGGAGACACTGGCACGGGATTTTGCCGTGGTGGCGCCGATGCTGATCGAGGCGCGCTTCGACGAGTTCCACATCGACGTGCGCGTGGCCTATGCCGGCGCGCTGATGCCGCTCCCGGCGCGGCGCTCGAGTTTCGACGAAATCGCGGATTCGCCCGATGGCGGGCAGCGCCTCGCCGGCTTCATGATCCGTCACTACGCCGACCGTGTCCGCACCGACCAGCACGGCGAGATGACATTCGTGGACCTGCAGTTCGACCACTGAGGGAGCAAGGGCACGCCGCGCAGCTTCTGCGCTGAACAGCCGCGAGTGTTATCGCAAGCTAACCCGGACGCTGGCGCAACACGGGCGTTGAAGGTCCCCGCCGACGCCACCAGCATCGGCGGATATGCCGCACGTCGACCGCACCCGGCTCGCGTCGGACGACGAATGCCGCTAGTACACGACGCGCATCCGCTCCCCCCGCGGCAATCTCAGTCAGGGATACAGGAGACGTCGCAATGATCGGCATCGACTGGGGCACCACCAGCTTTCGCGCATTCCGCATCGGGCGCGACGGCACGATCCGCGACCGCCGTGCCAGCCCGCGCGGCATCATGAACGTGCCGGACAACCGCTTCGCCGAGACGTTGCGAGAGGAGATCGGTCCCTGGCTCGCCGTCGGCGAGGATCGCGTGGTGCTGTCCGGCATGATCGGCAGCCGGCAGGGCTGGAAGGAGGCGCCGTACATCCCCTGTCCCGCCGGCGCGGCGGAACTGGGCGCGGCCCTGGTCGATGTGCCGTTCGACTGGGGCAAGGTGAAGCTGGTGCCTGGCCTGTCCACCAACGACGACGCAGGCGTCGCTGAAGTAATGCGCGGCGAGGAGACGCAGGTTGTCGGCGCCTTGGAAGTGTTCAACGGCGGCGGGGCGGCGTGCCTGCCCGGAACGCACTCGAAATGGGTGCGCGTCGAGACTGGCCGCATCACCGGCTTTGCGACGCACATGACCGGCGAGGCATTCGCGGCGCTGCGCGGGCACACCATCCTCGCGCGCATGATGCGGGAAGGACCGGCCGACGGCGCGCCGTTCGATACTGGTGTGCGACGTTCTGGCCAGCCCGGCGGATTGCTGCACCATATCTTTGGGGTGCGCGCGCTGACCCTGGCCGGGCGGCTCGCGGAGACCGATTCGGTGGCGTATCTGTCCGGCATTCTGGTCGGCCATGAGGTGCGCGCCGCGCTGGCTGGCGCGGCGGGCATGGTGGTGCACGTGATCGGCACGCCGGAACTCACTGCCCTGTACGCGCGCGCGATCTCCGCTTGCGGCGCCTACGCGGAACGCCACGACGGCGAGGCGGCGGCGCGCGGATTGGCACTGATCGGAGAGCATGCGTCGTGGGATTGATCGAATGGCTCGCGCGCTGCCCGCTGGTCGCCATCCTGCGCGGCGTGAAGCCGGAGGAGGTGGAGGCGATCGCTGCGGCGCTGGAAACGAACGGCATCGCCATCGTGGAAGTACCGTTGAACTCACCGCAGCCGATGGACAGCATCGCGCGTCTGGCGCGCGGGTTCCGCGCGCGGTTGCTGATCGGCGCGGGCACGGTGATGACGCCGGCGCAAGTGCGGGAGATCGCCGCGGCCGGCGGGCGGCTGATCGTCACCCCGCACGCCGATGCGCGGGTGACGCATGCCGCCAAGCAATACGGGTTGCTGGCGGTGCCTGGGTTTTTCACGCCGGCTGAGGCATTCGCGATGCTGGAGGCCGGGGCGGACGCGTTGAAGCTGTTCCCTGCCGAGGCCGCAAGCCCAATGGTGCTGCGGTCGTTGCGCGCCGTACTTCCCCCCGGGACCGCGGTGCTGCCGGTGGGCGGCATCGATGCGTCGAACATGGCGGGGTGGCGCGCGGCCGGAGCGGCCGGGTTCGGCATCGGCTCTGTGATCTACCAGCCGGGGGATAGTGCGGAGACAGTGGCGGCGAAAGCGCGCACACTGGTCGCGGCGCTGCGCGGGTGAGACCGGTGGGTGCGGCGAGGCAATGACCGGAGCACGCGCCTGTTCGCGTAATCCACGGAGGACGTTACGATGTTCGCACCGAGGACCTCCAAGGCACACACCAGCACCGCCACGCGGTCAACAAGCCGCCTGGAGCCATTGCGCTCGACAAGAGCGGCCAACCAGGCCGGTCGCGCCGGGACGGAACGCGGAATCAGCAATCAGGCGATGCAACGGAACCTTGCAACGCGGCAGGGCGGTTCGGCCGGAAATGGGCCTGGCGCCGTGCCCGAATTGTCGCCGTCCACCGGCACGCAACTCGATCCCGCCAGCCGCGCCATTTTCGAACCCCGTTTCGGTCAGGACTTGTCCAGTGTGCGAATTCATACCGACGACAAGGCCGGGCAAATCGCGGCCTCGCTCGGCGTGCGAGCTTTCGCGCGGGGCAACCAGATCGGGTTTGCAAGGGGCGCGTCACCGTCGGGTGCGGGAGCTGACAGGGTCCTCGCGCATGAGCTCGCCCATGTCGTGCAACAGCAACGCGGGGAGACCCGCAACCTGACCGCCGGTCCGGCGTCGAGTGAGCGCCGGCGGTTGGAGCATGAGGCGGAGACGAGCGCCAAGGCAATCCTCGCCGGCGCGCACTTGCCACGGCGCGAGGCGGCGGGTCCGCCTGCCCCGGTGATGCAAGGCTTCGATCCTGATTATCATGAGACGGCAGTGATCGGTGGTGCGGCCGGCGTCTTCACGCCGGAGGAGACCGGCAAGATCTACGAGGCGAACTGGCGGCGGGACTTCTCTCAGGCGGCGCCAGGCTTCGCGGATATCGTAATTGCATGGAAACAATTGAAGGACGCCGCCCCGGCGGACCGACCGCCGTTGCAGCAGAAGCTCGCAAACGCAGTCGTCAACGTCGGGAATCCCACCGGCGAGACCTATGGCGGTTATCAGACCTGGGAGCACATGGACAATCCAGGCGGTGCCGAGGCCGCGAAACAGGACGCCGCCTGGAACGGCCCCTTCGCGGGCAAGGACATTGCCGGCTACATCAAGGAGTCCCGTGCCTATATCAAGGAGAACCTGGCGGATGCCGTGTTCCATCCAGGGCTTTATTCTCAGCTCGATCCGGAAAACCAGCGGGCGCTGGATGATGCACGGAGCACCGGCAGGGTTTCATCGCCGCGGCCCGCCGGCAGCCCGGATCCTTACGGCGAACGGGCGGCGCGGCCGCAGCCTGCCGGCAAGGGATATCCACCCGATCCAAGGGAAAGTTCGTCGGTCGTCGCCAGTGATGTGACCGCAATCGCCCGCAACGCGACGGGTGCGACGTCCACGCCGACGTCAGGGTTCACGGACGATCCGGCGACCGCTGACCATCTTGGCCGCGCCTCACATGCGCTGGAGGATTTCTTCGCTCATTCCAATTTCGTCGAACTATCGGAGAGGCAAAGGTCCGGGCAGCGAATCCGCCCAGACGAGCTGAAGACCGGGACATTCGGTTGGGGCGATAAGGCACATGCGCTGGCTGACAAGATCAGGGCCATCACCACCGACATACGGGCTCACATGGATCTCATCGGGGGTGTTCTGAAGGAGCTGCAGCTTAAGAAACTTGATGAGATCGCTACCGAATTGGACGCTGTGGCCGGCGCGGTCACCGGGCCGGAGTCCCATACGGCACTGAACAAGGACGAGCCCACCCGGCCGTACTTCGCCATGGCACACAAGCTCGCGACCGCGGCCGACCGTCTGGTGTTCCAGAGTATTCATCACGCCATGCAGGCTTCGGCCCCGGAGGAGCGGCGCAAACTTGTATACGACACCTACGCGCTGGTCGACGCGCTGGTGAACATCCCCTCGGACGCGCATCCCCTGAAGGCGACATACACTACTCCCTGAGTCGGATACAGCGTTCAATCGAGCAGCGTCCAGATTGATCGCAGGAACAGGAGCCGCATGCCGACACGCTCCATATTGCGGTGGCTCGTCGAAAGAAAATCTGCTCCGCTGCAAACGAAATCGACGCCCGCGGCACTCGCGTCCCGCATCATGTCGGTGCGATGATCGATCACCATCCGTTTCCAGCTCCCATCTTGCATCACCCGACGCAACGGACGAGTTTGAGCCGGAATTCCGTTGTCTGACCCGCTGGTTCAGGATCGGCTCGATCGTGCGGCCCGCGCCGCCGCGTGTCGAGCCTCCCGGCCCGACCGGCCCGGACGCTTTATTCCCACCGCCGGAGCGGGCACACTGGGTGCGGGCACCAGCAGCAGCCGCAGCGCCCAGTGGGGGAAACACCATATGAACAAGCTTACGCGTCGCGCCACGCTTGGCGCGCTTGCCGCCGTTCCGCTGGCCAGGCCTGCGATCCTTCGCGCCCAATCCTCGTCGAAGCCGGTGAAGATCGGTTTGCTCAGCGACATGAACGGCCCGTATCGCGCCAATGGCGGCCCGGGCAACAGGCTCACCGCGGAGTTGGCGGTGCAGGATGTCGGCGGCTCCGTGCTCGGCCGCCCGATCGAGATCCTGCAGGCCGATGAGCAAAACAAACCGGACGTTGCCTCGGCGATCGCGCGGCAATGGGTCGACGACAACGGTGTCGATGCGCTGGCCGACGGCTCGGCCACCTCCTCCGGCCTCGCGGTGCAGCAGATCGCGCGGGACAAGAAGCGCATCTACCTGGTGAATGAGCCCGCGGCGACCGACTTCATCGGCAAGCAGTGCTCGCCATGGAGCTTTCAGTTTTCCTACGACACGTACATGCTGGCCAAGGGGATCGGCAGCGCGTTGACCAAGGCCGGCGGCGACACCTGGTTCTTCATCACCGCCGATTATGAGTTCGGCTATTCGTTGCAGCGTAATACCGAGGCCTTTATCACCCAGGCCGGCGGCAAGGTGCTGGGCAGCGTGCGGGCGCCGCTCGGCGGCGCGGACTACTCCACCTACCTGCTGCAGGCCAAGGCCTCCGGCGCCAAGGTGATCGGCTTCGCCAATGCCGGCACCGACCTGCAGAACTGTCTGAAGCAGGCGGCGGAGTTCCAGCTCGCCGAGGGCGGCCTGCGGCTGGCGACGCTGCTGATGGTGATCAGCGATGTGAATTCGCTTGGCATCGACATCTGCCAGGGCCTGGTGCTGACCAACTCGTTCTATTGGGACCTGACCGACAAGACCCGCGCCTGGTCCAAGCGGTTCACCGACAAGTTCGACCATCCACCCACCATGCAGCAGGCCGGCTGCTACGCCGGCGTGCTGCACTACCTGAAGGCGGTGAAGGCGGCTGGCACGACGGACACTGAGGCGGTGGCGGCGAAGATGCACGCGACGCCGGTGAACGACTTCTATAACACCGACGTGCGCATCGATCCGAACGGTTGCGTGCGGCACAAGACCTATGTCTGGCAGGTCAAGACGCCAGCCGAGTCGAAGTACAAATGGGACTTCTACAAGCCAGTGGCGACGATGGATGGCAGCGAGGCCTTCCCGCCGCCGGACATGTTCGGCTGCACGCTGAAGGGGCCCTGAGCGTAGGGCCGCATCGCAACGTCCGGTCGGCCCATCCTGGGCGGACCAGCCTGACACGACTCAGGCGCGCTCACGGTCGCAATCTGCCGGTACGCCCGCGCAACACTCCTGCGTCAGCCCAACGCCGCACCCACCGCCTCGCGCAACGCCGGCAGCACCTCGGCGGCGAACCACTGATGCTTGCGTTCCCACGCCGTGGTCCGCCAGGACGGATGCGGCAGCGGAAAGTACCCCGGCAGATACGCGCGAAACGCACGCACCCGCTCGGTCATCGCGCCTGGCCCCAGCGTGTGAGTCAGCGCATAGGTCCCGACCAGCAGTGTCAGCCGGATCGCCGGCATCGTGGCAACCAGCCGCTCGCGCCACAGCGGCGCGCATTCCGGGCGCGGCGGCGCGTCGCCGCCATTCGGCAGCCGGCCCGGATAGCACAGCCCCATCGGCACGATGGCGATACGCGTCTCGTCATAGAACGCGTCGCACTCCATCCGCAGCCACAAGCGCAGCCGGTCGCCCGAGGGATCGTTCCACGGCACCCCGGTCGCGTGCACCTTGGTGCCCGGCGCCTGGCCGACGATCAGCAGCCTCGCGGTCGTGGAGGCGCGGAACACCGGCCGCGGCCCCAATGGCAGAAAATCCGCGCAGACGCGGCAGGCGCGCGCCGCCGCGGTAACCTCCGCCAGCGTTTCAGCCAACGATCCCCCGCCGTTGCAGCTCCTGCACCACCCGCTCGGCCAGCGCTTCCGGCGCCAGTTCCAGTGTGCGCAGACGGATTTCCGGATCGAGCGGCGCCTCATACGGCGCATCCACACCGGTGAAATTCCGCAACTGCCCGGCATCGGCGCGGCGATACAGTCCCTTCGGATCGCGCCGGCGGCATTCATCCACCGGCGTATCGACGAAGATCTCGATGAACTCGTCCACCTCCACCGCCTCCCGCGCCAGCATGCGTTCGGCGCGATAGGGGGAAATAAACGACACCAGTACGATCAGCCCGGCATCGACGAACAGCTTCGCCACCTCCGCCACGCGGCGGATGTTTTCCACGCGATCGGCCTCGGTGAACCCGAGATCACGGTTGAGCCCGTGCCGGACGTTGTCGCCATCCAGGATCATGGTGTGGCGGCCCACGGCGTGCAGCCGCTTTTCCACCAGGTTGGCGATGGTGGATTTGCCCGCCCCCGACAGCCCGGTGAACCACAGCACCGATGGCTTCTGCCCGTTCAGCGTGGCGCGTGCCTTCTTGTCCACGTCGAGCTGGTGCCAGTAGACGTTCTCCCGCGCGCCGCGCACCGCGGTGACCATGCCGGCGCCGACGGTATTGCGGGTCAGCCGGTCCACCAGGATGAACCCGCCGAGGTCACGGCTGACCCCATACGGCTCGCAGGCGACGGGGTGCGACAGCGAGATCGTCACCCGGCCGATCTCGTTCATGTGCAGCTCGCGCACCGGCACTTCGTCCAGCGTGTCGATGTCGAGCCGGCTGGTGATGTCGGTAATCGTGCCGACGACATTCTGCGTGCCAAGCATCACCTGGTAGGCGCGGCCGCGGAACAGCGACGTGTCGTCCATCCACACCACGCGGGCATCGATATGCTCCGCAAGCTGCGGCAGCGGTGCGGCGGACAGCACATCGCCGCGCGAGGCATCGATCTCGCGGTCCAGCACCAGCGTCACCGGATCGCCGTGGCGCGCGACATCCAGTTCGCCGTCCATGGTGACGATGCGCGCGACTTTGGCCTCGATGCGCGAGGTCGCATTCGCCACCGCGTCGCCAGGGCGCAGCGTGCCGGCGGCGACGGTTCCGGCATAGCCACGGAAGGTGTGATCCGGCCGGTTGACGAGCTGCACCGGCATGCGGAACGGCTGCGCCAGCCCGTCATGGCCCGGCTCGGCGCTTTCCAGGGCGGCGAGCAGGGTTGTGCTCTGGTACCAGGGCATTCGGGTGCTGGGAGCGGTGACGTTGTCGCCGTCGCGCGCGCAGACCGGGATCGCGGTCACCGCCAGCGCGTGCAGATGCCCGAGCACGGCGTGGAAGTCGGCGACGATGCGCTCGAACACCGCCTGATCGAAGCCGACCAGGTCCATCTTGTTCACCGCCAGCACCACGTCGCGGATGCCGAGCAGGGAGGCGATGGCGGCGTGGCGGCGGGTCTGGTCGAGCACGCCTTTGCGAGCGTCGATCAGCACGATCGCCAGGTCGGAGTTGGACGCGCCGGTCACCATGTTGCGGGTGTATTGTTGGTGGCCGGGCGCGTCGGCCAGGATGAAGCGGCGGCGCGGGGTTTCAAAATAGCGGTAGGCGACGTCGATGGTGATGCCCTGGTCGCGCTCGGCGGCGAGGCCGTCCACCAGCAGCGCGTAGTCGATATTTCCTCCCGTTGTGCCGAAGCGGCGGGAATCGCGTTCAAGCACCGCCATGACATCGTCCGGGATGGTGCCGCATTCGAACAGCATGCGGCCGATCAGGGTCGATTTGCCGTCGTCGACACTGCCGCAGGCCAGCACGCGCAACAGGGATTCGGGCATCAGAAATATCCCTCGCGCTTTTTCATTTCCATCGAGGCGTCCTGGTCCTGGTCGATCAGCCGTCCGGCGCGCTCCGACACCCGGGTGGTGCGCATCTCTTCGACGATCTCTTCGAGGTTGGCGGCGGCGGATTCGACGGCGGCGGAGAGCGGGTAGCAGCCGAGCGAGCGGAACCGCACCAGGCGGTTGACCGGTTCTTCCCCCGGTTCGAAGCGCATGCGGTCGTCGTCCACCACGATCAGCGCGCCGTCGCGCACGACGGTGGGGCGCTTGGCCGCGAAATACAGCGGCACGACATCGATGTCCTGAGCCAGGATGTAGGTCCAGACGTCGAGCTCGGTCCAGTTCGACAGCGGGAACACCCGCAGCGTCTCGCCGGGCGCGAGGTTGCCGTTGTACAGGTGCCAGAGCTCCGGCCGCTGGCGCTTAGGCTCCCAGGTGTGGCCGGGGCCGCGCACCGAGAATACGCGCTCCTTGGCACGGGACCGTTCCTCGTCGCGGCGCGCGCCGCCAATGGCGAAGTCGTAGCGGCCCTCGGTCAGCGCCTGCTTCAGCGCGTCGGTCTTCATGATCTGGGTGTAGCTGCTGCCGTGGTCGAACGGGTTGATGTTCTGCCGCA
>Ga0209415_10002891_pt1 | contig 32108 bp, 28 predicted proteins | sample PeaSoiSIISIP2007_FD_187696 | JGI IMG/M metagenome (GOLD analysis project Ga0209415, IMG submission 187696) | Peat soil microbial communities from Weissenstadt, Germany - SII-SIP-2007 (SPAdes) (version 2) | ecosystem: Environmental > Terrestrial > Soil > Wetlands > Peat | place: Germany... | reverse complement strand
TGCGGGTCAGGAGATGCGGGTCAGGAGATGCGGGTCAGGAGATGCGGGTCAGGAGGTGGCGGGAGAGCCGGTGGGGCCGTAGCGGCTCCCGGCGGGGCCGCCGATGGCCGGCGCCATGGGTGCCGGCGCCGATGTCGGAGACGGCGAATCACTCGTCGTGGTGGGAGAGCCGGTGGGGCCGTAACGGCTCCCGGCCGGGCCGCCGATGGCGGGCGCCACCGTGGTCGAGCTGGTCGGTGTCCCCGATGATGCCGGGGCGCGTGCCGGTGCGGGCGAGGTGGGGGGCGGCGAGGTGGGGGCCGTGGACGCTGTGGTCGACGATCCTGCGCCCGCGGTGACCGGTGCGACGACGGCGGCGGCCGGGGCCGAGCCCTGAGGAGGGCGGGCCGGCGCAGCGTGTCCGTCGCCGGCGGCGCCGACCGTGGCGCCCAGCCCGGCGATGACGACGGCGACGGTGACTGCCCCGATCACGATCCGACGTCTCATTGACGGCACGTTACGCCGCCCGTATCAACCGGCGGCCAAATCGGCGGCAACGTCCTCCGTGCCCGAGCCCTATCCGAGCACCACCGGTCGGTCCGCGTCGTCGTGCTGGTCGTCTGTACACTCGTCGCCGCAGCACCCCGGGGGGGCTGTGCCGGGACCGAGGGGGGACACATGGACCTTGAAGAGATCGCCGCCATCCATCAGCTCAAGTACCGCTACTTCCGCTTTCTCGACACCAAGCGCTTCCGCGAGCTCGGAGAGCTTCTGACCGACGACGCCACCACCTCGTACCAGGGCGGTGATCACTCCTACACCGGTCGCGACGCCATCGTCGCCTTTCTCGAGGAGACCCTCGGGAACACCGACATCGTCTCCATGCACAACGGCCACCACCCCGAGATCGAGCTCACCAGTGCCACGACGGCCACGGGCACCTGGTATCTCGAAGACCGCGTCATCGTGCGGGCGGCGGACCTCGAGATCATCGGGACACTGTTGTACGCCGATCGGTACGAGAAGGTCGGTGGCGATTGGAAGATCCGTCACACCGGGTACGACCGCATCTTCGAGGAACACCGCCGTCACTCGGACGGAAAGCTCCATTCGTTTCGCGCCATGTTCGACGCCTCCTGACGACGAAGCGGACGCCACGTTTCACAGGTAGCCGTCGGGGTCGCTGAAGTAGCCGAAAGACCAGCCTCAGGGGACGAGCACGACCTTGCCGACCAGGGACCGGTCGAGCAGTCCCGCCATCACGGCCGCAGCCTCAGCCAGGGGACGTTCGGTCGGAACCGTGGGATGGAGCCGCCCGCTCTCCACCAGCGACACCAACTCGGCGAGCACCTCGCGGTTGCCAGCGAGATCGCTCATGGCCCACGCTCCCCAGTCGACACCGACCACGGTGCGGTTGTTGAGCAGGACCTGGTTCAGAGGGATCGACGCGATCGGTCCCGAGGCGAAGCCGATGACACAGAACCGGCCGAACCGGCGCGTGGCCCGCAGGGCGGGCTCGCTGTGATGGCCGCCCACCGAGTCGATGACGACGTCCACACCGCCACCGGAGATCTCCCGGGCGCACGTCTTCAGGTCCTCGTCCTCGTACGCGATGGTGGCCGTCGCCCCCATGGCCCGGGCGGCATCCAGCTTCTCGGCCGAGGAGGCGGCGGCGATCACGCGGGCCCCGAGGGCCACACCGACATCGACGGCGGCCAGGCCGATGCCACCGCCGGCGCCGAGCACGAGCACCCACTCGCCGTCGACGACGGCGGTGCGCCGCGTCATGGTGAACCACGCCGTGCTGTAGCTCTGGATGAAGGCGGCCGCCTGGCCGAAACCGAGGTCGGCCGGGATCAGTTCGACGGATCCGCTGTCGACCGCCACCTGTTCGGCGAAGGCGCCGAAGCCGTTCATGGCCATGATCCGGTCACCGACGCCCACCCGGGTCACGCCCTCGGCCACCGCCGACACCACCCCGGCGAGCTCGCCCCCCGGCACGTACGGCGTGGCCGGCTTCATCTGGTAGCGGCCCTGGCAGATCAAGCCGTCGACGTAATTGACGCCCATGGCCTTCACATCGACCACCACCTGGCCCGGTCCCGGCGCGGGGGTCGGCCGCTCCTCCACGACCACGTGGTCGAGGGGCCCGAGCTCCCGGCAGACAACGGCACGCACGGCCTGAGACCCTACGGCGGTCGGGGCCCCACGGCACACCGGAGACGGCCTAGCCTACGATTCCCGAGAGAATGTCGAAGACAACATGAGGGTCGGGTCCGACCGCCGTGGGTGACCGCCGCCAGGAAGCCCTGGACGTCTTGCTCCACCTCGATCTCGAGCCACTGGTCGAGATGGTGATCAGCTCGCCTGCTCCCGAGACCTTCGAGGCACGATCGATCGACGGTGCCGTGCGCTTCCGGCGGCGACGGACGGCCACAGGATGGGCCTTCGAGGTCGACGCCGTGGAGGGCCGCGACCCCCTGGCCGACCAGGACCCCACCCGGTTCTCTCCGCTCTCGGCCGAGGTGGCGGCCCGGTATCCCCACCGCCGCGCCAACAGCTACCCCTACGCCTGGGAGCACGTGGCTCAGATCTTCGACCACCCGTGCGCACCCGACCTCTGCGTCGTGCACACCGCCGCCCACCGCCAAGAGGACCATCGGGGCGAGCACGGCTCGCTCGGCGTGGTCCAGGCCCGGGCCCCGTTCATCCTGGCCGGCTGTGGTGTCCGCCGACTGGGCCTGATCGACCGCCACTGCCGGCTGATCGATGTGGCCCCCACGCTTCTGGCCCTGCTCGGGATCGAGCCCGAGACGGGCGTCCGCCCGGGGCCGGACGGGACCACCGGTGCACCACGCACCGATGCCTATCTGGCCCGGCAGGACGGCGACGCTCTGATCGACCTCTTCGACACCGCCTCGGGATCTCCGCAGCACGTGGTGGCCATCCTTCTCGACGGGTGCAACCCCAACCGGCTCTACCACATGGCGGCGAGCGGAGAGGCCCCGAACGTGGCCCGGCTGCTCGCCCTGGGCACCGGCTTCCGCCACGGGGCCATGGCGTCTCTGCCCACGGTGACCCTGGCCAACCACACCAGCCTGCTCACGGGATGCCACCCGGGGCATCACGGTGTCCTGCACAACGCCTGGTACGACCGGGAGCTCGGCCGTCAGGTGGTGACCGAGTCGCCGGCCACGTGGCAGGAGGCCATGCAGTGGCTCACCCCGGGGGTGGAGACGATCCATCAGGCCATCAAGCGTCGGCGACCGGGCTCCCTGACCGTGTCGGTGAACGAACCGGCCGACAGCGGTGCCGACTACTCGACATTCGACCTCTTCCGCCAGGGCCGGACCGGCGAACTGCTCCCCGATCTCGCCGTGCTCCCCCCATTCACCAGCGAGCCGTACGCGGAAAGCAGCGAGAGCTACCGGTGGTCGACATTCGCCGACACGGTGGCGCTCGGCCAGGCCACCGCCATCTGGAGCGGTTCTCATCTGGGCGTCGACTACCCGGCCCCGGCGTTCATGTGGGTCAGTTTCTCCCTGACCGACTCGGCCTTCCACGAAGGCGGTCCCCACGGGGCCATCGCCGAGGCGTCGGTGCGCGACACCGACGCCCGCCTCGGCCGGCTGTTCGCCTCCATCGAGGGTGCCGGCGTCCTCGACCGGACCGCCTTCTGCCTGGTGGCCGACCACGGCATGGAGGAGAACGACCTCGCCGTCAACGGCAACTGGGGCGACGCCCTGCGGGCCGCCGGCATCAGCTTCCGCGACGAAGCCTCGGGATTCCTCTACCTCGACGTCGATTGACGACAGCCAGACGCGCTCCCCGCCGTCGAGCTGATGACCTGAGTCTCTGATCTGTCTTTTCCCTACAGGAGGTTTTCATGAAGGTCCTGCGCACACCCGACGAACGATTCGTCGGTCTCCCCGGCTACGACTTCGGCCCCAACTACGTCGACATCCCGAGTGGCGACGGCGAGGGGTCCCTGCGCGTCCACTACATCGACGAAGGCCCGTCCGACGCCGTGGAGGTGATCCTGTGCCTGCACGGTGAGCCGTCGTGGAGCTTTCTCTACCGCAAGATGATCCCCCCGCTGACGGCGGCCGGGTTCCGGGTGGTGGCCCCCGACCTCATCGGCTTCGGCCGTTCGGACAAGCCCGCCGACCGGACCGACTACACCTACGCCCGTCACGTGGAGTGGATGCGGGCGGCGCTGTTCGACCAGCTCGGCCTGTCCGGGGTCACCGTGGTGGGCCAGGACTGGGGGGGACTGGTCGGGCTCCGGCTGGTGGCCGAGAACCCCGACAGGATCCGCCGGGTGGTGGCGGCCAACACCGGTCTCCCCACCGGGGACACGGACATGGGCGACGCCTTCATGGCCTGGCAGAAATTCTCGCAGGAGGTGCCCGAGCTCCCGGTCGGCCGGATCGTCGCCGGCGGCTGCACCTCGTCGCCCTCCGAGGAGGTCATCGCCGCCTACGACGCCCCCTTCCCCGACGAGACCTACAAGGAAGGGGCCCGTCAGTTCCCGGTGCTCGTGCCCACCCGGCCCGACGACCCGGCCGGCGATGCCAACCGGGCCGCCTGGGAGGTGCTCAGGCGTTTCGACAAGCCCTTTCTCTGCGCTTTCAGCGACGCCGACCCCATCACCGGCGGCGCCGACGCCCTGTTTCTGGCCGCGGTACCGGGCACGCGCGACCAACAGCACCCCACCATCGCCGGCGCCGGCCACTTCCTCCAGGAGGACAGCGGTGAGGTCCTGGCGTCGGCCCTGATCGACTTCGTCCGCAAGAACCCGCCCGTCTAACGCATCCCACGTGCCGACCCGTTGCGTCGGCTACGCGATGGTGATGGTCAGCATCATGCGTCCGGTCAGCCGGGTAGGGGTGCTCGAGTCGACTGCCAGAACGGTGAAGGTGTCGGTGCCGGCCTTCTTCGGCCTGCCCGTGATCGCTCCCGTCTGGGTGTCCAATTTGAGACCCTTGGGCAACGTCCCGGAGATGAGTGCCCACACGTAGGGAGCGGTGCCCCCGGTGGCGTTGAACTGACCCAAGAACCTCACACCCTTTACGCCTTCCAGGCGTGAGAACGTGATGGTCAGGGCGGCGGGTGGTGTGACCGGGCTCGATGCCGTTGACGGGGCCGACGATCCCACCGAGTTCGTGGCGGTGACCGTGAACGTATAGCTCGTGCCGCCGGTCAGGCCGGTCACGGTGCAGGTGTCGGTCTCGGGCGTGGCCACCGTGTCGGTGCAGCTCTGTCCGCCGGGGGACGCCGTGGCCGTGTAGCTCGTGACGGCCGAGCCGCCGTTGTCGGTCGGTGGCGTCCAGGAGACGGTGGCCGAGTTCTGACCGGCCTGGGCCGTGACCGATGTGGGTGGCCCGGGAACGGTGGCGACGGGATCCGTGAATGAGAACTTCATGGCGTCGGCCCCGACTCTGGTCTGACCGGCGACGTCAGGCGAGTTGTCGCCCAGGGTCACGCTGATGCTTCCCGGGCCGGCGGTGTATTCGCCGAGGTCGACCCACGTGTCGCTGAACGGCGCCTGGTCGACGGCCACGTCGTGCGTGCCGGTGGCGTCGGTAACCACATAGGTGACATTGGCGTTGTCGTATTCAGACGGCAGGTACACCTGCACGTCGTAGCGACCAGCCGCCAGCTGCGGGCCCCAGGTGGCGGTGTCGGCGGCGGTGGGGCCGTTCGAGGGTGTCCACAGCTCGTTTCCCAGCAAGCCATACGGGGCACCCGAGTGCCAGTACATGCCGGTCGTCGAGAAGTCGAGACCGCCCGGCCCGTAGACGTCGGGGCCGTAGTAGAGCGGGCTGGACCCGGTGACCGCTCCGTCAACCTCGTCGCTGTCGATGTTGATCCCGACACCTCCCCAGGTCTCGGCGTGGCCGCCTTCGTACTGATGGATCCGCTGGTGGTCGGACCAGTCGCCGGCGGGCACGTAGGGATCACCGGTCGTCTGCTGCCCGTTCCAGTCGGCGACCCAGATGTCGTCGGGAACCTGGTAGGAGCTCCCGAGAGCATTCACCAGATCGGTGATCCCCGATGAGCCGCTGCTGTACACGCCCGACAGGTATCCGTCAGAGTGCAGGGTCGTGGTCCACGACGACAAGAACGTGAGCACGGCGGGCGAGTTCGTCGGCCCCGGTGGGTAGTTCTCCATGTCGAAGTAGACGGGGTTCCCCGGTCCGAGGCCGATCGCCTGCATCTGAGCGACGGCGTCAGCCGCGTTCGACGCTCCCTCGGTGGCTGCTTGCGAGGGGTCGATCGTGTAGAAGTTGGTACCGAGGGACGGGGCTTGGAGACCGACGTAGGTGGGGATCAGGTTCCATCCCGCTTCTGTCTCGCTGCTGACCCACGAGGCCGTGAGGTTGGTCTGGACCTTGCAGGCCCGATTCTCCCCCCCGACGTAGATACCGACGGCCCGATAGGGAGATGACAGCCACGCCGACATCGTCGACGCCGATGGCGCGGCACACGTGTCGAAACCCGTGCCTTGAAACGAGGACGACGCCACCTCCGGACGAACCGCCGTGGACACGACGCCGGAGGTGGGGTTCACAGGTCGGACCGCGGGCGAACCCTTCGTCACGCGGGCGCCGCTCAGGATCTGCTCGATCGCCGACGGGTCGTGGAGCCACGTGGCCACGACCTCGACGCCCGTGCCCGGAACGGCGTAGTGAACGCCACCGGTGTCCGACTGAGGCCACGAGGCGGGGGACGCGTCGCCCTCCCGGACGGTGGCCGACGCTCCGGCTGATCCGGGTGACGCGGGGTCGACGGAACCGGCGGGGGCGAGGAGGAGTGCTTCGGTGATCCCCATCGTGTTCGCCGGACAGTCCTGGTCGCGACCGGGCTGACCCACATAGACGGCGTGGACGTCGAAGCGGACGCATCGAGTTGGAACCTTCGCCAGGTTGTACACCGGCCACGTCGAGGGGACCGAGATCGAATACCCTCCGTAGGTCACGACCTGACTTGCCACGGCGGCACCGGCCCCCGGTGCGGTCACGGCGAGTGACGCCAGCACGCAGGAGCATGCGAGCGCGGCCGCCGCCACGGTGGAGCGCCGGATCCGGGGGCTGGTCCTCCGGCGCTCCACCGGTGTGTGGCGTCCGGGTCCGGTGGCGCTGTCCGCACCGGACCCGGGGGGTGAGGATTTCCACATGGCGCGCGTCCTTCCTATGAGTCCCACGGTATTCACGTCGCGGTCCACGTCGTCGCTAGCCGATGGTGATGGTCAGCGACTGGCTGGCCATGAGCTGGGTGGGGGTGCTCGAATCGATCACCAGGACGGTGACGGTGGAGGTGCCCGCCTTCTTGGGCTTGCCCGTGATCGCTCCCGTGGTGCCATTCAGTTTCAGGCCCTTGGGCAACGTGCCCGAGATCAGCGCCCACGAGTACGGAGCCGTGCCCCCACCGGCGCTGAGCTGAGCGCTGTACTTGACGCCCTTCGTACCGCCGAGGGGGGGAACCGTGATGCTGAGGGTGGGCGGTGTGACCGGGCTCGATGCCGCAGACGGGGCCGACGACCCCACCGCATTCCGGGCCGTGACCGTGAAGGTGTAGCTGGTGCCGGCGGTGAGGCCGGTCACGGTGCAGGCGTCACTGTCGGGGGCGCCCACCGTGTAGGTGCAGCTCTGTCCGCCGGGCGTGGCCGTGGCGGTGTAGCTCGTGATGGCGGACCCACCGGTCTGGGTGGGGGGCGTCCAGGACACCGTGGCCGAGTTCTGACCGGCCTGGGCGTTGACCAAGGTAGGAGGACCGGGAACGGTGGTGACGGGACCCGTCGCGGTGAACCTCATGGCGTCGACCCCGACGGAGGTCGTGCCGTAGCCGTCCGGGGAATTGTCGCCAAGGGTCACGCTGATACTGCCCGAAGCGCCGGTGGAGTACACGCCGAGGTCGGCCCACGCGTCGCTGTACGGCGCCTGGTAGATCGGCACGTCGTGCACGCCGGTGACGTCGGTGACGACATAGGTGACATGGGCGTTGTCGTATTCAGACGGCAGGTAGGCCTGCACGTCGTACGTCCCTGCCGCCAGTTGTGGTGCCCAGGTGGCGGTGTCGGCGGCGGTGGCGCCGTTCGACGGGGTCCACAGCTCGTTCTTCTCCAGGCCGTAGGGAGCGGCGGAGTGCCAGTACTCGCCGGTGGTCGAGAAATCACTGCCTCCCGGCCCGTAGGTACCGGCGGGGTAGACGAGCGCAGGATCGAATCTCATGGCGTCGGCCCCGACGTCGGTCGAGCCGTAGGCGTCCGGGGAGTTGTCGCCCAGAGTCACACGGATGCTGCCCGAGCCGGCGGTGAACTCACCGAGGTCGACCCATTCATTGCTGAACGGTGCCTGGTTGATCGACACGTTGTGCGTTCCGGTGGCGTCGGTGACCACATAGGTGACGTTGGCGTTGTCGTATTCGGACGGCAGGTAGGCCTGCACGTCGTAACTACCGGCCGCCAGCGGCGGCGCCCACGTGGCCGTGTCGGCGGCGGTGGCGCCGTTCGAAGGGGTCCACAGCCCCACTCCTTCCAGGCCGTAAGGAGAGGCGGAGTGCCAGTACTGTCCGGTCGTCGAGAAATCGGGGCCGCCAGGTCCAAAGGTGTTGGGCGGCGGGTAAACCACATGAGGAGGGTTCTCGAGCTCCAGCCACGACGCGGCCGTCCACCGTCCGTTGAACACGACGCTTCCGTTGTGTCCCCCTCCCAGATCGACCTGGAGGGTCTGCTCCCCGGCGGAGTTCTCGGGGTCGTTCTCGCTCATGATGGTGAACGAACCGCTGGACGAATCGCTCGCCACCACGACAGCCGTGTGGCCGGCGGTGGCATCGGCGCCTCCCCCGGGGCCGAGGCTGATGACGTCACCGGGGGCGGGAACGCTGCCGGGGCCGGGGGATCCGACACCGATCGACGGGTTCAACGCGTGGATGCGGCCGACGAGTTGATAGCCGTACGAATAGCCCGATCCCGGTCCGGCCCAGATGCCGTGGACGGCCCACAAGAAGCGGGCCGACAGCTCCACGCATTGCCACGCGTAGTAATCACCGGGGCTGTCGAACGTGGTGTTCCCCGTCGTGCTGCCTTCGCACGAGTACACGTTGTCGTAGCTGTCGCCGGAATCCCTGCCCCCGGGGTACTGCGAGCAGTAGCCGGCGCCGGCACCGTAACCGGGAGCCGGCGTGGCCGAGGCGACGCGCGCACCGACGCCGACGCTCACGAGGGTGGCCATGACGAGAACCACGGCGAGACGCCGGGCGATCGTGGCGATCGCTCTCGGCGCGGAGATGAGTTGTCTCGGAGCTGTCTTGGGAGTCATGGCGTTCCCTTTCTGGTTCTGGACGGTGCCCTGATGTGGGCTCCGTCCGCGTGTGGCAGCGATGCGTGCCTTCATGGGAACCAGTGTGGAGATCGGGGCGGTCACCGGGCAGGGGTCGATGTACCCCTTGGGTGTGGGCCGGATGACCCCATATGCGGATGAGTCGGTGACGAACGGACTCAGATGGCGCGGGGCGTCCCGTCCGGTCGCGGCATCGTCGACGGATGGGTGGTCTCGGCCAGGTGGGCGAGAAGGGCACGGATCGCCGACCACACCGCCGCCGAGGGCTGAGTCGTCATGGTGATGACGGCGCGATCGGCGTCGATGCTGACGTCGAGGGCGGGGTGGGGATGTCCCGTCCCGGCGCTCCGTAACGACATCTCGGGGTTTCCACCGGGCGCGACAACCTCGATGTCGGCCAAGGCGGCGGCGCGTTCGAGACCCGCTCGAGCGAGCGGTGTGTCAGCATGGAGACTGGCCGTGGTCACGGACATGCGACCCGATACATTACGAGTCAGCATGCAAGAATCGACCGTGCCGATCGAGGGTAGAAATGCCCCTTTTCAGAGCGCCCGCCCACGCATTGAGAGGGCCCTGACGTCGACGGTGCTGGCCATCCGGGCCGTCCACGTGATCCAGGGCTTCACCTGCGTCGTGACGTCCCGCTCCGCCTACCGGCGCCCGAAGCTGGCCGCCGCCGCCGCCTTCGCCGCCCTGGCCGAGTTGCTGTGGATGGCGAGGAGAGACCTTGCCCGGGGCGAGCACGACGCCACCACGGCCAGAGTCGACGCCGCCTTCGGCGCCCTCGGTCTCGTGGCTCTGAGCATGGCGACGGGCCCCGTGGACCGGACCTCGTCTCTGAACTGGATGATGCCGCTCACCGTGGGAAGTTGCCTCGGCTCCACCTGCGGCCTGGGGCGCCGCGAAGGTGCCGCCATCTCGGGCGCATTCGGATCCGCCTACGCCGCCACGACCTGGGACTCGATCGCCGGGCGATCCGGCCGGTCGGGAACCGCCATCGCCAATACGGTGAGCTACCCGGCATTCTTCGTCGTCGCCGACTACATCGTCCGTCTCGTCCGGCGCCTGGCGATCGAGGTCGACGAGGCACGGCAGGTGTCGGTGGAGCAGAGTGCCCTGGCCGCGGCCGAAGCAGCCCGCAATCACGAGCACCGGGTCCTGCATGACTCCGCTGTGCAGACTCTCGAAGCGATTGCCGCCGGCTATGTCCTCGACCCCGATCACGTTCGCCGCCAGGCTCGGAAGGAGGCCGCTGTGCTGCGGCGGGCAATCGACGGCCAGATCGCGAGCGTCGGCTTGATCGCCGGGCTCGACGCCCTCGCCGCTGAGTTCTTGGAGCGCGGGCTCTATGTCGAATTCGTGTCGGGGGAGGTCGACGAGGAGCCGGAACCGGCTGTCGCCGATGCCCTGTGCTTCGCCTGCCGGGAGGCTCTGACGAATATCTCCCAACACGCCAACGTCTCGAGCACCGTGGTGCGGGCGGCACCCGTCGGAGACGGGATCCGGGTGACGATCCGAGACCAGAGCGTCGGCTTCGATCCCGCGTCGGGCGGGAAGGAGTTCCGGCTCAAGGACTCGATCGTTCGTCGGCTCGAGGACGTCGGAGGCCGGGCAGAGCTCTCGTCATCACCGGGACGGGGAACGAAGGTCGAGCTATGGGCGCCGATGTGATCCACGTGGCGGTGGTCGAGGACCATCCCCTCTACCGTCAGGGCCTGGTCCAGATCATCGAACAGACGCCCGGTCTCGGTCTCGTCGCCTCGGTCGGCAGCTTGAAGGAGATGGAGGAATCGGGCTACGAGAGTGTCGACGTGGTGATCCTCGATCTCCACCTCCCCGACTGCCAGGGTGCCGATGCCGTCGGCCGGGTGAGGGCCAAGCACTCCAACGTGCTCGTGGTCTCGGCTTCCGACGACCGGAAGCACGTCGTGGATGCGATCGGCGCCGGGGCGTCGGGCTATCTGCCGAAATCATCCCAAGCCGAGGAGATCGCCAATGCGATCCTCGTGGTCGCCGCCGGCGGCACCTACGTCTCGCCTGTTCTGGCTGCGTTCCTCCTGCGCGACAACCGCGACCAGAGCAGGCCGACGGCCTATACCCTGACGGACCGCGAACGAGAAATTCTCGCTCTCCTGGCCGAAGGGGAGACGGACGCCGACATCGCCGAGCGGTTGTTCATCAGTGTCAGCACGGTCAGGTCGCACCTCGACCGCATCCGTGACAAGACGGGACACCGGCGCCGGGCCGAGCTCGCCCGCCTGTCCTTCGAGCACCCCTCGTAAACCCATCGGTGCGGAAGCCCCGTCTTTGTACCTTGGCTACGATCCCGATCGAGAGCGTCGACAACCCGAGTCAGCCCAGGTCCAGATTGAGCGAATACCCCGTCCCCGACAGCGGCACCGAGGCTCCCCCCTCGTCCGACCAGAGTGCGGCCAACGAGCGGGCCACCCTGATCGCATTCTTCACCGTGCGGTCGATGCACCTGCTGTCGGGCGGGGTCTGCATCGCCACCGGATGGCGGGCGTACAGAAAGCCACGACTGGCCTTGGCCACGTGGCTGGTCAGCCTGTTGGAATCGGCGTGGCTCGCCCGACGCTGCTGGCGTCGCCAAGCCTACGACGAGAGCTTCCCGGCTCTCGTCGACACGGGAGTCGGACTGGCGGGCCTGGTGACGATCGCGGCGGCGACCACTCCGGAAGACCGCACCACCTGGCTCAATTGGATGTGTCCATTGACCTTCGGGACCGCCGCCGGTGTGGCCATGGCCATCGAGGATCGCACATCGATCGCGTGGCCGACGCTCCTGGCCGGCACGTACGTCGCCACGGTCTGGCCGAGTATGAAGATGGGTGGGAGCCAGGTGGCGACGGCACTGGCCAACACGACCAGCTATGGAAACTACTATTTCGCCGCCAACCGGTTCGTTCGACGGCTACGGCGTGACGCTCAGAAGCTCGAGATGGCGCGACGCGAGACGCTGCGAGAACGGGAGCAGGTGGCGACCGAGAAGGAACGGAACCGTCAGCATCGCTTGTTGCACGATTCCGCTCTCCAGACCCTCGAAGCTGTGGCGGGGGAACACGACATCGGTTCCGACTCCATCCGCCGTCAGGCCCGCAAGGAGGCGACAGCGCTGCGCCGGGCAATTTCCGGCGACTCCGTTCATGGTGCGGGGCTCCTCGACGACCTGGAGGGCTTGGCCGAGGAATTCTCCGAGCGCGGTCTCCACGTCGAGCTGGTCGCGACCGAGCTTGTCGACGACACGTCGGCTCCCCTTCTGGCCGCCGCGCTCTGCGAGGCGACCCGCGAGGCATTGACGAATTCTCTCAAGCACGCCGGGGTGACGGAGGTGGTGGTGCGGGTCCGATCAGACGACGACGGGACCACGATCACGATCCGTGACCAGGGCCACGGCTTCGATGTGTCGTCGTACCGAATGGGCTTCGGCATTGCCAATTCGTTGGTCTCGAGGCTGGAAGACGTGGGGGGCAGGGCCGATCTGTGGTCGGAGCCCGGCCAAGGAACGCGCGTCGAGCTCTGGACGCCGCGGTGATCGGCGTCGCCATCATCGAAGATCATCCTCTGTCCCGGCAGGGCCTCGTGCGCATCATCGATGGCTCGATCGACATGGAGCTCGTCGCCACCGCCTCGAGTGTGCAGGAATTCGAAGATGCCGGCTACGAGCGAATCCGAGTGGTCCTTGTCGACTTCCACCTACCGGACGCCGAAGGCGCCGACGCGGTGAGCAGGGTCAAGGCCTGCGTAGAGGCGGTTCTGGTCATTTCAGCATCGAGTGATCACCAGAGCGTCCTCGACGCCATTGGCGCCGGGGCAAACGGCTACCTCAAGAAGGGCGCCAACTCCGGAGAAATTGTGAAGGCGGTGACGGCGGTGGCGCAGGGTGGAGCGTACGTCTCCCCGATGCTGGCCGCCCACCTCCTGCGCCATGCCCGAGAGACGTCGGGACAACCCGGATTGGCCGTGACCGATCGGGACCTCGACATCTTGTCCCTGGTGGCGCAAGGAGAGACGGACGCGTCGATCGCGAGCCAGCTCTCCGTGAGCGTGGACACGGTGCGTCCGCACCTTGATCGCATCCGCCGAGAGGCGCAACGCCGTCTTCGCACTCCGGACATCGCCTGAGGGGCTCCGGCACCCCGCCACCCCGGCCGTGGTGGGACCAATTGGTCGAGACACGGTCACATCCGTTGGGTGTCGTTGAAGCCGCTCAGGACGGGACCGCCTGAGCCCCAGGCGATGCGGGTGATCGACGCCGTCGAGAGGTGGAGGCGCCAGGAGATCTCGTCCCCGGTCCCGAGCGCCCAGGCCACGGCCGCCTTGATGGGTGACACGTGGCTGACCACCACGATGTCGCCCTCCCCCCGGGCCCCGTCGCCCGTGTGGGCGAAGAGTTCGGTGCAGGCGGCGCGCACTCGGTGCCCGAGCTCGACCAGGGTCTCGCCCCCGGGGGGCCGGAAGCCGGGGTCGGCCCGCCACTGGTGGAGCATGTCGCGAGGGAGCCCCGCCAGCGGGTGACCGTCGAAGTCGCCGTAGTCGATCTCGGCCCAGCGCTCGTCGATCTCCACCGACAGGTCGAGGCCGAGGGTGGCGGCCGTCTCCCGGGCGCGGCCGAGCGGACTGCTGATCAACCGGGCCGCCCCCGCCACACGCGGCGCCAACATGGCCACCTGCGACCGTCCGTTCTCGGTGAGCGGTGACTCGGTCCGGCCCAGCAGGACGCCGGCGGCGTTGGCCTCGGTCTCTCCGTGACGGACGAGGATGAGCACGGGACGCCCTGTCAGGGAACGAGGATACGACCGCACTGGTCGCAGAGGATGACCTCGTCGGCGGGGGCCTTGCGGATGCGGTCCACCTCCATGGCCGGCAGAGAGAGATGGCAGCCGCTGCAGGAACCGCCCACCAGCCGCGCCGCCCCCGTACCCCCCAATGTGGTGCGCAGGCGCTCGTAGCGGGTGAGAAGGTCGGCGGGGACCTGGGTGGCGGCGGCCACCCGGGCGGCGCTCTCGGCGGCGATGTCGGCGTCGATCCCTTCCACGGCGGCAGCGACGGCGGCCTGGAGCCGGACGCGGTCGTCGCGCCGCTGGTCGCGCTCGGACGAGACCACGGCGAGCTCGGCGTCGATCGGCTCGAGCTCCTCCATGATCTCGATCTCCCTGTCCTCGAGCTCCGAGATGCGGCGGGCTAGGTGCTTGACCTCCTCGTCCATAGCCTGGAGGTCGCGGGCGGCCGAGATCTGACCGCCGAACATGCGTCGCTCCAGCTCCGTCCGGCGGGTGCGCGCCCCTTCGATCTGCTCCTCCAGCGAGGCCTGGCGGCCGCCCAGCTCGTCTCGGCCTTCCTGGATGTCGTGAGCCCGGGTCTCGAGGACCGCCAGACGCCCCTCGACGGAGGCCAGCTCAGCCTGTTCGGGCAGCGCCGTTCGCCGGTGGCGGAGCTGGTCGATGGTGGTGTCGTGGTCCTGCACCTCGAGCAGCCGCTCGAAGATCGCACGAGGGGACCCGGTGTCGTCCCCTGACTGCTGCTCCGTCACCGGCCCTCTCCACCTCCTCGTCCGACATCCGATCGACGACCGCCACCGGGACCGTCCCCCTCGGGGCCGGCCACCGACTGCGCCTCGGGCTGGCGCCGGGCCACCTCGAGGGCGCCGGCCAGGGCCTCGTCGGCCACATCCCGTGCTTCGTCCCATGTGTACCACCGGGCTTCGGGGCTCTCCCCCGGCGGGGGCGCCGGATCCTCGTCGGGGGCGAGAAGGAGGTAGCGGAGATCCAGGTGGGTGTGCCCGTGGGCCGCCTCGTGGACGTCCACGTGAACGAGGCGGGGACCCTCGGCCGGGTGCCGAACGACCAACCCCGTCTCCTCCTGTGATTCTCGGAGCGCGGCGTCCCACGGCGCCTCCCCGGGATCGACATGACCGCCCGGTTGCATCCAGCGGTGCAGGCGCTTGTGCCGATGGAGGACCGTGCCCCGGCGACCCACGACGACCGCCGATCCGGTGACGTGGACGGGGTCGGCGTCCTCGTCGAACGGTCGGGGCAGCTGATCGAGGCTGTCGAGGATCCGCCTCCTGGCTTCGCCCTCCCGGGCGTCGGTCGGTACATGGCCGGCGACGGCACCACGGACGGCCTCGACGAGACCGGCCGGCCCGCGGCGGTCCTGAGGTACCTGCCCGCCGCGTCGCGACACGTTTGCATCGTAAGCACATCGGGCAAATGACGCCGGGATCTCGTGAATTGCCTGACCGACCTGGGACTTGACACGGAGAGTGGGTAAAATGGAAAGTTCGGTCGAGGCAGTGATGTGCGCCGACGCCACACGGGCGCGGCGACAGGGGGGCAACCGGCACATGGGCGAGTTCGCGAAGGCCTTCGAGAACTTCGTCGCGGCCGATCCCATGGATCTCCTCGAGTCGAGTGCCCGGCCCCGCTCCGGCAGATCGCGTACGACGGACAAGGGCACCGAGAGACCCAGTTCCGGGCGGAACCAACCGGGTATGAGTGCCGACGCCTTGACGCGGATCTTGAAGAACTCCGAAGGGTCCGTGGTGGCGTCGGGCAACACCGACGTCGCCATCACCCGACTGGCCCATGCTCTCGTCCGCGACCCGAAAGACGGTGTGAAGGCGTTGCGACGGTGGGGTCGCAAGGCGGCGAAAGATCCGCACAAGGCGATGGGGGCGCTCGCCACGTTCGCCGAAGTCCTGAAGAGGGCGGTGGCGTTGTTGCGACGCGTCCCTCAGAAATTCGGGAACATCATCGAGGCGTTCAAGGATGCCGCCGCCGCCGTGGCCCGCGCTCTGAACGCCACCAGCTTCACCATCACCTTCGATCTGCCCCGGACGATCTCCCTCACCTATTCCTGGGCCACCTGATCACCCCGGCGCCGGCCGGGGCCCGTCGATCTCGTAGTGGACACTCGTCGTTCTCTCGACAATGTCCTCCATGACACCCCTCCATTGCCGGCGCTCGGCGGCGGCCACCGGAGACGGTCCGTCGATATAGGCGTCGAGGTCGTCACGGGATGCAAACCCTTGCTCCCAGAGATGCGTCCACCGAGGCCGTCCGGCGATGGGGGTGACGGCGTCGAACCAGGCCGAACCGAGCGTGTTGGCGCCTACCGCCGACAGGACCATCTGGTCGGCCTCCCCCGGCGCGTTGGCGAGAACCGAGACGAGACGATCGACAACCGACGGCGACGCGTGCCGGTTGAGGCGCAGCAGAACGAGCCGGCGCACGCCGCCGGTCATGGCGAAGACGGGGCCCTCACAGTCGTAGCCGACCAGACCGGCTCCGAGATCGTTGTCGACGACCACACGCTCCGGTGAGTCGTGCAGGAGGTAGCGGTCGAGAACGGCGGCGTGGTACGGGTGGACCATGTAGCGCCGGTACGCGTCGGGCGAGGCAAAGGCGTGCTCCCAGACGAGGTCGACGGGTGCATCCGACACGTTCCACCCCACGGCGCCGTGCAGGACCTCGGGAATGAACCGACCGCATCGCCCGCACGCCGTCTCGAGAGCCCGGACGCGCCCGGGGGGTGCCCCCGGGCGAAGGGAGTAGATCTCGAAGCGGCGGATCATGGCGGGGAGAGAGCCACCGGATAGTAGAAGCGGCGGGTTCCCCCGGTCCGCAGGGCGGCGATCCGTGCACTGAACTCATACCACCGGGGGTCGAGAACGAGGTTCTTGCGGATCACGTTCCAGTGGTCGTGATCGTCGAAGGACCAGACGACCTGGACGTCGACGCTCTCCCCGATCTCGGCCGATGTCGTGGCACAGGAGACGAGCACGGCTCCGGCGTCGGTCATGACAGGCACGCCGAGGTGGCGCACGGCGTCGAGGTACGGCAGAAGTCGCTCGGGTTCCACCTCGACGGTGTCGACGACATACGGCATGTGCTCTCCCCACCACGGAACGTCGGCGTGTCGGTGGAGTGGCCACGGTCGTCGGCAGCCCACGGCCCGAGGGATCCCGCCGCCGATGGCACCCCACCTCTACACTCACATCGCTTATGCCATCGAGAGCAGGAGTCTTGCACATGACACAGACATCGTCCTCCGACGGACGGGCCTCGCGTGGCGCCATCGCCCTCGCCGGTGTCGTTCTCTTCGGACTGGTCCTCGCCGCCTGCAGCAGCTCGACGAACACGGCGGCGACCACGACGACCGCGTCCCCCGGGGGGACACCGAGCGCGACGACCAGTGCCGGGAGCTCGGGCGGTTCCTCGTTGAGCAGCCGGATCGGTGCTCTCTCGGCGCAGGTACAGGCGGCGGAGAAGACGACGTTCAAGGCCGTCTACACCACCACGGGATCGGGATCGAACCAGACGGTGACGATCGAGCAGTCACCTCCGAAGTCAGTCTTCGCCGCCAGCAGCGGCGGTAGTGACATCAACACCGGGACGACGTCCTACTTCTGTTCCACGTCCAACGGTCAGGACACCTGCTACAACGCCGGCGCCTCGAACCCCCTGGCCTCACTGGCGGCGATCTTCAGCCCGGCCACCGTGATCACCGAACTGAAGGCCGCCCAAACGCAGGCCGCCGCCCACGCGGCAGGGTACGACGTGTCGTTCTCGACCCAGTCGTTCGCCGGCCAGAGCGCCACGTGCGCCACCTTCACGGCGTCGGGGATGAACGTGAAGTACTGCGTCACCACGCAGGGCGTCCTCGCCTACGCCGGCTCGAACTCGGGCAGCTTCACCTTGACCAGCTACTCCTCGTCCCCACCGGCCAGCGACTTCGCCGTCCCCGCCGGAGCCACGGTGGTGACCATCCCGTAAGAGAAGCGCCCTCAGGCGTCGGGCCAGGCCAGGACCGCTCCCCGCACCGTCACGGTCACCTCGGTACCGGGGGCGAGAGCCAGAGCGCCGTCGGTGCGGGCCACAAGGGCGGCGATGCCCGACGACGCCTCGGGCAGGACCCGGATCACCGTGTCGTGACCGTGGAAATGCGACTCGACGACCCGGGCGCTGAGCCCGTCGACACCGGCGCCGGGCCAGATCTCCACCTGTTCGGGCCGGACCATCACCATCGCCGCGGTGGGTGTCACCACCGGTGTGGTGCCGGAGCGCAGGGGCAGGGTCCCGAGCGGCGTCGTCGCCACCGCTCTGTCCACCGAACCCCTGATCAGGTTGGCGTCGCCCAGGAATTCGGCCATGGCCGGATCGACCGGGTGCTCGTAGAGCTCCTGGGGCGTCCCCGTCTGGCCGATACGGCCGTCGCGGATGACGGCCACGATGTCGGCCATGGACAGCGCCTCGTCCTGATCGTGGGTGACCAAGACGGCGGTGGTCCCGGCGTCGCGCAGCACTCTCTGCACGTCGGCCCGGACGCTCGCCCGGAGACCGGCGTCGAGCGAGGAGAACGGCTCGTCCAAGAGAACGACGCCCGGTTCGATGGCCAGCGCCCGGGCCAGGGCCACCCGCTGCTGCTGGCCTCCCGAGAGCTGATGGGGGAAGCGACCGGTCAGGGTGCCGAGGCCCACCATCTCCGCCAGCCGGGCGATCCGACCGTCACGACGCTCGAGACGCGACAGTCCGAAGGCGATGTTCCTCTCCACCGTCAGATGGGGGAAGAGGGCACCCTCCTGCGGGACGTAGCCGATGCCACGTTCCTCGGGTGGCACGTAGTGACGGCCGTCCTCCACCACCCGGTCGCCCAGGGTGATGACACCGCGATCGGACCGCTCGAAGCCGGCCAGCACCCGCAGCAGCGTCGTCTTCCCGCTGCCCGACGGGCCGAGGATGGCCGTCAACGATCCTTCGGGGACGGTGAGCTCGATCCCGGTGAGCACGGGCTGGCGTCCGAAGGCCTTGTAGAGGTTGGTGGCGGTCAGGCGGGTCATGTGGGGGTCGCCGCCTTGGAGGGAAGCCGGTTGAACCAGCGTCCGAGGAGGTAGCTGGGAATGACAGCGATGACCAGCATCACTGTCGCATAGGGGGCGGCGGCGGCGTACGACAGGTTCGTCGTGTACGCCCAGAACTGGGTGGCCAGGGTCTGGGCCCCGGTCGGAATGAGGATCAAGGTCGAGGTGAGCTCGGTCACGGCGGAGAGGAAGACGAGGCAGAAAGCGGCCGCCAGCCCCGGTGCGACCAGGCGGAGCGTCACCCGCCACAGCACCGACCACGGTCGACAGCCGAGCCCTCGCGCCATCTCCTCGAGACCGGTCGGGGCTTGGGCCACCGACGCCCGCACGGCCACCAGGGCCAGGGGGAAGAACAAGATGGCATAGGCCACGATGAGCAGCGGACTGCGCTGGTAGAGGAAGGCGGCGTCGTGCTCGGAGAAGTAGACGAGAGCCAAGGCGATGACCACGCCGGGCAGGGCCAGGACCAAGAAGGTACTGCGCTCGAGCAACATCGTTGTCCGCCCCGGGTAACGCACCGACAGCAGAGCGACGGGGAGCGCGGCGGCGGTGGCCAGCGCGGCGGCGGCGGCGCTGTAACCGGCGCTGTGCCAAGCGGCCGACGAGAGAGAGGCGGCGGCCGGAAGGGTGGTCCGGCCACCTTGGAGGAGCCAGTAGACGAGCGTGCCGAAGGGCACGCCCACGGCCAGGCCGGCGAGGACGACGAAGCCGGCCACGACGGGCACGGTGCCACGACCGAGCCGCTGCGGTTGGCGGGCCCGCGCCACCGACGGGCCGGACCGGCTCGTGCGGCCACTACCGCGCCCGAAGCCGTCCGCCGTGAGGAGCACGAGGCCGAGGAGAACGAGGATCAGCGACAGCGCGCAGGCGACGGGGACGTCACCCACCTGGAATTCGGTGAAGATCTCGGTGGTGAAGGTCTGGTAGCGCAGGATCTCGAACGCTCCGTACTCGGCCAGCAAGGCCAGCGCCACGAGGAGGCAGCCGCCGAGGATGGCCGGCCGGGCCTGAGCGACGGTGACGCGGAAGAAGGTACGGACCCGACCGAGTCCGAGGCCGCGGGCCACCTCCTCCTGACCGGGGTCGGCGCCGCGAAAGCTGGCCGCCACCGGCAGGTAGACGAGCGGGTAGACGGCCAGGGTCATGACGAGGGCGGCCCCTGCGAAGCCGTGCAGCGAGGGCGCCACCGACACCCAGCCGAAGCTGACCACGAAGTCGGGGATGGCCACGGGGATGACCACGAGTACGGCCCACCAGCGGCGCCCGGGAAGATCGGTCCGTTCGATGAACCACGCCGCCGCCGTGCCGATGGCGGCCGAAGCGGCGGTGACGACGATCGACAGACGCACGGTGTTCCACAGCAGGGTGCCCGTGAGATGGCGGAACAGAAGGGCCGAGAGCTGGCCCCATCCCACCTGACGCGCCTGCAGGAGCAGGAACACGAGGGGCAGGATCAGCAGCGCCGCCACCACCACGCTGGCGCCGACCAACGCACGCGGACGTCTCCGGTGCACGGCGGGCACGTGGGTCGGGTCGGGCAAGGTCGCCACCGTCACGGCCGACACCGTCCGACGACCGCCGTCCCCGCGCCCGTCACGGTCGCCGGCCCCAGGCCGAGATCATGGGGGGCTGGGCCACATCGACCCGTCCCTCGGCCACGTTGGCCACATGGCGGCGGATCTCGTCGACGGTGGCCACACCGGAGGCGACGAGATCGTCCCCGATCATCGCCATGGTCGCCGTCTCCAGCTCGGCGCAGGCGGGCAGGACCACCGGGAAGTAGGCATCGGCGGCCACGTCGACAAACCCGGCCTCACGCAGGAGCGTGGGAAGCTTGCGTCCGTAGGCCAGGTCGGCGCCGCGCTGCGAGAGCAGGGTCCGGAATCCGGTGCGCAGCCGGTTGGCCAGCTCGTCGTCCGGCCCTCGGGGGTCGAGCACGCTCAACGGCTGGAGAGCCGGATCGGCGTCCTCCACCAGGAGCCAGCCACCGGGTCGCAGGACCTGGGTCATGGCCCGAAGGGCGTTGTCACGGTGGACGACATGGACGAGCACCAGACGGGCGTGGACGACATCGAACAGCTCGGGCGGAGGAGCATCGCGTCCCACGTCGTGGCGACGGAACTCCACAATGGAACCGGCCGCCTCCTGTGCCCACGACACGTCGATGTCGGTGGCGAGCACACGGCCGTCGCCGCCCACCCGGTCGGCCATGAAGCGGACGACGGAGACGCCTCCCGCCCCCACCTCCCAGCAGCGCCATCCCTGGGCGAGCCCGAGATCGTCGAGGTGTCGGAACGTGGACCGATCGAAGATGGCCGCCAGCGCCTGGAAGCGCACCCCGGCGGCCGCGGCCCGATTGTCGAGCAGATATCCCTCTTCGGTCACAGGAGTTGCGCTTCTTGGAGGAGGGCGATCGCCGCCGAGCCGTCGCCCAGCTGGGCCACACCGATGGGCGCCGGCTGCAGGGTGTCGAAGGGGCGGAGATCCTTGGCCGTCGTGACACCGGATCCCAACGGGTACTCGTAGCTCTGGCTGTGGGCGATGATCTGCTCCCCCGTCCTACTCACCAGGAAGGCGAGGAAGCGCTGGGCCTCCTGCTGATGCTGGCTCGACCGCAGGACGGCGGCACCGGAGACGTCGATCACCCATCCGGCGTCACCCGGTGCGAAATAGGCGATGGCCGAGTGCACGCTGGCGGCGCCAACCTCGTAGCCGAGGCGGTACCAGTAGTAGTGGTTGATGATCCCGATGGCCGCCTGGCCCCGGTTGATCATGTCGGTGAGGACCTCGTTGTCCGGATAGGTATGGCTGGCGGCGTTGGCCTTCACGGCCTGCAGCCAGGCCAGGGCGGCCGCTTTGCCGTACCTCACCGCGATCGAGGTGACGATCGGTTGGAAATCGGTCTCCCCCGGGGCCAGAGCCAGCTTGCCGCGCCACCGGGGCTCGGCCAGGTCCATCACCGAGCGGGGCAACTGGTCAGCTTTGACCAGAGCGGTGTTGTAGACCATGACGCTGCTGCGCGCCGACACGCCCACCCACTGGTGGCGCGGTGAGCTGTAGCGCGGCGCCACCTTGGCCAGGGTGCTCGCATCCACGGTGGAGAGAAGACCGCGCTCCTGGAGGGACTCGAGCGGCGGCGAATTCTCTGTGTAGATCACGTCGGCCGGGGACCGCAATCCCTCTTGGACGATCTGATCGGCGAAGACGTCCTCATCATCGCTGCGGACGTTCACGTGGATGCCCGTCTGCTTCTCGAAGGCCTGCACCAGGGCATCGGTGGTCTGGACGTGCTGGCCGTTGTACAGCGTGATGGACGGCGCCCCCGCCGACGATCCGCCACCGCAGCCCGCAAGGACGCCGGCGCCGACGAGCGCACCGAGGAGCCCCGCCAGAGCTCGGGTTCGGGTCACTTTCCTCATGCGGGCAGTCCCCTTCGGGCGGCGGGCCGGGACGTCCGACGTCGGCGTCGGTCGGGTGCATGAATATTAGGGTTCCCGAATATTTGAGGTCAACACGCCCGATATACATTGCTTTGGGCAGTTTCTCTACCCCATTTGGGTACCCGCTATCGGGGAGGGTCGCCGTCGATAGGATGGGGAAGGTGACCGACGGCTTCCACCCCCCCGTCGAGGAGTACCTCGAAACGATCCATTCGCTGGTCGAAGAGGGCACCCCGGTCATCCAGGCCCGGATCGCCCAACGCATGGGCAGGACGGCGCCGTCGGTGTCCGAGATGCTCGACCGGCTGACCGACGACGGCTATGTCCGCCGCACCGGGCGGGTGATCGTCCTGACCGATCGGGGCCGGACGGTGGCCGACAGCGTCATCCGCAAGCACCGGCTGGCCGAGAGATTGTTGGTCGACATCATCGGTCTCCCCTGGCACAAGGCCCATCTCGAGGCCGGGCGCTGGGAGCACGTGATCTCGGACGAGGTCGAGACCCATCTGGTGGCGCTCCTCGGCAACCCGAGCACCTGCCCTCACGGCAATCCCATCCCGGGAGCGGAGCGGGCCGAGGATTCCCTCCCTCAGATGAGCCTGGCCGATGTGGAGCCCGGTGACCGGGTGCGATTGGAGAGAATCACCGAGGAGGTCGAGCTTGACATGGCCTCGCTCCAGTACCTGGGCGACCACGGCTGCATCCCCGGTCGATCGGCCGTCGTCCGGTCGCGTGCACCCGACGGGACGATGACCCTCGAGATCGACGGCCAGGCGGTGGCCCTTGGTCCCGGGCTCACCCAGCAGATGTTCGTCGCCTCTGTCTGACGTCGCCCTCGGTGACGTCCCCGCGCCCTCAGCGCGTGCCCAGATGTTCCACGAGGAAGGCGGCGGCGGCGCTCGCCAGCTGACCGATATCGGGTGTGACCGAACCACCGGTGGCCGACACGAATTCGTGCTGTGCACCGTGCACCATCACCAATTCGGCGGGGTTCCCGGCGGCGCGCAGACGATCAACGAGCTCCACCGACTGATCGGGGGGGACCACCGTGTCCTCGTCGCCCTGCATGATCAGAAACGGCGGCTCACCGAAGCCGATGTAGCTCACGGGACTGGCCGCCTTCAGTAGGGCGGAGGGCGGAGACCCGACCGGCTCGGGGCCGAGAATCGTTCCGAAGACAGCGGGCGCCAGCGCCTGGACGACGGGAGACCCGGCCCAGTCGGAAGAAGTGAGGTCCGCCGGTCCGTCGAGGTCGACCACCGCCTGGACCGAACTCGACTGGTCGCTGTCCTGCCCCCCGCCGAAGCCGGCCTCGGGACCGGCAAGTCCGAGCAGCGCCACGATCTGGCCGCCGGCGCTGTCGCCGACGGCCCCGATGTGCCGGGGATCGATGTGGAGCGAGGTGGCATTGGCCCGGAGAAAGCGGATGGCGCACGTCGCGTCGTCGATCTGGGCGGGCCATGCGAAACGGGGGGCGAGCCGGTAGTTGATCGACACGACCACCCACCCCTTCGCCTCGACAGCGGACGCCACCTGACCCACCAGAGAGTCGGGCGCGAAGGACGAGTTACCGCCGGTCCATCCACCGCCGTGGACGTAGACGACGGCCGGGACGGGGCCGGACGGAACCGGGGTGGGCTCCTCGATGTCCAGGGTCTCGGCTGTCCCGCCCTGGTCGCAGTAGGTGACCGTCGTCGTCCCCGGTCCGACGGGGCCGAGGGAGGTTCCGTCGTCTCCGGTCACGGAGGCCGATCCGCCGGCGACGACTCCCGGCGGTGAGGCGCCGCCGAGCGCGCCGGCCAACACCGGGGGGACGAACAGCACGAGGGAGGCGATCACGGTCGCGCCGACGACGACCCTCCAGCGCACCCGGCGCGGCACTTTCTCTGATCCGTGTCGCGACAAAGCACTCCTCCGACATGACCCATCGGCAGCTCGGACCCGGACCTTGACCAGTCCTCCAGGCACGCCGGGCGCGCCGGGCACGGGCCAGACGAGCCCGGCGTCGGGGGGAATGGCTGTCCGGCTCAGTCTCTGACTAGTAATTCAATAGATTTAGTTGCATATGAGCCCCCGGACACGGTAGGGTGACGCTGGCGGCACTTCTGTTTCCCCCGACGAGTGCAGGGGTGCCACGCCAGTCAGCGGGCGGGCGCTGTCCCGGGTACGTCCCTCTCCGGGACAGCCGCCCCCCAGCTCCCCCTGGTCCCGGCTGACCCTGGTGACACGCCGGGGATCGTCGCCACGCGTCAGCCGCCAAGGGCGCGATCGAGGTCGTCCAGAAGGTCGTCGACGGTCTCGATACCAACCGACAGGCGAACGAGGCTCGGATCCACGGCCAATGACGACCGGGCCAGGACGGCATGTGTCATCCGGCCCGGGTGCTCGATCAACGATTCCACCGCCCCGAGCGACTCGGCCAGGGTGAAGACGCGTGTGCGCGCCACCATGGCCAGGGCGTCGGTCTCACCGCCGGCATGGAGGAAGGAGACGATTCCCCCGAATCCGCGCATTTGACGCTTGGCGATGGCGTGTCCGGGATGGGTGACGAGCCCGGGATAGTACGTCCTGGCCACAGAGGGATGGGCGCTCAGGTACTCGGCCACCGCCTGCGCGTTGGCGCAGTGACGTTCCATGCGTATGGCGAGGGTCTTCGCTCCCCGTTGGACCAGATAGCAGTCCCACGGACCGGGGACCGCACCAGCGGCGTTCTGCAGGAAGGCGATTCGTGCGGCGACGCCGGGGTCATGCAACGCCGCCAGACCCCCGACGACGTCCGAGTGGCCCCCGAGGTACTTCGTCGACGAATGAACGACGACATCGGCACCGAGGGCGAGGGGATTCTGTAGGAACGGAGTGGCAAAGGTGTTGTCCACCACGAGGACGGCGCCACGCTCGTGCACGAAGGCGGCGGTGGCGGCAACGTCCACGATCGACAGCGAGGGATTGCTCGGCGTCTCCACCCAGACCACGCGGGTCTCGTCTCGCCATGCCCCGTCGAGTTCATCAACGCTTCGAAGGTCGGCCGTCGTCGATGTGATGCCCGCCGGCTTGTGCACGTCGTCGACCAGCCGGAAGGTCCCGCCGTAGGCGTCGAGGGGAAGGATCACATGGTCACTGGGCGAGAGAAGGGCGCGCAGGACGGCGTCCTCGGCGGCGAGGCCACTGGCGAAGGCGTAGGCATGTGTTGCGCCTTCGAGCGAGGCCATCTGGCGTTCGAGTGACGATCGGGTCGGGTTCCCCGACCGGGCGTACTCGTAGGCCTGTTCAGCGCCCACCTCCCGCTGGCGGAAGGTGGTGGCCAGATGGACGGCCGGGACCACCGACCCGGTCACGGGATCGGGATCCTGGCCGGCGTGGATGGCGCGCGTCTCGAACCCGTCGTCCTCGGCCGTGGCGGTCATCTCTCGGACCGCTCCCTCATGTGGCAGACCGACCGACGAGCGCGCCGAGGACGTCCGAGCGCGTCAGGATGCCGACGGGGTGTCCGGCGTCGAAGACGAGGACGGCACCCACCTTCTCCATGCGGCTCACGGCCATCTCCACCGGTTCGCCCACCCCGATGGTGGGAAGTGGTGGACCGGTCACCTCGCTCACGGGGCGTGTGAGGAGATCGGGGTCCTGGAAGGCCGCCTCCAGGAGGTCCCGGTCGTGGACCGATCCGAGGACCTCGGCGGCGACCACCGGCGGCTCCACCTTGAGCACGGGCACCTGGGACACTCCGAACTCCCGCAGAATGGCAATGACGTCGCGCACCGAATCATCGGGATGGACGTGAATGAGGGGCGGGAGCTGACCGCCCTTGTTGGCGATGACTTCGCCAACAGACTGCCCGCCCGACCGCAGGAACCCGAAATCGGCCATCCAGCCGTCGTTGTATAGCTTCGACAGGTAGCCACGACCCGAGTCGGGGATGAGTACGACGACCACGTCGTCGGGCCCGAGGGGACGGGCCACCTGGAGGCCGGCCCATACGGCGGTCCCCGTGGACCCCCCCACGAGGATGCCCTCATCGCGCGTCACGCGGCGAGCGGTGAGAAACGAATCGCGGTCGCTCACCATGACGACGCGGTCCACCACCGACGGGTCGTACGTGCCCGGCCAGAAGTCCTCACCGATGCCTTCGACGAGGTACGGCCTCCCACTTCCGCCCGAGTAGACCGACCCCTCGGGATCGGCACCCACGATCTGCACGTTCGGGTTCTGCGACTTGAGGTAGCGACCCACGCCGGTGATCGTCCCCCCGGTGCCGATACCGGCCACGAAATGCGAGACACGCCCGGCCGTCTGACGCCAGATCTCCGGGCCTGTCGAGGTTTCGTGTGCCTTGGGATTGGCGGGATTCTGGTACTGGTTGGGCTTGAACGCACCCGGGATCTCAGTGGCGAGGCGATCCGACACCGAGTAGTAGGAGTCGGGGTGCTCGGGGGCCACGGTGGTCGGACAGACGACGACCTCGGCACCGTAGGCGCGCAGGAGATCGATCTTCTCGGCGGCGATCTTGTCGGGCATGACGAATACGCAGTGATACCCCTTGCGGGCGGCCACGATGGCCAGGCCGACACCGGTGTTCCCGGACGTGGGCTCCACAATTGTCCCGCCCGCCCTGAGAAGTCCGGCGCGCTCGGCCGCCTCGACCATGGCCACAGCGGGACGGTCCTTGACACTTCCCCCCGGGTTCAGGAACTCGAGCTTGGCCAGAAAGTGACACGCCAGATCCCGACCGACGCGATCGAGCCGGACCAGGGGTGTGTCACCGACGAGATCGAGGAGGCTGTGGGACACCTCCATGGACGGACCCCCATCCGACAGCGGAAGCACCCTCACCCCGGGGGGAATCACCCCGCCCGCGTTGTCGGTATAGAAGGTGACGGGGAGGCCGGCTGAATGGAGCCCGGTGGCGACGTCGAGGGCAGCCTGCGATCCGGCCGGACCGACCACGCCGACGTCCCTGGGGATCCGGGCCCGTACCTCGGCAACCGTGGTGGGCCCGAGCTCGCTCTCCGGTATCTCCACCACGTGACGGGCTCGCTCGCGGAGCTGACCTGGCACATCCTCGGTTCCGACCACCACCAAGACGTCCACGAATCGGAGCCTAAAGCATCTCGTCCGAAGCCCCCGGCACCTCCATCCACCGACTCCAAATAGAAGAGCGATCGGCGTTAGCATTGTCGGGTTCGGCCCGGCGCGGAGAAGCACCACAGGGGGGGTCATGAGGGGAAGGGTCGCTGTCGTCCTTGGTTCGGTGACGTCGATGCTCGTGCTGACCTCGGTCATCAGTGGTCTCGGTGGCGGTACCGCGGCGCAAGCGATGGGGGTGGGCCCCGAAAGTCACGCACCCATGATCCCCGCTCCCCGCCCGCCGGGATTTCACGCCACGACGGCGACCTCGGTACCACTGCCGTCGACGAACTGGTCGGGATACGCCATTGCCGGTTCCGGCTTCACGAGCGTGACCGGCCAGTGGACCGTCCCCACCGTGACGTCTCCGACGAGGCCGAGAGAGAACCGATTCTCGTCGACCTGGGTGGGGATCGACGGCTTCAACAATTCCGACCTCATCCAAGCCGGCACCGAACAGGATTGGTGGGGCGGCGCCGCCCACTATTACGCGTGGTGGGAGATCCTGCCTGCGTACGAAACGCAACTCTCGACCCCGACCATCCATCCCGGCGACACCATGGTCGTTTCCATCACGCAAGGCTCCCCCGACTGGACCATCACGGTGAGCGACGAGACGTCGGGACAGTCCGAGACGACCCTCCAGCCCTACTCGGGACTCTTGACGTCGGCGGAATGGATCCAGGAGGCTCCGACGGTCGGCTGCTGCATCGCCCGTCTCGCCCATGACAGCACCATCGACTTCACGGTGGCCACGGCGAACGGCGTCAGCGCCGATCTCGTGCCGGCCGACTCCATCGAGATCGTCAGGCACCGCAAGGTGATCTCCGTACCGTCCTCGCCCGACGCGGCCGGGAATGCGTTCGCCGTGGCCTACGGCGACGTCCCTCCTCCCCCTCCGTGATCTGAGTCCCGCGACCCCCCGGTTACGCAGTCAGTTGGTGGTGGCGACGACCGGATAGATCCCCTCGACTCCGATACCTCCTCCCGCGGCGGTACACCCGAGGGCTGAGACGCAGCTGGCGGCTTGCAACGACGCTCCCGTGTCGCCGGTGGGAACGGGCACGATCGTCGGAACCCAACTCATGGCGGACTCCGTCTCGATGAGCGGCACTCCGTCGGCCTCGCCGACGGCGGAACAAGAACCGGTCGAGACGCACGTCACACCCCAGAGCAACGTCCAGTTGTCGCCGCTCGGGGCGGGAGGGGACTCGGGCCGCCAGCCCGTGCCGGACAGCGTTTCGACCAGTGGCGCCGTGTCATCGAACGACGTGGGGTAGAAACCCACCGCCGTGCACGTCGTGATGGCGAGACACGAGACGGAGCGCAGCATGGGCGCAGTGAAGGCGACGTCGCTGCGGGCGTCCGCCGGCAGCTGAAGTCGTTTCACCTTCCACGCCGATCCCGACAATGTCGCCGTCAGGGGCCGAGAGAACCCCGGGTCGTTCGCCCAATAGGCGCCGACGGCCACGCACGAGGTGGCCGACAAGCAGGAGACGCTCGAAAGTGAGATGCGAGGTTCGTTGGCCGGGGGGGCCACAAGCGAGGCCACCCACGTCCCTCCCGAGAGGGTTTCCACAACGGCGGCGGCCTCGGACTGAAGAACGCCTATTGCCACGCACGAAGTCTCCGATGGACACGAGATGCCCGACAAGGTGGCCGACTGGCCATGGGTACCCCGAGGAAGCGGAAGCCTTTCGGGCCGCCACATCCCACCGGACATCACCTCTACGAGCGGGTGCTCGGTCAGCGCCGGGCCCGGGACGTAGCCCACGGCGACGCACACCGATTCCGAGGCGCACGACACCCCCTGCAGCACCGGATCGGCGTCACCGCTCGGGACCGCCTGATCGGGGAACCGCAGGGTCTGGGCCGTCCAACGACCGGTTGACAGTGTCTCCTCGAACGGGTTCTGGACATGATCGACGTCGTAGACGTCACCCACCGCCACGCATGACCCCGACACCGGGCACGAAAGCCCCGTCAGCGTGGCATCGGGCGCGGCGACCGGCACAGGCACGGTTCCGGCTGTCCAGGTGGTGCCAGACAATGTCTCGATCAGGGGGCTCTCGGCACCGCCGCCGGGCGAAAAGCTCCCCACCGCCACGCACGACCCCGGCCCTGTACACGACACCGCCTGGGGGAACGCCGACGAACCGCCGGCCGGTGGCAGCAGGGTCACGGGCATCCAGCTGCCTCCGTCGAGCGACTCAGCCAGACCTTGCTGCCCGCCGCCGTTCGGCTCGAAGGCGCTCACGGCGACGCACGATGTGGCACCGACGCACGATATCGATCCCTGAGGGGTGTAGGTGAAGGGGAAACCGTAGGATCCCCCGGCGGGCAGGGGCATCGGAGTCGGCGTCCACTGGCCGCCGGACAGCGTCTCCACCACCAGGGCGCCCGCGCCACCTCCGGACACGTACGCACCGAGGGCCTCGCACCGCGATGAGACGCACGACACGGTCCAGGGGAAAGGCGCCGGATAGGCACCGCCGGCGGGGAGGGCGATCAACGTCGCCCTCCACCTCCCTCCCGAGAGGGTCTCGGCCATGGGGCTCGTCCCGCCGGCGATGGCCACATTGCCCACGGCGACGCAGGTCGTCGGCGCCGAGCACGACACGCCCGACAACGACGCATTGGCACCGCCGGCCGGGCTGGGTGCCGTACGAGCCGTCCATATCGTGCCGGTCAACGTCTCGACGAGGGGGAAATATCGGTAGCAGCATGCCAGCGAACTTCCACGGTGAACCGGGTACACGCCAACCGCCACGCACGAGCCCACCGACGCACATGACACCGCACCCAGCAGCGGGACCGGCGACAGCGACGTGAAGTACGCCCGCGACGGCCACGAGAGGGCGAGGGCCGACCATGCCCCGTTGGCCAATGTCTCGGCCAGCGGGCGGACGCCGCCGCCCGGCGGCGAATACTGCCCGACCGCCACGCAGAAGGAGATGGAAGCACACGACACGGCCGACAGAGAGACGGCGGACCCCCCGGCGGGAACGGGGAGCGTCTGTTCCGTCCATCTACCCCCCGCCCACGTGGCGCTCATGGCGACCACACCCCCACCGAGTGAGGACGAGCTCGCACCGACAGGTACGTACGAGCCCACCGCCACGCACACCGTGGGCGACGCACACGACACCGCCGATGATGACACGAAGGTGCCAACGGGCCCGCCCTCCACGGCGGGAAGGTTGACATCGGTCCATGACGGCGCGGCGCCAGCTGCTCCGGCGCCCATGGCGAAGACGATGCCGAACAGCACAACGGTGGCCGCCAGGACGAGAGACGCACTCCCCCACATGCCGGCCATGCCGTTTGGAGCCGTCTCCTGACCCTCGCTCTGGTCGACGTCGGCCCGGGAAGTCACCTCAGTCGATCTTCACCACGGATGTGTTGGTCCAGTCGTTGTCGCTCGTCAACGCCAGTCCGGCGCTGTCGACCGCCGAACAGGCGGTCGCCCCCCAGCACGAGATGCTCTCGAGCGTGTGGGTGTCGATCTTCGTCGACGCGCTGGTCGACCACTGGGTGCTCGTCCAGAAGACCTTGCCGTTACCGTTCACCGACTGGCAGGTGGTCGTATTGTCACAGGACACCGAGTCCATCGCCGACGAGAGCTTCACGCTGGTGACCGAACCAGTGGCCCAGTCATTGGTCGTCGCGAAAGCGGTGCCGCTCCCGTCCACGGCGACGCACACGCTCGTCGACGTGCAGGACACCGACTTCAGGACCTTCGTCCCGTCGATGTTGATGGGAGCCGACCAGCTGGTCCCGTTGAAGGTCAGGACATCGCCGGTGTTGTCGACCGCCGAGCAATAACTGGAATTATTCGGGGGAGCGTCAAGGCACGAGACACTCTCGAGGCTCTTGGTGCCGTCGATCTTGGTGGTGCCCGACCAGCTCGTCCCGTTGTAGCTGACGGTGTTACCGGCCTTGTCGACGGCCCAGCAGCGCTCAGTCGAACTGGCGATGAAACACGACACGCCCAGCAGCGAGGTCGTATCGGGCTGGGTCGTTTGGAATACTCCCGGGCCCTGCCAGATGGTCGCCTTGCCACTCTTCGCCACCGTGGCGCAGAATGACGAATTCGAGCAGGACACCGAGTTCAACGTCCCTCCCACCACGTCCTTCGATGCCACCGTCGTCCACTCGTTGGCGGTGGTGAGCAGGTTGCCGGAGTGGTCGACGGCAGCGCAGAATGACGTCGACCCACCGGTGCTGAGACAAGAGATGCCGGAGAGAACATGGTCGACGAGCTGAACCGACCACGTCCCGGCGTTGTCGATGGCGGCATTGCCGGCATTGTCCACCGCAACGCAGAATGTCGTACCGGCACAC